>Ga0082212_10001206_pt1 | contig 38039 bp, 32 predicted proteins | sample TergutNt197P3_FD_71548 | JGI IMG/M metagenome (GOLD analysis project Ga0082212, IMG submission 71548) | Neocapritermes taracua P3 segment gut microbial communities from Petit-Saut dam, French Guiana - Nt197 P3 | ecosystem: Host-associated > Arthropoda: Insects > Digestive system > Gut ...
TTGCGCAACGTAATGCTCTATTACCGCAACAGCCCATCGGTACTTTTTTGGGAGATTGGCAACCAGCAAATCAGCTTACAGCACCTACTGGATATGATGCCCCTAAAAGGCTTGCTTGATCCGCATGGAGGCCGTGCCATGGGCAACCGCACACAAGGCGATACGGCCATCAGTCAGGCAACCGGGCAAGATCATTCGGAACACGTTGACTACAATGCAACCGCGCTTATGTGGCAACACGCCTGGCTACCCGCCCAGGGTGCACCGACAATAGATGGCGAATACAACCGCGAAGAAGCCCCAAGGCGAGTATGGGACAGATATTCGCCGCCGGATTACGATTACCGCTCAAACTATAGTGGGATTCCGGAAAGCGTCAACCACGCCCAAAAAATTGATGGCTGGAATCTGACTACTGAAGATTTCCTCATAGCCAGCATCAGAGGACATAATCTGGAGGTCAGTGGTTCCAGTAGCTATTTTCACAACTATAACAAGCTATATGACAACCGCGTTACGGCTCCCGCGGGCCAGGGGCTACACTATTACTCCGGCGGGGCCGCTCTTTGCTGGTCTGATTCTGCCCAGCACGGTCGCATGCCTACTCTTGAAAACGCCAGAATGAGCGGGCGGGTTGACCCTGTACGGATTAAAAAACCTAGTTTCTATTCGTTTCAGGTAAAACAGAGCAATGTGCCGGCGTTATACCTTGTAGGCCACTGGAATTATCCAAAGCCGGATGACCCCAAATATCCCAATGCGTACAGATATGAAATAAGGGATACCAGCGTTAGGCCATGGGCTTACACCGGCAACTTGGCCTATAGGGACTATAAAAACAAAACGGTTTATGTTATTGGCTCTCACCTGGCTAAAGTTGAACTGTATGTAAACGGAAACATCAAAGGCTCCCAGGTTGCCAAAGACAATTTTATTTATGAATTTCCCGGTATAGACATTACCGAACACGGTTATATCGAGGCAATTGGCTATGGCGAAAATGGCAACGAACTGTGCCGGCAAAAAATAGAAACCGCCGGTGAACCGGCAGGATTGAGGGTGACACCTGTTACCGGACCTCAGGGGCTTATTGCTGATGGCAATGATATAGCATACTATGACCTTGAAGTGGTGGATGCTAAAGGGCGCGTCTACCCCCTAAGCTCAGACAAAATAAACTTCAGCCTGAGGGGCCCTGCGACAATTATGGGCGGCTACAATAGCGGACAGTCACACCTGAGTGAATTTAAGGACGGCTACAACAGTGAATATCTCTATGCTGAATGCGGGACTAACAGGCTATTTATAAAGTCAGGAATGGTTCCTGGAAATATATCACTTACCGCGGCACTGGAAGGATTTCCTGCGGTTGTCGCAACGCTACACTCAAACCCTGTCCCGTCAGGTATAGTGGGTGGATTGTCTGAATCAATGCCTCAAACCCTGGGGCCAGAGGAAGAAAACATAGTTCACCCTAATCCTGGCGAGACAGCGGCGCTTCAGCCCTTGGGCAAACCTGGCCGCACAACGGGCAATTTAGTTGATGTAGAAAAAATTAACATAAAGAGAAACAGGCTTGATTCCGTTAGCATAAAAGCGAATAACGCGGAGCAGGACTTAGTGCTTTTGGCCGTTGTTTATGATGCAGAGGGTTATTACCGCAATGTAGGCTTAAAGTATATTTCTGCAGGGAGCCTTCAGGCTGGTATATCCACTGTTGTTGAAATGAATTATACGCTCCCTCGTGGGTATGGTGCTGGCTGGGAAACAGTTGTATTTGCCTGGACGGGAATTGAACTGCATGGTCTGCCAATAATCACTAAAGTTAATGGCACAGCTAACTTCAATCACAACGACTACACCGGGGCTGTTTCCATGAAATCTTCCCTGGCCAAAGCAAAAGGGCTTGACGCTTCAATAATAGTGCTGGGCCCGGGCGGCGATAGTATTTCTGATATTGCCTATTTGTCCCAGAGTGAAATATCCAATGGATCCCTGGATTTCACGTTCAAACTTCCCAGGGGAAGCAAGCCAGGCAAATATACTGTCATTGTTGGTGCCTTGTCATCCGGCCCGCTTGAAGTTGGTAGCTTCACACTAGAGACCAACGGTATGGGAAGGGTTACAGGGTTATTTGACCATAGCAACCAAGCAAGCGGTTTGCCAGGTTTAGGTAGCCGCCATGAAGCCGACATGACATCAGGAACTACAGGTCAGCAGTACCAATTACTTTCTATGAGCAAGACCGTTAAGGCATCTTCGGTGGAGTCTGGCTTGACTCACCTCCCCGAAAATGTTGTTGACGGTGGGCGAGGTTCCGGAGCCAATGGCACGGTTGGAACAAGGTGGGCAGATGCCGGAGGCGATACGTCTTATCCGCAGTGGATAGAAGTTGACCTGGGCGATATATGCCTCGTTGACCAAATAGACATAAATTGGTTCAAGTGGTTGGACAGCTCATATCAATATGAGATATGGACTAAGGCAGAACGGGATTTCACATGGACACGTAGTCCGGTACAAAACAGAAACTATGAAGAAGAGGGCTACACACTGAGAATTGACCAATCAAAAAGGTCAGAAGTAGGCAACTCAGGCCATTCTTTTAATGTGCCTTTTGAGGCCCAATACATCGTCATTAAAATTACGGGCGTGGCCGCCAAGACATCAAGCGACACGGCAATCTCCATTTTTGCCATAGACATTTTCGGCTGGCCGACGGTATAGTACCGCTTCACATCTCTAATGCAAGTAATACCTGCTGTAAACCTGCGCCGGGTCAGGCTTTCCATCTGAAAACTGATAACTGAAAACTGTGAACTGGTATTATCAGCCAGTGTAAGTAATTTTTCGGCAAATATTCCAAGGCAATGCTTTCTGCAAGTAAACCAACGGAGTTGTATCTCCATAGCTCTGTACTGTTTTTTAGGTTAATTCACCATATAATGTGATATAGTTGCTATTTGGAGGGGTGACCAATGCTGAAATGTGCCAGCCTGTACACCTTTGAGTTAGACAGCCCTGAACTGGCTCTTGAGGAAATCAAAACCCAGTTGGCAGAAAAAATAGTCCTGCAAAAAAATACTGTCGGCATAGTCATGTGCCACCCAGAGTTTATTCTATCTGGCATCTTGCAACACATTGGAGAAAACCTGCCTTTCGATCTGGCTGGTGTCACCACTTCCTCTCAGTGTGTAAATGACGAGGTAGGAGAACAAATCCTTACCATTTTTGTTATGACTTCTGATGATGTACAGTTTGTTGCCGGCATAACTGAGTCGGTAGAAGAAGACGTGGAAAACCCAGTACAAGTTGCCTTTGGCAAGGTGCCACCCGGAATGGTAGGAGGGCCAAAGTTGATTCTGGCTTTCCCGCCACTGTTAATACAATATGCTGGCGAGGCATATATCAGAGCCTTTGAGAAGGTGGCTCCAAATGTGCCGGTATACGGTACTCTTGCTGTTGATGATAATGTGGATTTTAGGGATAGCCAAACTATCTATAGAGACACATGCTCTAAAAATGCTATGTCCTATGTGCTTTGCTATGGAAACATTAATCCTCGCTTCATTGTTGGGTCGCTCCCATTAGAGAAAACGCTACCTTTCAAAGGTACAGTTACTAAATCCAGTGGGCCTTTTGTTCAGACCATCAATGATATTAGTTCATATAAATATTTTGAAGGTATCGGGGCGGCCAAGCATGGGATTTTGTCTGAAAGTTATTTATTTGTTCCATTTGCTATACATCAGAAACAACGTAGCGACTATGACGGAATTCCAGTTATCCGCGTTCTTACCACTTTTACTGAGGAGGGGGCGGCTATTTTTCGTGGGGACGTTGACGAAGGCTCTACGTTTACCATGCTGAACAATAACGATTCCGACATTCTCGATAATTCAAAGCAAAATGCCGAACAGATCAACAAATTGGAGGACGTGGCTGGTGCCATGCTATTTTCATGTATTATCAGGCGGATGGTGACGATACATCCCAACTCTGTTGCAGAATTACAGAATGTCAGAAATTCCATCTCACCTAATATCCCATTTATGATGGGTTATGCCGGTGGGGAAATATGCCCTACTTCGATTAGAGATGGGGTGCCAGCAAATAGATTTCACAACCATTCCTTGATAATCCTGGTAGTTTAGTGACATTCTAGGATAGCGGAATGTTTGTATGTAGCCCCTTTTCCCTGTGTGTGTTTGTGAGACGGAGTTGTTTATGTTGAAATGCGCTAGTTTATATACAATCGAACTAGATAACCATGAAGAAGCAGTGGCAGAAATAAAATCTCAATTAGAAAAAAAGCTACCCTTGCTTGACTATTCGATTGGCATCGTTATGTGCCACACCGAGTTTGTCGCCAATGGTTTGGTGAATACCATTTGTAAAAGCCTCCCCTTCGAGACGGTAGGGATAACATCACCCTCTCAGTCAGTGAATGGAGCAATAGGTGAACAGATATTGACAATATTTGTGATCACGTCAGACGACATACAATTCAAACCTGGCCTTGCTATGGATGTAAGGGAAGACATTTATGCTCCTTCCAAGACAGCGTACGAAAAAATAGCTACAACATGCAGTGAGCTACCATCTCCAGGGCTTGTCCTGCTTTTCCCACCATTTATTGCTAAGCCAGGGGACTCCTTTGTTGATGACTGGATGAGGATTTTACCTGACACGCCGATATTTGGTGGTTTAGCAGGAGATGACTCAATTTCACTGGAAAACAGCGAGACAATTTACAATGGTGCATCGTATAAGGATTCACTGCCATTCCTTCTTTTTTATGGAGACATCAAGCCAAGGTTCATGTTTGCTACCCTTTCTCAAAGCGAAGACATCAAAGCAAAAGGAGTGGTAACTAAAGCATCCGGTACATGCGTTAATACGATAGATGACAAAATAGCATTCGACTTCTTTTCAGACACAGACCTTTTCAAGGGCAACATAGATAAAAATACAAGGCTACTACTTACCCCAATATTCGTCGACTTTGTTAAGAGAAAGGATTATGACGGAGTTCCGGTGGTAAGGGGGCACTTTGGATTTACCGAGGAAGGGGATGCAATCTTTACAGGAGCAGTTGAAGATGGGGCATCAATATCAGCTACGATATGTAGCCCTGAGGATGTGTTGCAAACAGCCTCCAAACAGGCTGACCTTTTGTCCTCCGCTGGAAATATAAACGGCTTGCTTGTGTTTTCTTGCCTCGGTCGCCGTGCATCGCTAATGGGCGAAAATAATCCGACCGCCGAACTCAAGGCAATCCACGATATTTTCAACCCCAACACTGAATTTATGATGGGGTATGTGGCAGGTGAAATATGTCCCACTTCAATCAAGAATGGTCAGCCGACCAACAGATTTCACAATTTTACAATAATTATGCTCGCTATCTAGAATCCGGTGCATGTTGATGGACGAAAGTATCGGCCAAACGGTCATAACCCAAGAAGCATATAACGAACTCCTCTCCCAGCTTAAGGCTACAGAAATAGAGAAAAATAAACTGGCGAGGGAGTTGCGGATACTTTCAAAGCGCAGTGAGATTCATCAATTAAACTTAGAAACTAGTGCTAGTCTAACAAAGATAATTAGCGAAGAGAAAGAGCGGCAGGAAATGTATCTCCGCCTACTCTTGCAATCATGGTCAGGAATAATTTTTATTTTTGATGAAGACCTAAAATTTCTGCTGGGAACAGATTCCATAACCAAAATAGTTGATGTTGAGGACGTTTCGCTATTGAGGGGGCGCGAACTATTTGCCATTCTTGAGCGGTACTGTCCGCCGGCCTTCACCTCAGAGCTAGTTTCTTTGATAGTAGATATTAGCCGGGGCGAAGGTGGCGGAAGTAGCCTGGAGTTGGCACTTGAGGATTTTCACTACAAAGCCAGCGTTCAACCCTTTTATAAGGAAACAGGCGAATTTGCTGGCATCATGGTGATACTATATGACATCACCGAAATAGTAGAGGCAAAATTTCAGGCAGAAGAGGCAAGCAGAGTAAAAACTGATTTTCTTTCCAACATGAGCCATGAAATCCGCACCCCGATGAATGCAATCATAGGTATGACAGAGCTTGCCCTGCGCTCTGACAACTTTGACTCTGCAATGGAATATATGTGGGTCGTCAGACAGGCCGCATCCAATTTATTGGCCATAATAAACGACATTTTGGATTTTTCAAAGATTGAGAGGGGTAGGATGACCATTACCCCCAACCGATACCAACTTGGCTCTATGGTGCATGATGTTGTCAGCGTTATCAAAATAAAAGCGATAGACCATAAACTTAGCTTTGCTGTGAACTTGGATTGCCAAACACCCGCAAACCTGATAGGGGACGAAGTCAGAATCCGTCAGGTACTACTCAACGTTTTAGGCAACGCTGTAAAATATACATCTAAAGGGTTTATATCATTGTCCCTTGGATATGAATGGAAGGGTGTGGACGAAATCCAGCTAAAAATAGATATCACAGATAGCGGTCAGGGAATAAAAGAGGAAGACCTGGAAGTTATCTTCGATGCCTATGTTCAGAGCGATTACGAAAAAAACAAATTTGTCGAGGGCACTGGCCTAGGGCTTGCCATTACAAAAAGAATTGTCCAGGCTATGAATGGCGAGATTAGCGTTAGTTCCAAATATGGCGTAGGGAGCACCTTTACCGTTGTGTTGCCACAAAAGGTGGCCTCCCCCGAATGTCTTGCAAGGGTAGAATCTCCCAAGGGGAAAAGTGTATTGGTGTATGAATGGCGCGATACTAACTCCAAATCAATTGTTGAAACACTAGAAAATCTCGGTATAGACTGTGTGGCGGCGAAAAATTCTGGCCAGTTTCGCATTAGGTACAAAGAGAAGAAATGGGATACCGTCTTTGTTGCCGCCGACCTATATGAAAAATTGAATGATCTTCTCATGGAATCAGGCGATAGTCCAAATGTTGTCCTCCTTGCAGATTTTGGAGATGATCTGCCAAAAAAATCGCTTTCTGCACTTTCTTTGCCATTACACTGCATGTCGGTGGCAAATATGTTAAATGGAATGCCAGAACAGTTCTCCGGACAGGTCAACGTCGAATCCACAATAGTTTTTACCGCCCCTGACGCAACAATTCTGATAGTGGATGATAATGAAATTAACCTAAGAGTGGCAGAAGGTTTGATGAAGCCATACCAAATGCGAGTAGACTTGTGCCCAGGTGGCCTTGAGGCTGTAAATTTTGTCCAGCAAAAAGTATACGACTTAGTATTTATGGACCATCGGATGCCAATAATAGATGGAGTCGAGGCAACCAAGAGGATAAGGGCATTGGGAGGGGAAGGCAACTACTACCAAACCTTGCCAATCGTTGCATTAACAGCAGATGCAGTTTCTGGCATGGAAGAGATGTTTCTCAAAAGTGGTTTTAATGCCTTTTTATCAAAACCGATTGATACTGTTAAACTAAATGGTATTTTGAAAAAATGGATTCCGAAACAAAAGCAGATCGCTAAGGAAACCGACGCTCCAGAAATACAACAACCGACAGCACGAGAGTTTACCCCCTTAGAAATAGTGGGTCTGGACACAGAAAAAGGTCTGATGATGACCGGAGGCACTCTTGAGGGCTATTTGAATATGTTAAAGCTATTTTGTACCGAAGCCTCTCGGAAAACTCCCCAAATCAGAGAGGCATTGGAAAAAAGAGATTTAGAGATGCTGACCACACATGTGCATGGCATGAAGAGTGCCTCCGCCAGCATTGGTGCTACCGAACTTTCTGTCCAAGCCTCCGAGTTGGAAGCCGCCGGTAGGTCTGAGAATTTAGATGGCGTGCAATCATTGACTCCAATCTTTTTGGAGGCGATAGAGGGCATTATCGAAAACATCCTGGCGGGGATAGAGTCTTACCCTGCCAAGGAATCAGGTGACTCAGAAAATCAGGTCTGCACCCCGCAACTCTTAAAGGATGGGCTAGATTTACTCAAAGTGGCTATTTCAGACATGAAGGCGCGGGCGATAGACGAAGCCTTGACAAGCCTGGAGACTCTCACACGGGGGACAACCTACCAGAGTTCTATTGAGGAAATATCAGAAAAAATACTAGAATCCTCATTCGATGAGGTACTAGAATTAATTAGTTTGATGGAGCAACACTATAGTGAATTAACCTAAAAAACAGTACAGAGTTATGGAGATACGACTTCGTTGGTTTACTTGCAGAAAGCGTTGCTTATCACAAGCACACGACTATACTTATCATAATTGATATTTTACACATTTCCTCCCTACGCAGTCACAAATGAACAATCGCTTCCCTTCCATTCCAAACGCTTCTATAATCGAGCTACCCACTGCGCTAGAAGGTTATCGTAGAGACGAGTCACACATAATTGGCAGTATGCCCTTGGCTGTTGTAAAACCACATCGGCCAGATGCGTTGCGAAAACTTGTTAGCATTGCCAACGGAGAAGGTTACGATTTGGTTCCACGTGGAACAGGCACCGGCAAAGCTGGGGGTGCTACTCCGACTGAAAAGTCAATAATTGTTGACATGTCCGAATATCCAGGCCAAATTCAAATATCACATGCTGAACTTGCACTTTGGGCACCCGCCAGCGCATTGCTGAGAGATGTAAAAGAGTCTGCCACACTCCGAGGTCTGTACTATCCCCCCGATCCAAATTCTTGGGATCAATGTTCCTTTGGAGGCACTTTGGCGACAAATGCTGGTGGAGTTTCTGCTTGCAAGTATGGAATGACCAGACATTGGGTGCTATCTGTAGATGCCCTGATGGAAGATGGAGAAATACATAGATTTGGAATCGAAACCGTAAAAAACAACGCAGGGCCAAACATTGCACAATTATTGGTAGGCAGTGAAGGCATCTTCGGAATAATCACAGGTGCATCAGTGCGCCTAATTCCAGCCACGGCAGAGCGACTGACATTACTATTGCCAGTTTCGCATTGGGGCGACCTTTTGGAATTGCCTGAACAGCTCATTACCCAGGGTTTGCTACCCCGCGCATTTGAATTTTGGGATCCCGATGTATTGCAGTATTTACGACAACATGGGTCTGGCGAGGCCAAGCGACTTCCGGGCGAAGCGTTGGCCATTCTTGAATTTGATGATTTGGACTGCACGGGCAATGACTTTATTTGCGAGGTGTTGAATGTCCTAGGATCGCTATCAGAATATGTTCAGGTAGCTACAGATGTCCGCCAGCGGGAGGTTGTATGGAATGTCCGAAGGCAGACCAGCGTTGTACTAAAAGAACAGTTCCCCCACAAAATCAGTGAGGACATTGCCGTGCCAAGACATAGGGTTAAAGCATTTTTTGATGGTGTAAAACAAAATAACATTCCGATTGTCACCTATGGGCACTTAGGGGACGGCAACCTGCATGTAAATATCTTAGCCCCCAACAGCCCATCAGACTTAGAGCACCACCTTAACGCCCTCTTTCGCCTAACCCTGGATTTGGGAGGCACCCTGACTGGGGAGCATGGCATTGGCCTGGCAAAAAGAGAGGCATTTTTGGCCTTTACCGACCCTTGGCAAATCCAAGCCATCCGCAAGATTAAACAAGCTCTCGATCCTAATGGAATTTTTAACAGAGGGAAGGTTGTCTAGCAGTTTATATAGCAATTCAACTTATCAGATTTATTACACTAGTTCTCAGTTCTCAGTTTTCAGATAGCAAGCCTAATCATAATATCCGCTGTGATACCTGTCGTATTCCAGTTGCATCTTGGTATTTAGCTTGCTCAGGAAAGCCTCCCTGTCCGCCGGCGTCATAAGCTCGAACAGATTGACGTCTTTGTCTCCAATCTTGTATGTAAACATGGCGTTCAATGCCGTTTGGAACCATTCGTCGGCATCATATTTACACGATATGAAGTTAGTCTGGCCAAATATGCTATTTATAGGGTCTCGATAAAGAGAAACATTAGAATCGAATATATTAGAAAATAGCTCATAATGACAAGACATTAATTGTAATGCTTCCTCTTGCGACACAGCGGAGATGAATTCTGTAAATTTATTATTAGCGTCCCACCATGTCATCATGTGGCTTCGACCTAAATCCGGTATATTTCCAATTGCGTCATTATATGACCGAGAACTGAATTTGAATTGATTAGGGTCTTTGCCCGCCAAATCCCATTCCGTTAATTGTTTTGCATATTCATCCAGCATATTTTTACGAAACAATATCATCTCTGATAAATATGCGGAGGTTTCGTCCAAAAAGGCCGATTTCCATAAATTTTGGGGTTCTTTAATAGTATGTCTATATTTAGCATTCTTCCCGTGTCTCAATTCATGCTCCCAGGAGTAGGGAAGGATAAAATTATTTATACGTTCTGCTTCTTTTTCCAACCGCGCCTTCAATATCTGGTCTGTTACTGTTGAAGACACTGCAAAGCTATATCCACGTGCAGTATGGGTCCCTGCATTATATCCGAAGTTCCCAGCTTCAAAATCCGACATCTGTTTAACTTCGATTATTGTCTTGTTCTCATTCACAGGTGCACTTAATCTATTAAACTCGGCTAGTCTTCTGGCTTCTTCGAGTTGTTGTGGGGTTGGTTGTGGCTTCGGGTCTGGTTTTTTATCGGGCGTGTTGCTTCCCCCGGAACAGCCCACAATGCCGACCACAGCGATGCCGGTTAATGCCAAGGCCGCCGGGCCGAAGGCGGGTGATTTCAAAACCAATTCAGCCGATAAGGCCAATTTTTGCAAAATCGGGGATTTTTTAGAAATTTTCATATAACACCTCCTCTAATGCCTTTCTGAAACCGTTGGCAACTTGGTTCTAACAAGGAGACTCCTCCAAATCCAACAATGACACATGGTATAGTGAGATAACCTAAAAAACAATACAGAATTTGGATGTACGACTGCGTTGGTTTACTTGCAGAAAGCATTGTTTGTCACAAGCCATACGACTATAACTACTTGTGGCTCAAATGACACGCCCCCTGCAAGTATTTATGAGACTGTGTAAAAATATTGATCGGAGGAAATATGCCGAATAGGGACACAAATACCAATAGTGGAAAACCAGAAGTAAATGAAGCACTTGCTGAACACAAAACAGATGACCTCCAACAAAACATTCAATTTGGCCCCTACAAGTGGCGGGTGCTGGACAGACAAGGCAACAAGGCCTTATTAATTACCGAAAACGTCCTTGAGAATTGCATATTTCATGGTAATTTTACATCCGTGACTTGGGAAACCTGTGATTTGCGAAAATATCTGAATAATGATTTTCTACAAAAATTCTCGATAGATGAGCAAAGGCAGATTGCTGAAATAAGCATCACAAATCCGAATAACCCGCAATACGGGACAAGCGGTGGTGAAAATACCACTGACAAAGTATTTCTTTTGAGCATCGAAGAGGCTCAGAGGTATTTTGTTGATGACAACGATAGAAAAGCTATTGACTGGTGGTGGCTACGATCTCCAGGTCACAGTAGCGGCCTTGTCGCCTGTGTCGACGGCGAAGGCTTTATCAATGCTTATGGCTACAATGCCTACGACATCCATCTTTGTGGCCCACGCCCTGCCCTAATGATATGTCAGTAGAGTTTCTTGCAATCGACCAAACATGACTTTGTGCAAAAAAACATTCACAGCAGTGGCCACAGTATATAGCGGTTCAATTTTTTGTGGTTGAACTGCTATAGTCTCCCGTTGTTCTTGGATGCCATGTAGGTATGGCGGCTTGGCACTCTGCCGATACCGACAATAATACCTACAAAAGTGTAGGTATTACAGTGTACGGCATCGGACAGCCCTGAACAAGGGCACAACAAAAAACCCCGTGGTTACGGGGTTTTTTGGACATCGACGGACTTCTGTGGATTGTTTTTGGTGGAGCTAACCGGGATCGAACCGGTGACCTCTTGCATGCCATGCAAGCGCTCTCCCAGCTGAGCTATAGCCCCAGGAGAAACTTCATTGTACCATTGTTGGAGATAAATTCAATAGAGGTAATTGAACCAATTGCGTTGTAGCATTTTTGCGGTCATTAGGTTCCTCAAAACCATCTCTGTGTCATAACAAAAAAAATCCCCTCCCATTACATGTAAACTACAATATTGCACTACTTATACCCCTCTGCCCTGAAATAAGTGTAAAAGTCAGGTTATGGCAAACACAGCGATTATAGCGGTTCAACTTTGTGTAGTTGAACTGCTATATGCCAGGATTTGCTTGCATAACGAAGGTGACGCTGAAAAAGAACCTGCTAGCGTGCCTCCAAGTCTGCCAAATTTATTGTGGTGGGGGCGTGACCGCCTCGGACATCCTGATACCAAGTTGCTCCCGTTTGGGTGCAACTTGGTATTACTGCCACTACAGTGTAGGAGCTAATAGAATCTATGAGAAACAAAAATTAATACTGCTATACTGTTACTAAGTATTTTTTAGTACTCACTGCTCATTGTTCGGTTAAGGCCGGATTGTTTTAATTAATCACTTTTGGAGTTGCTATGAAGTGGCAAAACATACCTGCAGTTATCCTGTTGGCGGCTGGGGCCTATTCTCAGGCTCAGGCACCACTGCTTTTGAGGACCCCTGCCCTCAGCAAGTCTCACATTGTTTTTTCCCATGCAGGCGATCTTTGGATTGTCGGCAGGGATGGCGGTGATGCCCGAAGGCTAACGTCCGGGATCGGCATCGAATCCAGACCACATTTTTCGCCTGACGGCAACATGGTGGCTTTCACGGGTAACTTTGAAGGCAATACTGACGTGTATTTAGTCCCCACAACCGGGGGAGTACCCAAGCGCGTGACCTATCACCCTGGGGCAGACATTGCAGAGGGATGGACACCCCATGGAAAGATTATTTTTTCTTCTGCCCGCTACAGTCACGCAAATGGCAGGACATCTCAGTTGTTTATGATTGCACCAAATGGAGTTTGGCCGGAATTGGTTCCTCTTCCACAGGCAAATCATGGGTCATTTTCCCCCGATGGAAAATTTTTGGCCTATGAACCTGTTGGCCGTGCCTTTAGTGCATGGAAGTGGTACCGGGGCGGACGCGCATCTTTTATATGGATTGCCGACATGAAGGATTCTAGCGTGGTTAAAATACCGCGCACTGATAGCAATGACTTTTGCCCGATGTGGATAGACAAAAAGGTATTTTTCCTCTCTGATCGTCAGGGGCCAATTTCTCTTTATTCCTATGACATAGACTCAAAGCAGGTTGAAAAGGTCATCAATAATACAGGCATGGACTTCAAGTCGGCCAACGCAGGGCATGGGGCAATTGTCTACGAACAATTTGGCTCTATTCACCTCTATGACCTAGCCACACGCCAAAGCAAGGCTGTAAATATAAATGTGGTTGGAGATATGCCAGGGGTGAGGCCACGGTTTGAATCACTTGCGAGCCGTGTAACTAATGCAAACCTTTCCCCCAATGGTGCTAGGGCAGTATTTGAAGCCAGAGGAGAAATTTTTACGGTTCCGGCTGAAAAAGGAAGTGTTAGAAATATAACAGGCACTCCGGGGATAATGGAGCGTGACCCTGCATGGTCGCCAGATGGTAAGTCCATTGCATATTTTTCTGATGCAAGTGGCGAATATGCCCTGCACATAGCCGCACAGGATGGTACCGGAACGCCCAAAATAATAAGCCTGGAGCCAACTTTTTATTACCAGCCAACTTGGTCTCCGGATTCCAAAAAAGTTGCATTCATGGATAAGCGATCTATCGTATGGCTCGTTGACATTGAAAAGGGTAAGCAAGAAAAACTGGATACCTTTGAAACCGATAGACGCTCCAGTTTGGCATGGTCGCCCGACAGCCAGTGGATTACCTATACAAAGGCTCTTGCTAACAGATATGAAGCTGTCTTTGTGTGCAATATCCAAACCAAAAAAATCGGGCAAATAACTGATGGCATGAGTGGCGCAGGTAGCCCACAATTTGACCGTTCAGGCAAGTATCTATATTTTACTGCCACTACCAACATTGGGCCGACCGTGCAAGGTTTTGACATGAACTCTTACCCGCACAACGCAACCCGAAGTGCCTATCTTGCAGTGCTGAAAAAAGGTGAACCATCACCACTCGCTCCAGAAAGTGACGATGAAAAGGCAGAAGCACCAAAGTCGGCAGATACAACTCCAAAGCAACCAGAAAAGCAAAACAACGAAACCATTATCGATCTTGAAGGCATCGACCAGCGCATCCTCTCACTGCCATTTGGAAATAGAAATATTTCTTATTTGATAGCTGGAAAGGCTGGTTTTGTATTCGTAATGGAGAGTGGAAATGCTGGCAGGACCCTGCACAAATATGACCTAAAGAAACGAAAATTAGACAAAGTTGCAGATAACGTTCAGGGATTTACGCTATCTTCCAACGCTGAAAAAGCTCTTTGGAGAATGGGGGGCGGTTGGATAATAGCTTCGCCTGATAAGGCACCTGCTCCATCAGACCCAAGGCTCAATCTAAATGAAGTCGATGTCAGGGTAGACCCTAAGGCAGAGTGGGCACAGATGTACCGCGAGGCATGGCGCATAGTGCGCGATTATTTCTATGATCCAGGGCATCATGGCTTGGACATAAAAGCAACAGAAGCCAGATATGCAAAATATCTTAATGGCCTTAACAGCCGCGCCGACTTAAATTATCTCTTTGAAGAAGTGTTTGGATACCTAACAGTCGGACATCTCTATATCAGTGGTGGCGACATGCCCTCGGTTAGAAGCATACCGGGTGGCCTTCTTGGAGCAAACTACAAGATCGAAAATGGGCGTTACCGAGTGTCCAAGGTTTACAACGGAGAAAATTGGAACCCCAACATGAGGGCACCCCTAACCCAACCTGGCTCTGAGGTAAATGTCGGTGAATACATCATTGCCATCAATGGCATTGAGCTAACAGACAAAGGCAACCCCCACAAGCTACTCGAAAATAAATCGGGAAGGCAGGTAGTCCTCAAGGTTGGGACAGACCCCAGCGGTAAGGATTCCAGAGAAGTCACAGTAGTCCCCATCGGCAACGAAAACGGTCTGCGAAACCTTGACTGGATCGAATCTAACCGCCGACACGTAGCAAAGGTTTCGGGCGGACGACTCGCCTATGTATGGCTCCCCGATACAGGCCAGGGTGGTTATACAAACTTTAATCGCTATTGGTTTGCACAATTGGATAAGGACGGAGCCGTAATTGATGAACGCTTTAATGGTGGCGGTAGCGCGGCAGACTACATCATTGACTACCTCAAAAAGCCCATCAATAGTTATTGGGCAGTAAGGGACGGGAAAGACTGGCGACAGCCATTTGGCTCTATGCCTGGTCCAAAAGCAATGCTCATCAACGAAAATGCCGGTAGCGGTGGCGATTACATGCCTTGGTTGTTTAAACGATACGGCTTGGGGCCACTGGTTGGAAAGCGTACTTGGGGAGGCTTGGTAGGTATCGGTGGCTATCCGACACTAATGGATGGTGGCTCGGTTACAGCTCCACACTTTGCCTTTTACTCTCCCGAAGGTAGATTTGGCATAGAAAACGAGGGTGTAGCTCCCGACGTGGAAGTTGACCTTGACCCCAAGGCTTGGCGACAAGGCGTAGATTCACAGTTAGAAAAAGCCATCAGTCTGGTTATGGAAGAACTCAGGAAAAATCCACCAGTGGAAGTAAAGAGGCCACCCTATCCAAGGTATGTCCGATAGGGTTACTATAAGCCACTTGCATGACCAGCCGGTTCTGCAAGTGGCTCTTTTTGAATATGACTTGGTAAGAGGTTCCCATGAGCGAAGAGACGCGGTTGGCTTATTATGTAGCTATCAAGGAGAGTGCGAGCTACCTGGGCGGATTGTTGATGACCAACGCTCAGGGAATACCAACGGATTTCAGATATACTGAGCCTATAACGCCCACAAAATTACAGTCGGTGCTATATGGCAAAGCTCTGGAGCCACATCTAAAGGGGGAAGTAATCCAAAAAGCCCTGATGAAGGAAATCAAGACTCCCCCAGATTTGATGTTTGTCCAGGCATCAGACCTAGTTGCTGATTTTGCCGCTGATACCAACTGCCCGATTTTGGCCGTCCAGCGTTCACAAGAGGCACCCTTGAAGGAGCAGGGTGCAATAAATAGAACATCATCCAGAGAAGTATTAGTTCAAGTGGGCGAGGGTGGCCATCCTCTTCGGGTAATTTTTCCTCATGGAGTTGCAGAGCCTGAGCAAGATGCCGCCCTTCAAAAAGTAGTTGAGGCTGGGTATCACATGGATCTCGTGGAGCCAATGGAACGCGCCCTCGAAGCCCTCAGAACCCTTATACAACCTAAGTAATCACATCAGCCACCGCTAGTAACTTTTACCTTCCAAAGGAGTTTGCATGAGAAACATACATGCCATAATGCTCGCCGTTCCTGCTGTTCTGGTTGGTCAGGCAAATGAAAAGCCTACCATCGAACAAATTCTCGATAAGCACTATTCAGCCATGGGTGGGCTTGAAAAGCTAATAGAGGTAAAAACAACCAGAGCTACATTCAAGATGCAGGGAGGGCCAGTGTCAGTTTTGGGAGTCATCGAATCTAGGCAACCCGGTTCTGTCCGTGCCGAAGCGGAGATCATGGGACAAAAAAAAATTGAAATGATAAATGAAGATGGTGGGTGGGATTTATCTTATTCAAAACCAACAGCAATGTCAAAAAAGGATGTTGACGAAGGCCGTTTCACTATCAATCTTTTTGTAAGCCCCTTTGTCAATTACAGCGAAAAAGGTAGCAAGGTAGAATATGTTGGGACAGCTGACCGTGGCAAGACATATAAGGTTCGCCTGACAACCGCCGGTGGCAATAAAATTTTATACTTCATTGACATAAGCTCATACCTGATAGCAAGGGTGGAGTCGAGCGATACCAATGCCAGATTTAGTAACTACAAAATGGTGAGCGGTATAAATGTACCGCATGAGTTTGAGGAGCCAACACCAGGGGCACCTGGCTCGATGAAAATTACATTGCAAAAAATGGAAATCAATCCTGTGATTGATGACTCTAGGTTTGAGTCGCCAAAAAAATAGGACAACAATTTGCTAGGACGCATCAGAGATACAGTAGGAGATGTCGCCGAGACCATCAAGCGGGTCTTTAAGGGGCCAAAGGTACATTCTGCAAAGGGTCTGTTTTTTCGTGATCCCGAATATAAAACAGTATCATGGCTCACGGCTGAAACCAAGGGCGATGTATTAATTTCTCAGCCCAGCACTGTTCAGCAATCCTTGCTTGTATCCGTTTCCGCCATCAACCCGGATATGAAATTTGTAGCTAAGTCATTTGTTGAAACAGGTGAAGTCTTTCGAGCAGAAGCATCACTGGTAAGCGTAGCCTTGGCTTGGTCTGGTATAGTGACCTCGGCAGACATTCCAGGGCTAAACTCACCCCAAATGAAAAGGGTCGACGAATACTTTACAACTTTCAAAACTAAATCCTTTGGCCTTCCACCATTTGACATCAAACATGGCAAAACATATAAACTAGCAACCCGCATATCTGTACCAGCGTGTTACAGATCATTAGAGAGGGCAATGCTAGTCCCCATCCTATTAAGGTCTGAAGACTTAGAGGGTGTATCAAAGTCGCTAATGATGCGCTACAACCTAAGATTGGTAAAAGAAACGGGCGAAAACATAAAAAATTTAGAAATAATTGGTCTTTACCAAATCCCTAAAAAAGGGCTAAGGAGCGTTAAACATGATACCACCACAGGATTATTGAAAATAATAGTAGGCCCCGAAGCCCAAAATAGTCCATATTGCAACGTAGTAGTCGCCCGCAAAAAAAGCAATTCTGCAATCGTTAGCTGTAGGGTTGATGAAGATTGAATGTAATAGCCAATTGCTACTAGCCACCCGGCACCACATGGTCTATCAACACTAGCGTTACATCATCTGAAAATTCGCGGGGAGCGATAAATTCCTGTGCATACTGGAATATCTGGCTTGCAGTATCTTCTTGATTTGTAGCCAATGCGGAACATAACTGAAGCAAGCCTTCGGCTCCCAGGCGTTTTTGTGATTCGGATTCGGTCTCCACAAGTCCATCAGTATAGAGTATTAAGCGGTCGCCCGGCTCGAATGTGATTGTGTGCTCTGTAAACGACATACTTTCATCCATTCCCAAGGGGTGACTGCTACTACTTAGTGCGATAGGGCTTTTTGGATTGCCAGTGGCTCCTTGGGCTATATAGATGGGGGGTTCGTGCCCCGCACAAGCATATGTGAAGTTACCTTCCATCGGGTCGAGTTTTGCTAAGAATGCTGTGGCAAACTGTTCTTCCATCGTGTTGCGGAGAAGGTCTCTATTAATGCACTGTGCCCATGTCATTGGGCCGCCGCGAGATCGTATGTGGTTTTCAAAACTCGTTTTTACTACCGCCGAAATAAGTGCTGATGTAACACCATGCCCGCTTACGTCTGCAATCAGCAGTGCCGCCCCTCCATAGGGAAGAGGGGTGATAGCATAGATGTCGCCTCCTATACCTCCGACTGGCTTGTATCTGTGGGTATATTGGTATGGGGCGATAGTGCCGACCTCAGGCAATAAGCTAACCTGTAAGCGGGCGGCCAATTCTAGTTCTCGTTGCACATTTTCACGGAAAACAGTGAGGTCGCGGTTTTGTTGCTTTATCTCTTTCTGCATTTGTATTAGGCGGAAAGCACTGCCAACCCTGGCCAGTAGCTCCTGACTGCGCAGAGGCTTATTTATGGTGTCGTCTGCTCCTATACTCAAGGCATCAATAGTGACTTCGATGTCTGTATATTCGGAGAATGGAGTCATCAGTATGAAATAGATGTCCTTTGTGTCAGGATTCCCTTTTAAAATCCTGCACAATTGGTCTCCGGATATTCCAGGAAGCGAGAGGTCTGCTAAAACCAAGTCGGGCTGAATTTTGGTCATTTCCAAAAGCACGTCTTGCCCGTCTTCTGCCTGTATCACTTGAAAGCCTGAACGCTTCAAGTAAAAAAGCAAAATATCACGGATGGCGGCTTCGCCGTCAGCAACCAGGACAATACCTTTGTTTTGTTGAGCCACGGATTAATTCTGATTTAGAGGGCACTTAGGGCATCCTGCTCTGAGGCATAGATGCTGAAATAGTTGGTCAAATTGGTTTGATCAAACACTTTCATAACCTGGCTAGGGAGGTTACAAAGGTGCAACCGGCCATTAATCTTGTCGATGCTACTTCTAGCGGCCACCAATAATCCCAACCCAGAGGAATCAATAAAAGATACCCCTTCCAGATTGATTACCAGTAGCTTTGGTTGGTGTGTGGCAATGGTTTCTTTGACAGCCTCCCGCAATTGGGCGGTGACTTCAAAATTGACTTTGCCTTTTACAGTTATTACCGAAGCATTTTCTTCTTGCCTAGTCTGTAAATTTAACATGTTGCCTCCTGGGACAACAGCCCCCTGAGTAGTCTCTTGCGAACGACTTTGCGTTGTCTGAGCTTATATTCTGTGTGAGATGCGGGTCCCAGCCGCGAATTGTCAAACCCTGTTTTTTCCAAGATTTGGACTTCATGAGCAAAGAAAAAGGTAAATTCCTCTTGGTCTCGAATAAGTTCTGAGACATGAAACTGGTCTAACATCTCTGGTTTTCCACTATCATTTATTATCTGCTGAATCTTCTCTAATGCCATTATACCAGGGCCGGGCAAACGCACCAAGGTATTTACAGTAAGTTGCATGGCCGAGTAATCTCTGCTAGAAAAGGGATTTACAGAGGGTCGCCCTATCCTTTGAGCCAGCTTTTCTGATAATTCTATTCTTTCGGGTGGAGATAGGCTATTAATAGAAAAGTTATCGGGTAGCGAGTCAACCCACTCTTCTAGCAGAACGGGATCAACTATTAAGTTGCGGGTGCGTGAAGGCTTGATGTGGGTGGCCTGAAAGACGTTATGGTCTATAAGGAACCTTAATACCAGTAATACATCCAATAGGTCTTCTGCTACAAATCTAATTCCTATGTTGTCATAAATTGTCTCTGTCACATTTTCTGGTTTGTGTAACAACTTAAGCAACATTGAATCTCTGTTTTTACCCTCTTTCTGCCTAAAATCCAGCAAAGGAACTTGGTAGTTTCCCTCTAAAAACCATCTGCCGTCCCGCCTTTGAGCTATATAGCGGTCGTATCGGGCAAATACATGGCGTTGTATTTCCGGCAGAAATCTTAAAAAAATGTTGTTGTCGATATAGAGCAGTGTGTGCATTATGCGAAGGATGGCGCAACTCCACTCTGCCATTTTGGTACGAGGGCTTGCACTTGCCCAAATGAGGAGATCGAGTGGGTCTTGTAGCTTGACTATCTTTTCAGGAATTTTTAGGTTTGTTTCCTCTAGTATATTTGTTTGCAGAAAGGTCATTGCATCTTGAAATGTCTTCATAACCTGCGACCGCTGGTTTGGCAGGTTTATGTCGAAGCCATAATTTAGCGCAAAGGTATGGGCGAGGTCACGCGAAGTAATATCCAAACCTTCTTGGTCGATAAAGGCATGCCCCCCCAACACCACGTGGGTAATTTCCGGAGGAAACTTTAGGAGGTTTTTGTACGGCATACATCTTCATAGCTCGTGCGAAACAAAAAAAATCGAATTACACGAGCTATTTATTATTATATCCCAACTTACTGCCAGTTGCCAATAGCGAAAGCGGCAACCACTGCATAGATGACAAGGGCTTCAATAAGAGCCAAGCCGATGATCATTGTGGTTCGGATGTTGCCAGCGGCCTGTGGATTGCGGGCAATGCCTTCACATGCGGCAACCACTGCCTTGCCTTGGCCAAGACCGCAACCAAAGGCGGCAATGGCGATAGACAAGTGGGCTAGGTAACGACCAGAGAAGAAGCTCTGGTTTGCAATGTTGGTTGCAACCCCAGCAACATCACCAGCGGTTTCTGCGTTAGCAAAGGCTACGGCTCCTATGGCCATGAAAACAAGCGCAAAGGTTAAAAACTTTCTCATACTACACCTCAAAAAAAATCCGATGGGTTCGGAATCCAGCGGAATGATAAATCGTCAAATCAATGTTCGTGCGCCACTGCACCGGAAATATATATGGACGTAAGCATGATGAATACAAACGTTTGTATCAGCCCAAAGAAGATGCCCAAAAACATAAAAGATACTGGTAGCAATAGGGGCATCATTCCAAAGAAAATGCCGGCTACAACATGTTCGCCGGCGATATTGCCAAAGAGACGTAGGCTATGGCTCAAGATGCGTGATAGTAGCCCAATTATTTCAAGTGGAAACATGAGTGGAGCCAGCCACCACACCGGGCCTAAAAAATGCGCCCAATACTTGATAAACCCATGCTCTCGCATCCCATGAAAATTGTAGTAGCAAAAAACAACCAGAGCGCAACCGACTGTCACATTCCAGTTTCCGGTGCCCGATGGCAATGGAGCAAGGCCAAAGAGATTGTTGAGCAATATAAAAAACCCCATCGTGCCAACCAAGGGAACATATTTTTCCGGATGATGCTCAACATTTTCGCCCACCAGGTTGCGAATAAAAGAAACTGCATATTCCATTACCTGCTGGTAAGGCCCTGGAACCTTAGACATCCTTGCCCGGACGATTATCACTAGCAAAACTGTTACAAGAGCGGCCAGTGCCGATGCAAATAGGTGGTCGTATCTCTCAAGGACAGATAATTCCTGTCCATGGGCGAAAGTGCCCCAAACCTGCCGTGTGAGGCCAAGGAGGTCTGTCAGCAGTGTTGCCAGGTACGATGCGTGGTGTTCCATGGCTTGCCTCGTGAGTATGTTTGTCTATGATATTTTGTCTTCGCCTAGGCGAAAGTGCCTGACTGTCAGCCTTATGGCCTCGATCAGGATGGCTATCACAAAAAGTAGTAGTCCCGTCACAAACGGGAGTACTTCCCTAGGGAAGTACTTCATAATGACATATAACAAAATTGTAATCAATCCAAGTTTTAACATTCCAATTATGGCATAGAACCAACGCCGCTTGACAGAGGGTGTGAGCATTTGCACCACTATCCATTTGTGCAGGTGCCACAGAATTAAGCTAGAAATACCACCGACTAAAAAAATAATTATTGATATATAAGAACTTATTGCCCATAGTGCAATACCAACTGGCAATAGGCACAATTGAATCCTTCCGATCCACTGCAAATGTATTTTTCCATCAGTGTCCTTGGTCATCGCCTTCACCGCTGGAATCATTGTTGATATTATTGTTATTAGAGTTATCGTATTTTTCTAGTCTTTTGCTCACCTTAAAGAGTTCCCAAAAACCACTCATAACACCCAGCACCAACCCCACGATGCGGCCTTGGCTTGGATATCCAAAAAACCTCCCGACCCACTGACCCAAAAAATATCCGATAACAATAGCAATTGGGAACACCATTCCCATGGAGATTAGGTCGCCCCAGAGAGACCTCTCCCTAGCAGTTACTCCATCTTTTTTACTTGGCCTGAAAAACATTTTTTTCCTTTAAGGGTTTTTGTAAAGACATTCTACTACCTCTTTAGGCAATCGCTTTGCCTTGCCAGCTCCACTCATACAGGCGATTCGCACCCTAGCGTCGGCGAGTAGCTCGTCATCTCGCCAAACTTGGTTTTTTACCCAAAAGGCCGCGCCACCAACTTCGTCTAGCTCTGTAGTTGCAGATATTAAATCGCCATATTTGGCAGGTTTTTTATACTTGATATTGCATTCACTGACGCTAAACCAAGTATCCTGTTGCATCAAGGTTGCCAATTCGATACCTCTTTCTCGTAAAAACTCAGTCCTGCTACGCTCCAGCCACCTCAGGTAATTTGCATAATAGACCACTCCCCCGCAGTCAGTATCCTCGTAATAGACCCGGATTTCCATTTTTATTCCTCATATGCTGTCAGTTCGGATTCTGGGATTTGATCTTTTTTAGTTTGGGCTACATCGTCAAAGGTTGTTCAGGTTTTAACATCATCTTCTTTGTGAAGTTCCATCCATGCCTCTAAAAGTTTTAGTTTGTTTTTGGGGAAACCGCCAGCCAGGATTGCGCCATCTAAAGAAATTGAAATTTCATGGCCGGAGTATTGGGCATGAATGTGAGGTATGTGGTGCTGAGTTTCGATTTCTTGGTGCATTGAGACAATGATCCCACTTCTTTATTTAGCATGGCTAAGATAGCACACGCGTCTAAAACGTAGGTATTCTTCATTACTCCAGGCCTTTGTTGATTTCATTTTCTTTTGCCAGCAGGGCTGTTGGCACCGGATTATTTTCTAGTATGCCAAAGAAAGGGCACCCGTAGTACTCTGCTTCAGAATTTGTCAAGGTGATCTTTTGAATTTGAGGAGACTTGGTTTTGTACGATTCTACAGTGAAAAAATTGGACAGCGTGTCTGGCTCTTTTGTTCTGGTGACTGTTGTGGATGGTGGCATTTTGGGTTCCTTGCTGGTCAGGGGTGGTGGTGGGCATACATTTCGGCTATTTGTTGTTGGACTAGCTGAGAGTAATCAATGTGGCGGGTTTGTGCAAAGGTGTTGATCCAAGCCGGGACTGTGATTTCTTTGCGGACTGCTTCATTACCATGATTTTTAGCGTATTCGTCCATGTCCAGAACTAGCAAACTTACAAAACCGCCGTCTTCTGGCTTGATTTCATGGGGGGCACTTGGTTTAGGTATTGGCTGACCATCCTCCAGTTCGCCTAATATCCAGCCTGAAGCCGCGTCTGTAGCCATTAGAATTGCCTCTGTCAGGTCTTTGCCGCCACTTGCACATCCTGGTAGGTCGGGGACTTCAACTCCGTATGCGTCTGATTCGTCATCTTTGTAAAAGCAAGCTGGGTATGTCAGTTTCATGTTATTCCTCTATCCTTGCCTGTCTGAGGACAGACTTGATGATTGGTTTGGGTATGTCGCCAGGATGGTTCGGAATCGTTGTTGTGCCTTTCTTCGATGGATGTTTGTAGTGGTGATGCGAGCCTTTGGTTCTGATTAGTTCCCATCCATCTGCCAATACGATCTTCTCTAATTCTCTGAAGTTCATAACTGTGTCCAGAATTGGATTCTACCATTGAATGTGAGTTAATTGCAAAACTCTGATACCCCTTCAATCCAGCCCCTCCCAAGAACCCTATCGCCGAGATAGAAAACAGCCGCCTGCCCCGGCGTGACTGCCCTGACAGGTTGCTGGAGTATTACTTGCCCTCTGCCCCCCAGAATATCTGAAAGTAATGCTTTGACGGGTTGACTTCTGTGCCTTACCTGCACCTCGCACTCAAGGGGAGTATCTGGTGGCGAAATAGTTGTCCAACTCAGGTCGGAAACGTTGAACTCACTACTCAACAGGTCATCCTCGTTATTAGTCAGGTGGACATTTCCCGTATCTGCATCAATTCGGCAAACCCAAGCCTTGACTCCCGCCCCGACTCCGACTCCCCGCCGCTGGCCGATAGTGAAGTTGTGGATGCCACTATGTTTGGCTAATTGCTTGCCTTTCCAATCCAGGATATAGCCGGGCATTGATTGATTGTCTGGGCTAAATTGCTTTTGCAATGTTTCTTGGAAGGTTAAATCAGGCAGAATATAGCAAGTATCTTGGCTCTCTTTGCTATCGGCACACGGGAGGCCAGTTGCCCTGGCCTTTTCCTTTACCCACGACTTGTTGTAATCACCGAGGGGAAAAACAATGCGAGATAGCTGTGCCTGAGATAGCCCCGCCAAAAAATAGGCTTGATCCTTATTTTTGTCCTCGCCCCGCCTGAGTGCTACCTCATTTTGACTACAGTCCAACTTTACATAGTGACCTGTAGCAAGTGCGGAACAGTTATTATCCAATGCCCAGTTGAGCAATACCCCAAATTTGATCCCCTCATTGCACCTAAGGCAGGGGCTGGGGGTGCGACAAGAAGTATAATCGCTCCAGGCCGGAGCCAGCACCAGTCGCTGAAAATCGCTAATACAATCAATCACATAGTGCTTAATGCCAAGTTGGTCAGCTACCACCCTGGCCTGTTTGGGCACTTCATTGGCACTTTCTCCAAAAATTGAAGGATCGTGCATACGGAGTGTCACCCCGATAACATCCCAGCCATCTTCTTGTAGTAGTATGGCGGCCACGCTGGAGTCCACCCCCCCGCTCATTGCCAGTGCTATTTTGTCTTTTGGTGAAGTCATAATAGTTTTCAGTTTTCAGATCAAGGGTTAGGGATGCGCCTGTGGCGGGGGGTTCAGGGGGGCTTGGAGCGACAGCGACCCCCCCTGAGCGGCATTCGGAGGCTTTTAACTGGTGCCCGCAGTCGCATGGTTACTATGGCTGGTTGTGGTCAATATTGCTCCTTTTCAAAGAAGTTATCAGTTATCAGATCAATGTATTTAGTCAATATTGTTTGTTATTTCATCAAGAATAGCAAAAGCTGGCTCGATATAGCGGTTCAACTTTTTGTAGTTGGACTGCTGTAGTCGTTTAACTTGTGACAAGCAACGCTTTCTGCAGACAAACCAACGGAAATGATCCAAAAAACTAGAGTATTAGTTTTTTAGTGTTGACAAAAATACTGCGAACAATGGATTCGGTGTATCAGAATACGGGTTGACAATGGTTGTGTTGCTCCATTTGAAGCCGTCCTGCATATCCTGGGATAGGAGAATTGTGCAGTTGTTTTCAGAGGCTACAGAGAGAATGAAAGCATCAAATATTTGTATCTGGTGTCTTGTGATGATCTGGATTGTATCCTGAAGCGCATTTGCCGTACTGTTCGCCACTTGATATATTTGCTTCCATTTTGTTAGAGCCAAACCTACCTCGGTTGGGTTCTTTTGGTACTTTCGTTTCAGGAAAAAACCCAATTCCAGTAAGGTTTGGGCCGGAATTATAATGCTGGGTGTCGGAATTTTTTTGAGAAAGTTTATTGTTTGGTCTTGAATCAGCGGTTCGCAGTAGCCCAGTGCATTGCCAAGGATATTGGTGTCTAGGGCGATTAGCATAGTGCCTCTTCGTAGAGTTTATCCCTTGTCCACATTTTCTCGCCTGTGGGTGTCTGGCTTCTTAGGTATGCGAAAAATTCTTCTTTTGAAGATAGCGTTGATGTGGTCTCTGGCGGCTGTGCAGGGCTGGTTTGTGTTGTTTCGGAATCAAAAACCATTACAAAGATTTTGGCTGTTGCTGAAATATCAGGCTTGGTTGGGATCGTGATGGTGCCTTGGCTGTACTCTGCTGGATAGGTGGTGCAGGTATCCATGTGTGTCTCCTAGCTTCAGGAAATATTATATTTTGATATGGCGAAAATGAAAAGTTTTAGTGATTGGTTGGGGATGCGCCTGCGGCCCGGGGTGTGGGGGCAACAGCGAATGAGCAAAGCGATGGAGCGGTCCCCACCAAGCATTCAGAAGTTTTTAATCACAGTGCCCACACGCATGGTTACTATGGCTGGTTATGGTCAATATTGCTCCTTTTCAAAGAAGTTTTCACTTAGTCAATGTTATTTGTTATTTCATCAAGAATATCAAAAGCTGACTCAATAGTAGCCACTATGCGGTGTTGTTCGGCGAGGGGAGGAATAGCTACAGCAACACAGATGCTGGTTCGTCATTGGGGGCTTGGGGCACTAGCTTGCCGTGTATGGCTAGGTCTAGTATCTTTCGGCGAAGTTGCTTGGTGTTCATCTGCTAGCCCCGGTTATCAGTTATCATTACCAGTTATCAGATGAAAAGCCTGATATGGTGTGACTTTACTACAAGTAATATTTGTTTCGGAAAAAAAATAGCATAACACTCTGCGCTACAGGTATGACGCGGCTTGTGCTCTCCCATACTAGCGAATCCATAAAAATTTGGCTTCGCGATTTTTTTCGACTTCGTCCAGCTCATGGTGGTCAGCTGTCACCAGTGTGGCGTTATATTCGATAGATGTGGCCAATGCGATGGAATCAGCTAAAGAAATTTTGTAGTGTGCTTTAAGTCTTCCCGCTATCTTCATTGTCTTATAATTAATATGTTCAATAATATTAACTTTTGAGGCAAGGATGTTTTGATAGGTATGATCTGCGCTGATTTCACCATGATCACGGAAAACGTCATAATAAACTTCGAGCAAGTTAATAATGTTTATGGCTAAATAGGCTTTGTTTTCTAGTGCCATTCTATATATTTTGGCTACTTTTTCATACCCAGGCTCTTCTGAAAGATAGGCTATTATTGCACAGGCATCCAGAATAAAAGTTTTCACTGTTCAAGTTCCTTTTCAACTCGTTTTTTCGCCAGAAAATTGTCTATTGATGTTTTACCATCTTTGAACATTCCTTGAAAGGGACATTCGGGCGTGGTTTCCGACACTGGTATCAACCTGACTTCGTCTCCCAGCCTTACCGCTTGCACTTTTTTGGTTTTAAGCATTTCCGGTAATTTTCCAGGAAGTGTGTTTGTTTCAATTACAAGAGTCATTGTTTACCTCCGGTCTATTGTCATTCTATCAGGTTCGCAACGGTCTGTTGTCTGCTTATGAATACCTTGTTCCTATTGGCAAGTAGGGTGTAGCAGTATTCCGAGGGGGCTTGGGGCACTAGCTTGCCGTGTATGGCTAGGTCTAGTATCTTTTGGCGAAGTTGCTTGGTGTTCATCTGCTAACATCCAGTTCTACAACAGTTTAACCAATCGTAGTTCAGCACAAACGCAAGCAAATTTGCCACCAGATTTTAGCCACTAAACAATATCACGGCGATAGCCGTATCCACGAAAAAAATAACTGTCTCAGTGAAAACAACTGGCCATATTTTGCGATAATACAGTAAAATCAATGGTTTCATTGGGACTAAATATGCACGTCCAAGAATTAATTTTACTACTGCAATCTTACTGGGCTGAAAGAGGATGCCTGGTGGGGCAACCCTATGACATTGAAAAGGGTGCTGGAACAATGAATCCCCTTACTTTTTTTGGTGCTTTGGGTAGAAAGCCATGGAATGTAGGATATGTCGAACCAAGCCGCCGTCCTGGGGACGGCAGGTATGGCGAAAACCCTTTTCGGCTATACAAGCACCTCCAGTTCCAAGTAATCCTGAAGCCAAGTCCGGCCAAGGTGCAGGATAGCTACATCGAATCCCTGGAGGCTCTTGGCATTGACATGGCCAAGCATGACCTCCGCTTCGAAGAAGATAACTGGGAATCCCCAACTCTGGGCGCATGGGGTGTTGGTTGGCAGGTGGTCTTAGATGGCATGGAGATTAGTCAGTTTACATACTTCCAACAAATAGCAGGGGTAGATTGCCGTCCGGTATCAACAGAGCTTACTTATGGCATCGAGCGTATATGTATGTTTTTAACTGGGATAGATAATATCTTTGACCTCACTTGGGGCGATATTTGCACAGACCAGGGGCGTTTTCCCATTAAGTATCGCCAAGTCAGGCACAGGGAAGAATATGAACTAAGCGCATATAGTTTTGAACATGCAGATTTAGAGCTACACAAATATTTATTTAATGCCTTTGAAAAGGAGGGCTGGCACATTGTAAACGACTTGAGGCACTACCACTCGGCCTATGAACAGGCACTTAAAATGAGCCATACCTTTAATGTGATGGATGCAAGGGGGGCGGTTAGCACTACCGAGCGACCAGGAATGATAAAGCGAGTTAGGGATTTAGCCTGTGCTTGTGCAAAGGTATATCTGGAGCTGGAGGAGGGTGAGGTGGAAAATGGCTGATATACAAACACTATTGCTAGAACTGCACTGCGAGGAGATACCGGCAAGATTCTTAAAGCCGTTATGCAGGGATTTTGAAATGGCCTTTTTGGAATTTGCCAAAGAACAAAGACTAGGCTCTCCAACAGTGATTGGCATCTACAGCCCCAGAAAGCTGGCATGGCGCATTCAGGGACTTTCGGTAGCCCAATCTGACATAAGTGAAACACAAGTAGGCCCCCCACAGCGAATGTGTGTAGACGAGGCCGGAAATCCTACAATCCAAGGACAAAAATTTGCCGAAAAGTGGGGTGTGGAATTTTCTGAAATCAAATTTGAACAACTCGCCGGCAAAAAAGAACCGTGTGCCGTTGTTGAAATATGTAGGCCAGGACGGCCAACTGTGGAAATTCTTTCTACAGCTTTGCCAATGTTGGTTTCCGGCCTCCACGTTCCAAAGGCCATGCGTTGGGGGACTTCGACATATGAGTTTGTTCGTCCAATCCGATCCATACTCTGTATTTTTGGTTCTGAGATTATCAGTTTTACTATAGATGGCGTGGAAAGCGGAAATACTACTTGGGGGCACCGCTTATATCACCGTGAGCAACCAGATCCACTAATCGTTGATTCACCTGAAAACTATGAAACGATTCTGGAGAAGGGCGAAATCATTGCTTCATTTGACAAGCGCAGGCAGATGATTTATGACCAGCTCTCAGCCAGGGCAAAAGAAATATCAGGGCGTTTAGTGCCCGACCCCGATCTGCTGGATACACTTGCCCTCATAGTCGAATGGCCAACAATATTGCCAGGTGCTTTCCCAGATGAGTTCTTGGAATTGCCAAAGGAGGTATTAGTTACAAGCCTAAAGGAACATCAAAAGGCATTTTGTATTGAAAAACCAGATGGCACTGGCCTCCTGCCATGCTTTCTAACCATTGCCAATAGAAAAGATGACCCTATGGGCTTTGTGGTAGCAGGCAATGAATGGGTGCTGAAGGCAAGGCTATATGACGCTAGCTTTTTCTTTGCTGAGGACAGGCGAAATAGGCTCTCCAGCCTTGCACCCAAACTAGCATCTTTGACTTTTCACAGAGAGCTTGGGAGTTATGCAGAAAAAACGCTACGTATTTCAGCAATCGCCACTACATTAGCAGAACAACTGGGAGTAAATGCAGATTTGGCAAAGGCCGTAGCCGAAGTCTGCAAAGCAGACCTGGTTACGCTGATGGTTGGCGAATTTCCAGAACTACAGGGAATAATGGGGGGGTATTATCTCGGTTTGGAAGGTGCGGATGAATCCATTTCTATGGCGGTGCGGGAACATTATCAGCCTCTGAGTGCCGAGACTCCCATACCCAGCACAGATTTAGGGGCAATTCTGGCAATATCTGACAAACTAGACACTTTAGCAGGTTGCTTTGCCATTGGCATGATTCCTACAGGCTCGAAGGACCCACTGGCTCTGCGGCGCGCAGGGATGGGTATCGTGCGGATGGTATGGGAAAAGGGGCTGAATATTTCTATCTCAGTATTGATAAATATGGGCTGGGATGCCGTTGCTGGTAGGGCAAAGTCTAGTGCAGAAGAAACAAAAAAAGCCTTATTAGCCTTTTTCAGAGACCGAGTTGCCTATCAGTTGGAACTGGCAGGTATTCCAAGTACGGTAAAAAATTCTGCCCTAGCAGTTGGTTGGGATGACCTTATGGATTTGAAATCAAGGTGTACTGCCCTATCTGCCTTTGCAGAAGATCAGCGTTTTGCAAGCCTCAGCGTGAGTGCCAAACGCATTAGTAACATATTGAAAGATGAAAACCCCGCAGAAAAATTTGATGCAGGCCTTTTGGAGCAAGCAGAGGAAAAAACGCTAAACGCCCACCTTGGTTTAATTACAGCAACGGGCGACTATAACTCCATGCTAATAGCATTGGCAGACCTAGCCAAACCCCTTGAGGATTTCTTTAATGCAGTAATGGTCAAGTGTGAAAATGCTGAATTGCGCCATGCCAGGCTATCTCTGCTCCATTGCCTGAGAATGGCCTTTATAAAGATTGCCGATTTTGGGTTGTGGCAGTGATACCAACTTGCACCCAAATTGGGGGCAACTTGGTATAATATCCGGTCTGAAAAATGTTTTGGGGAAATGTTTACTGTAAACTAGAAGCTAATGTGATTTTTTCACAGAAAGCTCACAGTTTGTTGATAGATAACGCCCCAGAGGAGGAATCCCATGGCCGATAGGAAAATGGCAACACTAGACGGAAATGAAGCGACGGCAGTGGTAGCCCATCGCACCAATGAGGTGATAGCGATTTATCCAATCACGCCATCATCTAATATGGGAGAGTTCTCTGATGAATGGAGTTCCCAAGGCAAGGTAAATATCTGGGGCACTGTGCCATCAGTGGTTGAAATGCAATCTGAAGGCGGGGCGGCTGGTGCCGTTCATGGTGCCTTGCAAGCTGGTGCACTGGCCACATCCTTTACTGCCTCCCAGGGTCTTTTATTATTTATTCCTAACATGTATCTAATCGCAGGGGAGCTAACTCCCTTTGTATTGCACGTCTCTGCCCGAACCATCGCCACACATGCCCTCTCCATTTTTGGTGATCATGCTGATGTTATGGCATGTCGGCAAACAGGTTTTGCCATGCTGTCTTCTGATAGTGTGCAATGCGCCCACGATTTCGCCCTGATAGCCCAAAGCTCTACTCTACTTAGTCGGGTGCCGTTCCTACACTTCTTTGATGGTTTTAGGACAAGCCATGAAGTAAGCAAGATCGAATTATTAAACGATGATGACCTGCGACATATGGTGACAGACGAATTAGTGGCTACCCACCGAGCCAGGGCGTTGACTCCAGACAATCCCCAAATTCGTGGCACGGCACAAAATCCCGATACATTTTTCCAGGCGAGAGAAGCCTGCAACCCTTTCTATAGTGCCTGTCCGGATATTGTCCAAGGCGAAATGGATAAGTTTGCCAAACTCACCGGCAGACAATACAAATTATATGAATACTACGGAGCACCTGATGCAGATCGCGTAATTGTGAGCATGGGTTCCAGCGTTGATACAATTCAGGAATATGTCGATTGGGCAAATAGCAAAGGGGAAAAATTAGGCGTATTGAAAGTGCGTCTGTACCGCCCATTCTCAATCAAGCATTTTGCTCAATCCCTGCCTACAAGTGTTAAAAAGGTTACTGTGTTAGACCGCGTTAAAGAAGCTGGAGCTACAGGCGATCCGCTTTACCTGGATGTTTTAACTGCCATGAGGGAAGCTAAGGAAGAAGGATTGACAAAACTAGACCCAACAATCCTGACAGGTCGCTATGGACTATCCAGTAAAGAGTTTACCCCAGCCTGCATAAAGGCTGTGTTTGACAATATGGCTACCCCCAAAGCCATTAACCACTTCGTTGTTGGCATTGTAGATGATGTTACAAACAATAGCCTACATGTCGACCCTGACTTCGACATAGAACATGATGATGTTAAACGTGCAATGTTTTATGGCTTAGGCTCGGATGGCACGGTAGGAGCCAACAAAAACTCCATCAAGATTATTGCCGAGGAGGCTGGTCTATATGGGCAGGGCTACTTTGTCTACGACTCCAAAAAGGCCGGAGCCGTAACAGTAAGTCATCTGCGCTTTGGTCCTAATCAAATTCGCTCGGCATATCTGATAAAAAATGCCAATTTTATCGCTTGCCACCAAACAGAGTTTATTCATAAATATGACATGCTTGCCCATGCTGTGGAGGGTGCAACCTTCCTTCTGAATACCCATGTCAACAAAGATTGCGTATGGGATACCCTGCCCAAAGAAATGCAAACCGCGCTCATCCAAAAAAAGATGAAACTCTACGTCATTGATGGCTATGAGGTTGGGCGCGCAACTGGTATGGGTGTGCGCATCAATACGATCATGCAGACCTGCTTTTTTGCCATTTCAGGAGTATTGCCACGGGAAGAGGCCATCAAGCACATCAAAAAATCCATCGAAAAGACCTATGGCAAAAAGGGCGAAGCAGTTGTGAAAAAGAACTTTGAGGCAGTAGATCATACGTTGGTACACCTACATGAAGTCAGCGTGCCGGAAAAAGTTTCGGCCACGTACGGCAGACCGCCCTTTGTCAGCAAAAAGGCACCAGAATTTGTTAAAAATGTTTTGGCTGTAATGATGTCAGGCGAGGGCGATGTATTACCAGTCAGTGCTTTCCCCGTTGATGGCACTTATCCAACTGCCACTACCCAATGGGAAAAACGTTGTATTGCTCTGGATATACCTACTTGGGAACCTGAACTATGTATCCAGTGCAACAAGTGTTCCCTAATCTGCCCACATGCGGCCATCAGGCCAAAAGTTTTTGATCCTGCAAAACTCAATACTGCCCCGGAAACATTTAAGTCTGTCGACTACAAGGGTAAGGAATACGCTGGTCAAAAATATTCGATACAGGTAGCCCCGGAGGATTGCACGGGGTGCGGTATTTGTGTAAACGTATGCCCATCCAAGGATAAGGCAAACCCGGAACGCAAGGCCATCAATATGTCCCCCCTAACACCACTGAGAGAGAATGAAGTTGCCAATTTTGAGTTCTTCCTCGGTTTGCCGGAGGTAGATCGCACTACAGTCAAACAAGATGTGAAAGGGAGTCAGTTCCTGAGGCCGTTGTTTGAATTTAGCGGTGCATGTTCAGGCTGTGGCGAAACTCCCTACATCAAATTACTAACGCAACTATTTGGCGACAGAGCCTTAATAGCCAACGCAACTGGCTGTTCATCTATCTATGGTGGCAACCTACCCACCACTCCTTATGCTAAGGGTGATGATGGGCGAGGGCCTTCCTGGTCAAATAGTCTCTTCGAGGACAATGCCGAATTTGGATTTGGAATGCGTCTGGCTATTGACAAAAACTGCCAGCAAGCAATCGAAATACTACATAAACTTTCTGACAAGGTTGGAGCAGAATTAGTAGCTGGCCTCACCAACGCTGACCAATCTACAGAGGCGGGGATACGTTTACAGCGAGAGAGGGTGGTTACTCTCAAACAAAAATTATCTGCCCTGGGCACACCAGAAGCCAAGTGGCTGAACTTGATTGCCGATTATCTAGTCAAAAAGAGTGTATGGATTGTAGGCGGTGATGGATGGGCATATGATATTGGCTATGGTGGGCTTGATCACGTACTTGCCGCAGGGCGAAATGTAAACCTATTGGTGCTTGATACTGAGGTATATTCCAACACGGGCGGTCAGGCTTCCAAGTCAACACCCATCGGTGCTAGTGCCAAATTTGCCACTGCAGGAAAAACCCAACCCAAAAAAGACCTGGGCATGATTGCTATGGCCTATGGAAACGTCTATGTAGCTAAAGTGGCGATGGGTGCAAAGGATGCCCAAGTTGTAAAAGCATTCCTGGAAGCCGAGAGCTACGATGGACCAAGCATCATCATAGCCTATAGCCACTGCATAGCACATGGGATTGACCTGGTGAATGGTTGCGAGCAACAAAAATTAGCTGTCGATAGTGCCCATTGGCCACTCTTCAGGTTTGACCCCCGGAGAGTTGAACAGGGTCTACCTCCATTACAACTTGATTCTTCCGAGCCAAAGATTGACCTGGCCTCTTATGTCAGAAATGAAACCAGGTATCGGATTATCGAAAGGCAAAACCCCGAACACTTTAAAGAATTAATGGCTGTGGCACAACGGGAGATAAAAAATCGCTACGCCACATACAAGAGCATGGCAGAGACAATTCTGCCCATTAAAACAGTGGCCGATCTGAATAAATAATTATTTGAGCTACTTGCAAAAGCTGGTTTGCAGTTTTGCTTAATTTTTGGAGATTGATTTGACAAAACGCTTTTCTATTCCTGTCGGCATCACAGCCACGGGGCAACATTTCCCAGAAAAAATTGTTACCAATAACTACTTCGCGGAATATCTGGACACCAGCGATGAGTGGATTACCGAGCGAACCGGCATTAAAGAGAGACGCTGGGTGACTCAAGGTGAAGCATCTTCAGACCTGGGGGCAAAGGCTCTCCAAATGGCTTTGGAGCGGCGCGGGATTCGGCCAGATGATATAGATGCAATAATCGTCTGTACCGTTACCCCTGATATGCCTTTTCCCAGTACCGCATCCATAATACAGCACAAAATAGGGGCAAGTAACGTTTTTTGCTATGACCTTAACGCGGCGTGCTCTAGTTTTTTGTATGGCCTGACAACTGGAGCATCCTTGGTTGCAAGTGGGGCAATAAAAAGGGTTGCAGTTGTTGGTTGTGATGTCATGTCAATCCTGGCAGACAAAAACGACAGAAATAACGTGGTACTGTTTGGCGATGGGGCTGGCGCAGTAATTGTTGAGCAGGTAGATGAAGGTTATGGCATTCAGGATTTTGAACATCGGACAGATGGTGCTGGAGGCAATTCATTGTATATGCTTGGAGGAGGCTCACTCAATCCAGCCACCCATGATACAGTCGACAAAAAGATGCACTACCTATACCAAAATGGGAAAGAAGTATTCAAATATGCAGTTAAAGGTATGTCTGAAATCAGTCGCCTGATGATAGACCGCAACCAAATCGACCCCAAGGAATTAAAGTTGTTTGTGCCACACCAAGCAAATTTAAGAATTATTGATGCCGCCGCAAAGCGTCTAGAGATTCCACAAGAACGCATTGCCATAAATATTACCCGTTTTGCCAATACTACGTCTGCTACGATCCCAACTGCTCTACATCAGGCTCTCGAAAAGGGCATGCTCTCTAAGGGAGACATAACCCTATTTGCCGCCTTTGGTGCCGGCTTCTCATGGGGGGCCACACTACTGAGGTGGGGATACTAGGGTTTGAAAACACAATACAGCAGTTTAACTGCTATAAAGACGCGCCACAGGCTACGCTTCCCATCTGAAAACTGAAAACTGAAAACTAGTATTATTCAGGTATGACATTGAAAACAGAGTTACTTGCCCCTGCCAAAAATGCCGAACAGGGGATACTGGCTTTGCGGTGCGGGGCGGATGCAGTATATGTTGGCGGGCCAAGGTTTGGAGCAAGAAAGGGTGCGGCAAATGAGTTAGCCGACTTAGAATTACTAATTAAAGAAGCCCACCTGTGGCACGCAAGAGTATATGTGACGCTAAATACCATACTCTTTGAGGATGAATTGGAATCTGCCCGCAAGGCCGCTTGGACTGCTTTTGAAGCCGGGGCTGATGCTTTGATTATCCAAGACATGGCCTTTTTGAAGATGGATTTACCGGATATACCACTCCATGCCAGCACTCAGGCGGTTTGTGATTCCCCGGAAAAAGTTGCATTTTTGGCTGGGCATGGATTTAGCAGGGCTATATTGGCCAGGGAGTTGAGTCTGGAGCAGATTGAGTCTATATCTAATAAGGCCGACATCGAACTGGAATCTTTTATTTATGGGGCGTTGTGTGTGTCTGAAAGTGGTCGATGTTATCTGAGCCAAGCTATATGTGGGCGCAGTGGAAACAGGGGCGAGTGCGCTCAACCCTGCCGACGCAACTGGAGTCTGATTGACGAAAACGGAAAAATACTTGTAAAGGATAGGCCATTGCTGTCTATAAAGGACTTAGACTTGTCTGACAGGATTGAATCACTGATGAATGTAGGGGTTTACAGATATAAAATAGAAGGCCGACTCAAAGATGCCGACTATATCAAGAATATTGTGAGCTATCTCCGGTGCCGCCTGGATGCACTGCTTGAGGCTCTACCTGATACTAAGTTGCGTTCAAAGGGCTTTGAACGCGAAACGCCAAAGTTTTTGAAAACACGAGCAAAGCCCGTATTTCCAAAAACCTGCGAGTGCCGCTGTCGCGTCCCCCTCATACCAAGGTGCGATCTTTCGATCGCAACTAGGTATGAATTTTCCAGAACGAGTTCAGGGACTGTCAAACTTGGATTTGTGCCAAATCCCTCAAAGACATTTAATAGGGGTCACACAAAATACTGCCTGGATGGAAAATGTCATTCCATCAGTTCAGGTGTTTCTGGGGGACACCTGGGTGAACTAGTAGGCATTGTGAACTCAATAAATGGAGATAAAGCATGCTTGGACAATGACCATGGGCTAAACCCCGGCGATGGTCTAGCTACTCCAGGGCCTTTCGCCCGAATAGAGCAATTCCCACCAGCAAGGGATGGGAGAAATGTAGCGAAAGTAAGTCAGAACTTGAGCGGAATGGCAGGACATGATTACCGACATGGGACAATGTTAAGTGGAACAACTATACACGGAACTTTGGTAAATGCTGTAAATGGCAGAGAAGTGCAGGTGCAAAATCCGGCGGGAATAATTGCAGGCTCTGCTCTGTTTCGCAACTTCGACCACAGATGGCACAAAGAATTGCGCACAGCACCTGTGGAGCGAAAGATTACTATCAGTGCTGAATTGGATTTTTCCAATGGCAGAGCCATTCTGAAACTAGTTGACGAGGATGGATGCAGGGCAGAAATAATCACAGATGAAATATACCCTCAGCCGACAAAGCCAGTAGCCTTCGTCAATACTGCTCGAAATGCACTGTCGAGGCTGGGTAATTCACCATTCATTTTGGGAGAATGTCATGTGAATCCTGTGGGGTTTTTGCCCCTCAGCCATTTGAATGACCTACGGCGTAGGGCAGTAGAACAACTTATCATAAATAGGATTCAATCCCACTCCCGACAAGGTAGGCGAGTGGCAGGGGCTATACCCCCAAAGTTGCCAATTTCAAGGCTAGGCTATGAATGGAATGTCTCTAATAGCTTGGCAAAGGCATTTTATTCAAGGCTTGGAGCCACGCATATCGAGCCAGCATTCGAACTCGCCCCTTTCTCAGGCAATCCTACACTGATGACCACAAAGCTCTGTCTAAAATATGAACTGGGATGGTGCCCCATCCACAATAACGATGAAGTAATAAATTCCACTCCAGTACCTACTTCCGACATCTACCTACAAAATGGCTCAATAACCCTGAAATGCCACTTTGACTGCCAGGAATGTAAAATGCGTTTACTACTGCAGTATAGCAACACTACTTTTGGTAGTTCATAATTGCCATGGTTTTTTGTGTTCTCCGTATGTGTCCCATGACACAAGTGGCCAGTGATCAGTGTGGTTGATGCGGCGATGCCGCTCCTTCTTTTGTGGCCAAAAGTTGGTTGCAAACTTGCTGGATATTACGTTGATACTAGTACCATGTAACGCTTTAGATGCTTGCTTAACGGCGTAGCAAGTCCGCCTTGCAAGCATCTAGCGGTCGTGATATGCGAGCAAATCCCGACCCTAGTGCAGTGTAACATTTAAGT
>Ga0082212_10001207_pt1 | contig 38025 bp, 23 predicted proteins | sample TergutNt197P3_FD_71548 | JGI IMG/M metagenome (GOLD analysis project Ga0082212, IMG submission 71548) | Neocapritermes taracua P3 segment gut microbial communities from Petit-Saut dam, French Guiana - Nt197 P3 | ecosystem: Host-associated > Arthropoda: Insects > Digestive system > Gut ...
GTCCCGTACCCCCAACCCCCCCCCCCCCCCCCCCCCCCCCCCCCCCCCCTCCCCCCCCCCCCCCCCCCCCTCCCCCCCTCTCTTCATTCTGGTGTTTCATTACCGATTCAACACCCTGGCGAAAATCATCCGCCGCGATGTCTCACCAAAAAACATTGTTTTTCTGTTCAACAACCAGAGAATACTCGCCGATTTTGGAACTTTTTTTAAATATTGCACTAGCCACAAAATCAAATTAAGGTCAAACTAACAATGATTTTCAAAATTCTAAATATTTTTTGACACTTATTTTAAGATTTTTTGGGAATTCTATTGACAACCCTGCCAAAATCCATTATCCTTGTGAACATCTTTAGGGTTCACAGTATTTTTCTGCGGAGGTGCCGCAAGGAAAATGTTTTTTAGGTTGCAACGGAAAGGAAGAGAAGAAATGAGTACAAAATCACGTATGTTGTCGGCGGTATGCCGTCTCACACAACGGGCGGGCGCAGGGAGATTCCTTGTGGCCGCAACCGCGCTCTTCGGCGCGGCAACGGGCGCGATGGCGCAGTGGACGTATAATCCCGGTCTCTCGGCGAGCATCACCCACCCGGACGGATGGGAAATCATTGTCAGTGAGGACATTATTGGGAATGGTCCCTCCGAACTGATGATAGGCGAGTGTATCGCGGAACCTTCGACGCCGAAGGTCTTGAACCTCAACCAGCCCATCAGCGGCGGTTATGTCATTACGGCCACGACCCCGAGCGGTATATTCGGATGGAACGACGGCGGCACCGTTGGCTTGGACAAGTTGGCGGGACTTATCTTGCCAGACACGTTGAAGCGTATCGAGTCCTCTTCCTTCAGCGACGAGTCATTCCAAGGCGTCAGCCATTCCGTATGGACGCAACGCACTCTCGTCATCCCGGACAGTGTCACCGACATCGGATCCATGGCTTTCCGCAACCTGATTGAGGATTTGGCGTCGCAGGATGAATATGCGATTGACAGTATCACCATCGGCGCCGGCGTGGAGTACATCGACACTTACGCCTTCTGGAACATTCGTCCGCTGGACATTTATTTCAGGGGCACGCCGCCAGTGCTAGAGGATGGGACTTCCCTGCCGATTCGCGCCAATATATCGGGCAACGCGCAGTTGCCGAACGCCAATGTGTACGTCTTGCGTGACATGGGCTGGGAAGGACTTGTCGATTCGGGTAGCCTTGAGCAAGGGGACGCGGTTATTCTTTTCAAAACGGGGGGTGTCAGTTACGGTGGCGCCGGTTATGGTTATGTCGGGTACTGGACGCCGCAGTCGCAGGAACCTGAGTACGCCTGGTACCTCGTGGATAACGGTTCCGGGACCTTCAGCCTCACCAACGCTTTTGGCTGGAAATTCGACGTGGCTCCGGACACGGTGACAGGCGAAATCATTGTCGGTGGAAACCAAAACAATAACTTCTTTGGCGGCGGGCCGCTGGATTTTTCCGGCGCCATCCATCACGCGACGCCGCCGCTCAATGGCGGCGAGTACAGGATTGTCGAGATTGATGGCGGCGGGGCGAGTATCTTTCCCGCGATAATGGCCCCGAGGGTGGAGAGCCTTGTCCTGCCCGACACGCTTGTCGCCATCGGCGTCCAGGTCTTCTCCGGTTGCGAATGCACGGGCGACCTGGTGATCCCCGCCTCGGTGGAGTACATCGGCACCATGGCTTTCCTAGACTGCCAGTTTGACGCGGTCTATTTCATGGGACCGTACTCGGAGGACTTCGGAGAAGGGCTCTACCACCCCACCGACATGGATCCCATGTATCGTTATGACGACATCCCAACCTACATCACCGTGGAACACGCCGCGAGTTGGCTTGCGAGCGGGGAGATCTACGGCATTCCGTCCCCCGCGCAGGCGCTCGCCGACGGCACGGCGATGTGGCGCGGGAACTATAACGGTGGCGGGCAAATTCTCTGTCCGGGGTATGTCAATGCGTCGGAGTACGCTTGGTACCTCGTGTACGACAATAACACCGGGTACAGCATCACCAATGCGGTCGGCTGGGAATTCGCGGTGATTCCGTCCGCCGGGGACGGCGAGTTGACGGTGCAGGGCGCCATCCGCTACCCCGTAACGCCCGACCTGTTGGATTTTTCGGGCGCGATCCATGATGGCGGCTATCCGCCCTCCAATGGCGGCGACTATAAAATTGTCGCGTTTGACAACAGCGGGCCCTGCCTCTTCCATGCCGCGCTCGGCGGCGTGACCGGCCTTGTCCTGCCGGAAACGGTCATCAGCATCGGCGTTCGGTTCTTCGCCGGTCTCGATAATTGCACGGGGGACTTGGTGATTCCCGCCTCCGTGGAATTCATTGACGACGGGGCGTTTGGCGGGTTCACGGCCGGGCCGTACAATTATTCAGGAGCGGAATTCGACGCGGTGTATTTCGAGGGCGCGTATCCGTTCCTCGGCACGGACCTCTACGATTACGCCACCATCCCCACTTACATCACCGTGGAGCACGCCGCAGGGTGGCTCGCGAGCGGCGAGATTTTCGGCAGCCCGAGTCCTGGGAAGGCGCTGGAGAACGGCACGGCCACGTGGCGCGACGGCGGGGCGATTTACTGCCCGGGGTATGTCCACGTGCAGCAAAAGTGGACGGATCGCCGCGACGGGACATGGCCGAACATCGGGGGCGACCACGGGCACATCGTGGGCGGCCTCTATGTCATCTCCACCGAGGAGCAACTGGCGCAGTTTGCGTATCTGGTCGCTGAAGGCGACACCTTCGGCGGCAAGACGGTGGTGCTGGCCGCGGACTTGGATATGTCCGGTTACTTCTGGGAGGGCATCGGCAGGGACGGGACCACGCCGTTCGCGGGCACCTTTGACGGCAGGGGCAGGAGCATCAACGGCCTGAATGGCGACAGCGGGCTTTTCGCGGTCGGCATCCGCAATGGCGCCAGGGTCAGGGACGTCGTGGTCTCTGGCACGATCGTCTCGGACTTGCACATCGTGGGCGGCATTACCAGCAGCACCTCCACCGGGGCTGTCATCGACGGGTGCAGCTTCGCGGGGAGCATCCTCGGGAGCGGCGAGCATGTCGGCGGCATCGTCGGTCTCCATTCTGACAGCTCGATGATCGTCAACTGCGAAAACACGGCAAGCGTGTCGGTTCAGGGGAAGGCGGATGCCGCGAGTTTCGATTTCCGCGTCGGCGGCATTGCCGGGTCGGTTAACTCCTCGGCCCAGATCATCAACTGCCGCAACGCCGGAAGCGTCACCGCCGCCGCCTGCAACCCGCCGAGCGCCACGGAGCATCTCCGCGCGGGCGGCATCGCCGGGCTCGTCTCTGGCGGCAGTTTCGACGTTGGGGTCAAGAATTGCTACAATTCCGGCACGGTGACCACGACGGGATCGGTGTCCGGGAACAACCATTGTGGCGGCCTCGCCGGCAGCGTACAGGGCATCGCGCACATCACGTCCTGTTACTGGAAGACGGGCGGGGCATCGTACCCGCAAAACGCGATAGGGGGCAATTACCTTGGCCAGACCGTGACCATCATTAGCACCGTCTATTCGTTTACCACGCCTCCCGGAACGGTATCCGTCACGGATGACCTTCTCGACCTGCTCACCGGCTTTGTCGTCGCGAACGCAACCTACAACGGCGTCACCCTCTGGAAGTGGACGCTGGTCGGCTCGCTGGACGGCTATCCCGTCTTCTTCCCGCGGCCCGTGTGGGTTCCCGACCTGACTGACGGCGCGGGCGATGACGACTGGTTCATCATCACCACCGGCGACAGCGACGACCTGAGCCTGCCCAAGGAACTCGACGATACCGACCCGCTGTACGTTGAGGACGGCCACCTCGTCGAGGTCGAGCCGGGCAACGACATTGACCACACCACGGACGACAGCGGCAAGTACAAGTACCGCGTGCCGAACCTGCGGAACTTCCCGCACCCGCAGAACCGCTACATCTTCGACCCGTCGAAGCCCGGCATCTGGGTGATCGAGGACGACGGCAACGGCGGCATCACCACCAACGCCTTCATCAACGTCCCGGACGGCACGGTGGACGTCTTCGACCCGAACACGGGCGACAAGAGCGAGTTCTGGGTGCCCGACCCGAACGACTACGGCGAATACTTCGTGTTCGACTACGACGACGACACGTGGGACTTCCCGAGCGGCTACCAAGAAGGGCCCATCGGCGACGAGTACGGCGACAACCTCGTGGACGTCCAGCCCGGCACCCTCATCGGCCACACCGACGAGACCAAGGATGGCTATGAACCCCCGTTCGTCGTGCCGGAGGTGCCCCTCTTCCCGTATGACGGCGGCACCGACAACGGCGGCCACGACTACGTGTTCGTGCCGGACATCCCGGCGGTCATTGTGATTGACGACCAAGGCAACGTCGTTGCGATCATTGACGTGCCGAGCGGCGCGATCACCATCATTGACGGCCAGGATGGCGACTGGTATTACATCCCCGACACTTCGGACGGGGCGGGACCGGGCGACTACTTTAAGATTCGCAAGGGCAACAACGCCTTCCACCCCGGTGTAAAATTCCCCGGCAAGGACTGGACAGACATCGAGCCCGGCGTGGTCATCGAACACGAGCCCGACGGCGACGGCTATCCGTTTATCGTCCCCGAACTGCCCGGCTTCCCGCCCCAACCTGCGCACAATTTACAAAACCTCCGCAATCATTACCACTACGAGTTCGACCCTTCAATCCCCGCGGTGCTGGTCATTGACGCGATCAGCCCGAAGACCAACGCGGTCATCCACATCCCGGACGGCACGGTGGACATCTTGGATCCCGAGACGGGCGACACGCTCGAGTTCTGGGTGCCCGACCCGAACAATCCCGGCGAATACTTCGTGTTCGACTACGATGACGACACGTGGGACTTCCCGAGCAAGCATCAGGGCACTCATGGCGGCAAGTACGGCAAGAACCTTGTGGACGTGGCGCCCGGCACGGTCATCGGCCACACCGACGACGGCGAGGAGGGCTATCCCTTCGAGGTGTCCGAGATCCCCGAGTTCCCGTACAACGGCGGCGAGGGCGAGGGGTACGACTACGTGTTTGTGCCGGACCTCCCTGCGGTCATCGTCATCGACCGCGACACGGGCGAGGTGGTGGCGGTCATTGATGTGCCGACGGGCGACGTCGAGTACAAGACCGCCGCCGAGGAGTGGGTCAACGTCACCGACATCAAGGTCAACCTGCTGACCGGCAATGCGCTGCTGACGCTGGACAACGCCACCGTAGCGGCCCGCCTCGGGCCGGTGTTCACCTACGTCATCTACGCGACGACGGACCTGACGCAACCCTTCACGCTCTGGACGCCGCACGACGAGGACGTTCATTTCGGCGTGGCGCGCGGCGGCCCGGCGCACGTGGCAACCATGGCGACGCAGAACGAGCCGCAGATGTTCTTCAAGGTCAAGGCCGTGCGGACCGTAACCCCCTGACGGGATTGATTCTCCCGCGCGGCGGACGTGTTGTCTTTCATATTATTATCGTCCGACTTGCCGCCGAGAGGGGATCGCCCCCGCCCAGCAATGGGCGGGGGCTCTTTTTTCCCTGATGCGGGCAGGAATGCCCGCGCCACCTTTTTTGCCGGGAGCGCAAGGCTTCCGCCTTGCCAACCCCGGGAGCGCAAGGCTTCCGCCTTGCCAACCCCGGGAACGCAAGGCTTCCGCCTTGCCATCTAAAAATTCGGATCACCCGCGCCACCCCGTCTCCCTCATGCCTGATTTCTCGTTAGAAGTGAAACGCAACGAAGACGCGGATAGCCCTTGATGTTTTCTGCGGGTTACGGTATTATGGTTGCGCTTTTTTGAAAACGGCAAGTGCCTGATCAAAGTGAAAGTGTGGTTGCGTGACAAGGAAAAGTGTCCAGCAGAAACAGGTGCATGAGCGACGTTGGCTCGTGAGGGATGATGAGCAGGGCGAGACGTTCGGTCCCGTCACGGTCGAGACGTTGCGGGCATGGGCGCAGGACGGGCGGCTGGCGCCCACGAGCATGGTCTCGGAGAACGCGGCGGACTGGTCGCCTGTGGCGCATTTCCCTGGGCTGGGGATGGACTGGGTGGTCGAGACGTCGCCGGGGGCGTTCTATGGACCGATCCATCTGCAGGCGTTGGAGGGGTTGCTCAAGGACGGCACGATTGCCGCGTCCGCCATCCTGTTCGCGCGGCGTGACAGCATGACGGACGCGCCTCCGCAGCAGGGCGGCGCAGTGGCGCGCGCGGAGGCGGCGGAGCAGGCGCTGGCCGAGTGCGTCAAACAGGCGGAGCAGGCGCAGCGGCTGCTGACGGCGCAGGTCACGCAACTGACGGCGCAACTGTCGGAGTGCGAGATGCGTCTGCAACGGGCCGACCAAAAGACGGCGGAGGCGAACGCGCTGCCGCTGTTCGCGCAGCAAATCACCTCCGCGCAGGAAATGGTCGCGCAGCAGATCCTGGATGCCGTGGCGGATGTGCAGACGGCGGTCGCAGAACAGGCGGAGCAGGCCGCGGCCTTGCGGCAAGCGTTGAGCCCCCTCCCCGTCAGGGATGCGGTTGCGCGTTTGCAGGCCGCCGTGCAGGATGTGCCGGGGGAGGTCGCGCGCGCGCTCGCGCCGGAGCGGCAGGAGATGCTGGCGGCGATCGCGAACGTCCAGCCGCAGACGGTCCAAGCCGTTGAGCGGAGTGTCCGTGATGCGGTGGCCGCCGTGTCGCAGCAGGTCCGGCAGCTTTCGGAGGGCCTGCGCGAGATGGAGCGGGCGCTGGCGGCAAGTCCGAAGGCGGCGGCGCCTGAGCCGACGGCCGGGCGCGTGTATGTGGAGGCGGAGGCGGTGGAAGTCATCCCGCCGGCTGCGCACGGGCAGTCGCATGGCCGCCGGGCGCACGCGAAGGCCGCCACGCACGAGACGCCGCCCGAGGTCCAGACCGCGCATCACGACACGCGGAGGCACAGCGGCGAAGGGCTTTCGATGGCGGAGCTCGAGCAGCAGGCCCAGCGCGAGCTGGAGCGGCTCGGCGCACAGGGCGTGAACCTTTTCAAGCGGAAGAAATGACGGGGTTTTTCAGGATGAACGGGATTATGTTTTTGTTCTAAGAACGCGAAACGGAGACCTTGATGTCACAGCAAGCAGAGAACGACAGTGCGGTCCAGTGGTTTTTGCGGACAGGCGGCGAGACCGTGTTTGGGCCTGTCACGCGGGAGGGCCTTATCGTCTGGGCGGAGCAGGGGCGCATCCTGCCGGGGCATGAAGTCTCGGCCGACCGCAAGAAGTGGCTGCCGGCCGTCTCGGTTGAGTTCCTCGATATGCGCTGGTACGTTGACGACGGCGACGAGGATTTGCGCGGGCCGCTGAACCGCTTGGCCGCCGAGACACTTGTCAAGAGCGGCAAGGTGAGCGCGGGGGCGCAGATTGTCGCTGCGGACGAGGTGGACGCGGCCGACGCGGAGGAGGAGGAGAAGCCCGCCCCTGCGCCGCGCGGCAAAGCTTCGGCGCGGCCGCAGGCGCAAGAGCTTGGGCTTGGGCTGGCGGAAACGCCGCCGCCAACGCGCAGCAGCCGCGCGGCTTCGGATGCCGCGCGGAACACGAGCGCGCTCCAGCAGGAATGCACGCGCCTGACGGCGAAGGTCGAGGAGCTGGAGGCGCTGTGCGAGACGCTGAAGCGGAACAGCGAGAAAGATTCCCGTGCCGCTGAGCGGCGTGCGGAGCAGTTGCGCCAGCAGGTCAAGAAGCAGGAGGCCGAGATTGAGGACTTGAACGCGGCGGCGGGCCAGCCCGCCGCACCTGTGGTGGATGCGGCGCTCGTGCGCGAGCGCGACGACCTGCTGGTGCGGCTCGGCGAGACCTGCCGCGAGCGCGATGACCTGCTGGCGACGGCCGCGGATCAGGACGAGGCGTTTAAGAGCCTGATCCAGCGCGTTGCCGAGCTTGAGCAGAAGGTGCAGTCGGAGACGCAGAAAAACGATGAGGCCAATCATGCGCTCACCACGGATGAGCGCGTCATCCAGCAGCTGCGCAACGAGCTGAAGAGCTGGCAGCAGGCGTGCCAGAAAAGCACGGCGACGGAGCAGGCCGCGCTGGCGCGGGCGGCGGATGCGGAGTCGGATTTGGCGGACGTGCTGGCGACGGCCAACGCGCGTGACGCGGAGTACGCCGAGAAAATCGCGGGCCTCGAAAAGAACGCCACGCAGTCGCCCGAGGAAATCGCGCAGTTCTATTCCGATCAGGCCGCCATCTATCAGTTGTGCAAGCATGAGCTGGAGACCCTCGCGAAATCGCTGGAGATGGAACGGACGTACTTTGAGCAGCTGAAGCACATCTCCGCGCAACGCGCGCAGGCCATGCAGGAACGCAAGCAGACGCTGATGCGCCAGCTCGGCAACAGCCCTGCCGACATGACGCGCCTGAGCGCGCGCGAGCAGTCGTCCGATCCGGGCGCGGTGCGCATCCGCAACGAGTTCGACAACCTCCGCTTCACGCATGAGCGCGAGATGCGCCAGTCCGAGGAGCGCGAGCGCGAGATGCAGCGCAAGCTGCACGTGTTCGAGTCGGAGGTCGGGCGCCTGCGCGAGCTTGCCCTGGAAGGCGAGAAGCTCGGGCGGCGCGTGCAGGAGCTCTCGGATCTGCTCCGCAAGCGCGAGCATGAGCTTGCGGAGACGCGCGCGAAAAACGAGTCCGAGCGCGAACAGTTCCAAGGCAGCCAGAAGGCCCTGCTCACGCGCATCGAGGCGCTGGAGCGCGGTGTCCGTCCCGAACCGGCGGAGACCGTCCAGTCCGCCGACGCCAAAACCGTCAAGCTCGCCTCTTGGATGCGTTTTAAACATTAGCCGTTTTTTTTCTTTTCACATCAACCCTCATTACGCTACACTAAGGCCATGAATGACATTCCTCCGAAACACACGCCGGATGATTCAGCCACCGCGAGTGGCAATCTGGTTTCGTTCTATCAGGCGGCCTCGAACGCCCAGCCGGAATCCTTTCCCGTTCTGAAAGCCTTCCAGGACTACATCGAGGCCGAACGCGCGCAGGCCCGCAAACGGGTCGTCTCGCTCTCGGTCATCTTTGCGGTCATCATCTGCGCGGTCATCGGCGGTTTCCTCTCGACGGGCATCTACCTGATGCGCGACAGGGCGCAGATGCAGGATCAGATGATGCGCGACCGGACGCAGATGCAGGACAAGATCCTCGAGATCGCGCTTGCTGCCCGCCCGGCCGCGGAGCCGCCGGTCCCCGCCCACATCGCGCCGCCCGCGCCATCTGCCGCGCCGCAGGTTGACATCGTGGAAAAGACCGTCGAGGAAATCTCGAAGGTCACCGCCGCCTTGCAGTCCGACATCGGCAAGCGCATCGACGGCATCTCCGAAATCAGCTCGCAGGTGCACGAGAAAGTCACCTCCCAAGAGACCGAGCTGGAGAAGCTCCGCCAAGAGCTCGGCCAGATGAAAGAGCAGAACCAGCTGCTCAAAGGCGACGTCGAGGTCATGCGCACCGCCACGGCCCGGGCCACGCCCGTCACGCCCGGACTCACGCCGCCCACAGTCGCCGTCGCCGTGCCGCCCGCGCCCGACGAGCCGCCAGACGTGCCGGGCGTTGTCGTCGTGCCGCCGCCGCCCAAGGAAGACCTGCGCTTCCCGCCGGCCACCAAAGAGCCCCCCGCCACACCCGACGGCGTGAACCCGCCCGACGCCCCGAAAGGCACGATGCTCACCTCCGTGCCGCTGGAGTCGAAAGCCAGCGGCACCATCCCGTGGCGCGTCATCATCCCCGAGTGACACGTCATGGCACGCCAAGTCCTGTTCGTCTGCACCGGGAACATCTGCCGCAGCCCGATGGCCGAAGGGTTATTGCGTGCCGCGTTGCCCAAGGGGACAATATGGCGTGTGACCTCGGCCGGGACAAGCACCCTGGACGGCTTCGGCGCCTCCGCCCACGCCATAGACGTCATGGCCGAAAAGGGGATCAGTATCAAGGCGCACCGCAGCCAATCGGCCACGCGCGATCGGGTCTCCCTGTCCGACGTCATCATCGCCATGACCGCTGAGCACGCCCGAACGCTGACCAGCCGCTTCCCCGAATGCCGCGACCGCATCCACCTCATGCGCGCCTTTGACCCCGGCTCGCCGCCCGGCAGCGACGTGAGCGACCCCTTCGGCGGCACCCTCGCCGAGTACCGCGCGTGCTGCGCCCTCTTGCACAAGAGCATGCCCGGCCTGCTCGCGTTCCTCGAAGCGCACGGGGGGCGTGCTGAGGGGATGGGCAGGGCGCCTCGCGAACCATCGCCCTGAAACGCACGGCTGGCCATCGGAGATTCAAAATGATCATCGACACCCTCACGCAGGCATCCCGTTATGAAGCGCTTCACCCGCGCTTCAAGGCCGCGTTCGACTTCCTGCGCGGCACCGGCCTGCAATCGCTCGCCCCCGGCCGCACGGAGATTGACGGCGACGACCTTTTCGCGCTCACGCAAGCCTACGAGACGCAACCCGCCCAAGGCGGCAAGCTCGAGGCCCACCGCACCTACATCGACATCCAGTTCGTCATCAGCGGCGAAGAGCTCATCGGGTACGCGCCCTTGCAAGGCCAGCCCCCGGCCGGCCCCTTCGACGCCGAGAAAGACATCGGGTTTTACCACGGCGACGCCAGCTTTACAAAACTTTCCGCCGGAATGTTCGCCATCCTCTTCCCCCACGACGCGCACCTCCCCGCACGCCACCTCACAACCCCGGCACACGTCACGAAAACCGTTCTGAAAGTGCGGGCATGATGGATATTGTTCAGCCCCTGCAGGGGCTGATGGCGATTGCTTGCCGTCCGCCGGTTCCGCCCGCATACGCTCGCTCTCCATATTACGCCCACCATGACGACAGGGCAGGTTTACTGGTAGAGACGGATGGTTATCCGTCTCCCCGTGTCATTGCCTTCAGGAGACGGATAATCATCCGTCTCTACGATGCTTGCCCTCCATATCACGCCCACCATGACGATAGGGCAGGTTTACTGGTAGAGACGGATGATTATCCGTCTCCCCGTGTCATTGCCTTCAGGAGACGGATAATTATCCGTCTCTACGATGCACGCTCTCCATATCACGCCCTCCGAACAGGGTAAAACAAGTATTAAATTACCATTTAGTATGCCGTCATACGCATGTGGGCATCGAATCGTTTGCGTTTTTTCTGAAAATTTCATATAAATTTACAAAATAAAGCTGTTATTGTATTATCATTGTTCTAATTTTGCATTCAATTTATTAAATATTTTTTTTTATTTTTTCAATTGATAGTTTTCCATAATTTTGGTATATTTTAATGACTTTGCAAGTGAAAAGGTTTTGGGTGATTTATAGTATGGCTCGAATAGGTTGGAGATGGCTGGTCATAAGCTAGTCATGTCTGTTGATTGCTTTTAGGCTAATCAATGATAACGAAACTATTTGCTTTGCGGGGTTGAACAGAATCGTGGGATAAACAGAGGCATAGGAAAGGAACAAACGAATGATTAAGTTCATACAGGCGGCTGCGGCCGCAATCACAAGGGCGGCCTTGGCCGCAACCGCGTTGGCGGTCATCGGGGTATCCAGCGCACAGGCGCAAGTGGAATACACAATCACAAAGAGCGGCTCGACTTACTCCGCCACACGCGTGGGCAGCGGGGTTATTTACAGCGACAACATCGTTCAAACCGTGGTGAACGCAATCAAAGCCAACGCGAATGGCAACGCCAGCATCGTCACGTTCGGATCGGGCGGCAACACGCTGGACATCGGCAACGCCGGCATCAACCTGGACGGTTCGGGAGTCGGATGGAATGTCACGCTGCACGGGAAGTTGACATCGAGTAATTGGGGCGCTACGCTTACCATCAATAAAGGCGCCGCCGTCACATCCTACGCGGATGTCGCCAACACGGGGATTGACGGGTATTGGGAAACTGCGATAAACGTATATTCTGGATCGATAGACAGTAAACAAGCTCCCGTTCATATTCGCGAAGGAAACATCAGCAGCGCGTGGGGGCACGCCCTTTACGCCCAAGGGGATACTTTCGAAGTGCACGTCTGGGACGGCACGTTCACGTCCCTTGGCATGGCGATTTTCGGAAACAACGACGATTACCAACACGGATTTGAAGGAAAAATTTACATTCACGGCGGAAACTTTAGCTGCACAATACCCGTTTATCCCGCCATTGAAGCCTGCTCGTGTGAAATTCATATTTACGGCGGCACTATCTCCTGTCCTTCACCCAACAACGGCGTGGTGGGCGGTTACATGTATCAAGAGGGTTATTTTATTTTGGGAGGCGCTCCCGACATTGACGGCGCCCTTATTGTGAGCATTCCTCATGATAATCCCTATCCCTCCGATTATCAACATTATTATACCGTTCAAACTTACGGTCCGGACGCTTTCAACCCCGGATCGCGCGTTTACGACATACGCGTAACCGATGGATTGGCGAACAACAGGGTTGTCGTGGCGAACGGCGCGAATTTCATCTCAAACTTCAGGCTTGACCCGGCGGGTTCCGGCACCGCAAACTATACTTTGGTTGCGAGCGGAAACGACATCGTCATGCGGGAAAAATCCCAGGTCAGCCAAGATTATTGGTCGATGACGAACGCGACGCGCATGGTGCACTACACGAACGGCACGCCGGACGGGTGGGATTTGACGGTTTCATTGAACAGCGGGGAAGTTACACTCGCACCCGTCGCACCTAATGCGCCGGCCAACAAAGCGCCCGCGCCCGTGGGCGGCGTGTTGGTCTGCCCCTTGGAGGACACGATTTACGACATGTACGGCACAATTTGCCCGTTGGTTGCGATCGCGGACTGCGGTAGCGTTTATATTGCGCCCACGTGGTACTATACCCAACCGTTTTGGTTTATCAATACAACGCTTACGGGCGTCACCTTCCCGGACACGCTCACGTACATCGGGAATGATGCGTTTAGAAGTTGCGCACAACTCACGAACGTTGCTTTTCCCAATTTTCTCGTGACCATCGGAAATTCCGCATTTAATTATTGCTCGGGTCTCACGGGGACGCTGACGCTCCCCAACTCCCTCGTGAACATCGGCTATAATGCGTTTTTCTGGTGCACAGGTCTTACGGGGAATCTCGTCATCCCGAACAACGTACAAACCATCGGAAGTACCGCGTTTTATGGTTGCACGGGGATTGACGGTTCGCTGACGCTGGGATCGTCGCTGCAAACCATCCAAGGGGGTGCGTTTAGCGAAATCCCTTTCAACGGTACGCCTTTGTCGTTCCCAAATTCGTTGGTGAACATTGAGCATCAATTATTCATGTGGAGCACGTTTTCGCATGTTTCTTCGTGGGGTAATTTGAGAGAAATAAATTATTCGTTGTTTGATAAAGCGACATTCACGACCAACTTGTTTGTCGTTCCTCCGCAAATCACGAATATCACTTACAGCGCATTTTTCGGAGCCAAATTCGGCGACGGAAACGGCGTGGTCTTTGTGGGAGACGAAGTGGAGACTATCGGTTGGAACGCTTTTGATAACGCCCAATACAAGATCATTTCCGTTCCTTCCACAAGCGTTGAGTTTGAACATGCGGTTTTTTCCTGGTGCCCGGAAGGAGGAAATGTCATTTTCCGCGGTCAATATCCCACATTTAATGATCCAGAGTGGAATAAACTCTACGGAAATTTATATTCGGAAATAGGGAATTTTTCCGGTTTCGGCACGTCTTGGATTTACCGCGAACACCTTGCGGATTGGAACACAAAGAGCGGCGCTACGGCGCCCATTCAATCCGGTATTGCGGAATGGTTTGACCTTCCGATTTATTTGATTGACAATCAACTCACGTTCAACGCGCAGGGCGGGCTTTGGATGGAGGGCGCCGCGCCGTCGCCGGTGTTGTTCACTAATTCGCTCTTCGCGGCGTTGACGGGCGTGAACGTGCTTTGCCCCGCGTTGCCGGAAGTCAAAAAGTTGGGATACCATTTCAAGGGTTGGAACACCTCGCCGGACGGCAATGGCACGACATTGACGCCGGGGCTTCCGATTTCGCTCGACCATGACGCGATGCTCTACGCGCAGTATTCGACGGACGAAAACCACATTGTTCCCGCGCACTGGATCGTCATCAGCCCCGACCGCATGGTGCACTACGACACCCACGAAAACCCCACGGGTTGGGAACTTCGCATTTCCATTGACAAGGAAAACCGCGTTACGATTTTGGGTGATAATAATATTGGAGATGTTGTCAACTTCTATCCCGACGGTGAAGGTTTCTTGGATCTGCCCTTGGGCGACCCGATTTACAGCATGTACGACATCGCGCGTTTCGGCGAAGAGGAAGGATACAACATTTCAAGGCAATTGTTTGTAATGTTCATGAACGACACTTATAGCATGGAGGATTGTGTAAATTATCCTGAATTTATGCGCGCGGACTTCAATGGTGACGGCGTGGTGGATTTGGACGATTTAATGCCGATGGATGCGTGGTATAATTTGCATTTCGCCCTGGATGACTTCATGTGTGAATACCCGCTTTATGACCACAACCCCTACTCGCCAATCATCCTTGTGGCGATTGCCGACACGGTTGGAAATTATAATAACTCGCCGTTTTATCCCGTGGCGGGACGCATTACGACGATGACCTTGCCGGACACGTTGGAATACATCGGCGATATGGCGTTTTTGGTTTTTGGCAATTTCAACGACCCGAATTTCACGACATTGCCCGATTCCGTGACCCATATTGGAAAACAAGCATTTTATATATGGGAATTTTTCGACCAGCCGTTCACGATGCCGGATTCCGTGGAATCGATAGGTGTGTCTTCGTTCGAGGGTTGGGTGAATATGAATTCCCCGTTTGTTCTTTCCGCCGGATTGAAAAACATCCCAGGTGGTGCGTTTGTAAAATGGGGTTTATACAACCAATCTTTCGCAATTCCCGCCGCAGTGACGAATATCGGACACAACGCTTTTTACGGTTGGTACGATTTCGACCAGTTCTTCATCATCCCGGAAAACGTTGAGAGCATGGGAAATGGTGTTTTTGCAAATTGCTTTTCGCTTCCCGGTGTCATTTTCGAGGGGCCCTGTCCGGAATTCGTGACCATTGGGGAAATAAGTGGCATATATTATTCTTACAACGGATTCCCCAAGGATTTCGCGACGTGGGTTCACCGCGCACATGTTGATTCGTGGGAAAATGAATTCCCCGGAATCTTGGCGGGCAGCGCAATTTTGGACAACAACCCCCTGCGCGTGATTGAGCAGGAAATCACGTATGAGGTCGGGAGTGCGGTTTACGCCACGGCGCTCTACACGAACAGCGTGCTGGCGAATCTCATCAGCGGCAACAAGGTAACGCCGATTATCAACCCCGCCCCGCCGCCGCCGTCCATTCCGGACATGTATTTCGCGGGTTGGGTGGATGCGTCGGGCGCGGATTTCGACAATGTGACGGTCGTCGGAACAAGCGACTTCACGGTGTACGCGGTGTTCGACGACCTGCCGGAGTTCATGAGCGAATTGCGTTTCAACAACGGCGAGCTCGCCACGGGCGGGCAGGAGAACAACTTGTACGCGTTTTACGGTCTGCCGATGCCCGCGCTCGATATGTCCGAACCGCCCGTATGGGATGACATGCACTTCATGGGATACTGGGATTCGGCGGAAGACGAAGGCACGATGTATTACGGCCCGGACATGATGCCGGCGGTGACGGAATGGGACAAGGAGTACAACGGGGTCGTGCTCCTCTACGCGCGTTGGGGAGAACATCCGGTTTATTTGCACCAAGCTCCCGGCACCGGCGGCGCGACGGTGGTGTTCGCGACGAGCGGCAGCGTATTACCTATTGCGACCGCGCCGAAACACCCGCAAAGCAACATGTTCTTCATGGGTTATTTCACGGAAAACATGGGGAACGGCGTCCAATACTATAATTGGAATATGCGCGGACAGCAAAAATGGGTCATCGGCGGCCCGGAAATCCTCTACGCGCATTACGAACAGTCGAACGCGCAGGTTAGTTTCAAGGACAGCGATTACGGGATAATGGACAACCCGCCGGCCCCGCAGTATTTCATGCCGGGGCAAGCCTACGGCACGCTTCGCAACGTGCGCGGCAAAATAAACGGCGTAACCGCATACTTCGCGGGCTGGTACACGGAGCCGGAGTGCATCAACAAAGTAACTGGCAAAACGGTTACCGATCCGAATGCGCAATCCCACATCTTGTACGCGAAGTTTACTGATACGCAGAACACCTCGCGCCTCCTTTACTACAGGCCGAACGGCGGCACAATAGACGGCGATCCGGCGATTTCGCTCTTGTTGGAGTTTGACAATTCCTTGACGGCGGGATTGATTATCATGGATTCGGAATATTACAGGGAACCGGACTACGACCCGAAGCACGACTTCATCGGTTGGCGGCAGTACGACTCCGTGGGATTGCGTTTGCAGAGCGCGTGGATGGAATACGACACCGTCATGCCCCTCAACAACCGCATCTATGTCGCGCAGTGGAGCATCTATTGGGCGGACACGCCGTACACCGCGAACCCGGCGGTCACCAACGACCTGGGGCTCACGTGGCGCGACAACACCATACTCATCACCTCGACCAATCCCAAGTACGACCTCGGCGGGGCGGTCAAGAAGGGCAACGTGAAACTGAAGTACGAAATCGAATTGGGCGACGGCGAAGCGCCGGACGGACTCTTCGTGGATCCGGACACCGGCCGCCTCTTCGGAACGGTCGCGAACACCGCGCCGAACGGCAAATACGTTTTCGGCGTTACGGTCAGAGGTTACGAAGGCAACAACGGCACGGAACTCGAACGCGTTCCGCCCATCACCAAGTGGTTCACCATCGAGGTCGTCAACTACGAAGAAATCGAACCCATGGTGACGGTGAGTTACGACCCCAACGACGGGACGGCTCCCGACTACTTCTGGCAGGAGGAAGTGCCGACTTCGGGATCCTACTCCCACTACAACCCGCCGGCTGCGCCGCTTTATGACGGCTGGGCGTTCCAAGGCTGGTTCCTCGGCTCCAAGCGCATCACCGTCGCGACACCTCTGGCGTTGAACATCAATCACACCGTGACCGCGTTCTGGGCGAAGGTCAATGACCCGATCTACAGCGGCGACAACGACGATGGCATCATCACCATCCTCCCGCCGCCCGGCACCCCCGGCGTCACCAACGACGCGCCCGTGGAGATTATCGTGGACGACGGCACGGGTTCGCCCGTGGTCATCCCCGGCCACCTCGATCCCGGCGACGCGCCGGGAACGTGGGTGGTCGTCCCCGAAGGCAATCTGCCTGCGGGCGAGGATCTGGACATCACGGTCGTCATCAACCCAAGGGAGCAGGACGAGATCACCCTCGACTTCCCGGACGTGGACATCTGGACGGATTCCGAGTTCGACGACGGCAACGACGGCAACGGCTGGATCGCGTACACCCGTATCCTCAACCAGAGGTTCGGCAAGTACACCCCCGCCAGCAACGATAGCGAACCCCTCGGCGACAAGACCGTCACCATCACCATCTTCGACCCGGCGGGCAACGGCGGCGACGGCAGGTTCTACGTCTATCCCGGCCACCTCGACGCCGAAGGCAACATCATCCTCGACGGCCCCGTTGCCGACGAACTCATCGGCAAGGGCAACCTCGACATCACCATCAACGTCGGCGGCGACACCGTCGCCGGGGCCGTGACGGTGCTGGAAGGGCCGGACGTGGCGTGGAACGCCCCCATCACGGATGACGATGCCATCCTCGGCAGCCTCGACCCCAAGGACATGGACGGCGACAGCCGCATCCATGACGGCGCGGTCGTCGAAATCATCCTCGGCGACGGCCGGAGGGTGCGCGGCACGCTGGCGGAGAAGGGCGGCGGGTACGGGTACGACATCGTGCTGGACGACGGCGAAATGCTGGAGGGCGGCGACACGATCGTCGGGATCATCGTGGATCCGGACGGCAGTTACCCGCTGGAGATCCCGACCGTGAGCCCGCCCACCGTCACGGGCAACGGCGGCGAGCAGTGGATCATGGTCCGCGAGATCACCGCGCCGCCCCAGACCCTGACGGGGACGGACTTCGTCATGGCGTGGGACACCGAGCAGATCACCCTGCGCGGCACGGTCAAGTACATCATCTACACCTCCGAGGACTTGACCGTCCCCGTGGGCGGCTGGATGACGTATGACACCAGCGCCCCCGCCACGCCCGCCGTGTTTGATGCCGTCTCTGCCGCATGGCACGAGGTCACGATGACCGGCTTCGGCACCGACACCGCCCGCTTCTTCAAGGTCAAGGCCGTGAAGGCGGGTACGCTGTAAAATTGCCGGGAGCTGCCGGGAGCGCAAGGCGGCGCGCATGCCGGGAGCGCAAGGCTTCTGCCCTGCACTATTAACGATGCAGGGCGGAAGCCCTGCGCTCCCGGCCTTGCGCCGCCTTGCAATTGCAATGTTGGCGATGCAAGGCAGAAGCCTTGCGCTCCCGGCACTGCAATTGCAATGTTGATGATGCAGGGCGGAAGCCCTGCGCTCCCGGCATGCGCCGCCAGGGGTTCCCCGCCGGGGCGCATTTCACTTGGGCGTTGATTATTTTTTGTTGGTTATTGGACCTTCAAAACAAGAAGGGGTTGCGGCTTGCGCCGCACCCCCTTCTTGTTTGTTCCCCTTACTTCGCGTAAACCTTCTTTACGCTGTAGTGGTTGTGCAGGAGGTGGTGGGCCTTCTCGCTCAACGGCTTGCCGAGGAACTCGTCGTAGATTTTCGCGATCTCGGGGTTGAGGTGCGACATCCGCAGAGTGCATTTCTCGTCGTCGGTGTAGATGCCGTCGGTGCGGAGCTTGCGGACTTCGTCGGTCGCGCCGGTGGGCTGGCCGCCGCCGCCGATGCAGCCGCCGCGGCATGCCATGACTTCGATGAAGTCGTAGCGGGGCTTGCGCCCTGCCTTGCGGTCGTCGCGGATGGCTTCCAGCACTTGCTCGACGTTGCCCATCTGGTGGGCGATGGCGATGCGGACCTTGGTGCCTTTGATGTCGATCTCCGCCTCCTTGACGCCCTTCATGCCGCGTGTGGCGGCGAAGTCGATGGAGGGCGGCTGTGCCTCGCCGGTGATGAGGCAGTAGGCGGTGCGCAGCGCGGCTTCCATCACGCCGCCGGTCACGCCGAAGATCGTCCCCGCGCCCGTGTACGCGCCGAGGATCGAGTCCGCTTTCTCGGCGGGGAGCTGGAGGAAGTCGATGCCCGCGCTCTTGAACATCCGCGCGAGCTCGCGCGTCGTGAGCACGACGTCGATGTCCTGATGCCCGCTGGCGAACATGTTCTCGCTGCGCGAGATCTCGTACTTCTTCGCGGTGCAGGGCATGATGGAGACCATGTAGATCTTCGCGGGGTCGATGCCCATCTTCTCGGCGTAGTAGGTCTTGGAGAGGACGCCGAGCATCTGCTGGGGCGACTTCGCGGAGGAGAAGTTGTCGATGAAGTCCGGCGCGTACTTCTCCATCCAGTCCGTCCACGCGGGGCAGCAGGAGGTGATGAGCGGCAGGGTGCCCTGCTGGGTGAAGCGCTCGATGAACTCGCTGCCCTCCTCCATGATGGTGAGGTCGGCGGTGTAGTTGGTGTCGAACACGGCCTTGAAGCCGAGGCGGCGCAGCCCGGCGTAGGTCTCGTCCGTCAGCAGCGTGCCGGGGGCCTTGCCGAACGACTCGCCGATGGCGACGCGCACGGCGGGCGCAATCTGCACCACGCAATATTTGTCCGGGTCGCGCAGCGCGTCCCACACCTTGCGGGTCTCGTCGTTCTCGTAGATCGCGCCGACGGGGCAGTGCGCGGTGCACTGGCCGCACTTGATGCAGGGCGACTCGTTGAGGGTCACGTCCGCGGCCGGGGCCATGCGCGTCTTTTCGCCGCGCCCGATGAACTCCAGCGCCCACACGTTCTGCATCTCCTGGCAGACGAGCGCGCAGCGGCCGCACTTGACGCACTTCTCCGGGTTCAGCACGATGGACGGCGTGGAGTTGTCCACGGGGATGCTGGGCACCTCGGTGGGGAACGGCAGGTCGCGGATGCCGAAGTCGGCGGCCAGCTTCTGCAGCTCGCAGCTCCCGTTGCGCGGGCACTGGAGGCAATCGTTCGGGTGGTTGGCCAGCACCAGCTCCAGCACCGTGCGGCGCACGCGCACGATGTCCGAGTCATGCGTGGTGATCTTCATGCCGGGGGCGACCTCCGTGCAACACGCGCGCAGCAGCTTCGGCGACCCCGCCTGACGCACCACGCAGATGCCGCACGCCGCCCACGGGCGCAGGTCCGGGTGATAGCACAGTGTGGGAATCTTGACCTGTACGGCTTTCGCCGCGTTCAGGATGGACGTCCCCGCAGGGACCTCGACCTGAATACCATTAATCTCTAGCTTAATCATGTCCATAACTCACTCCTCTTCTTTTCGGTTAAAACTGTTTCTCCGTTCATCCTCTGCTCTTGCGTAAACTTTCCTGATCATCAGATAGTTCGGCAATAAGACAGCTACCAAGATGGTGCCCCAAAGCGTAAATGGATTATGACCTCCATTTTCAAATGCTGGCTCTCCCATAAACGCCGCGTTCCTCCGCGACACAGAAGGCTGCCGATGGTTTGCCATCCTCATATAAAACCTCGGGGTCCAAGTCTATTCCATTTGGCCATGCGACGGAGCCAAACGACACCCTGACCTTTTGGAAAAAGGGTTCGTCTTTCAACGCCTTGAACACGCCTAATTCCAGATAAGGCTTCATGTCAAAGATTTTCACCTCGTTGGTTTCAAATGTGAGTTCCAGTTGGTAATCGTCCAACGCCTTTGCATTCGTTACAGACCAATACATTCCAACCCTCCTTCATCTCAACGGTTCAATGGTAAAAGGCGGCTCGCCGTTTTGCGCAAGTTCCCAGTCCGCCAAAAGTTCGTCACGGCGCAAAACAATCCATGTGGAGACAAGCTTCTCCTTGTCACCAGGCAACCTCCCCTCCGTCTTTTCGCTTGTTTTAATGTCGAAAACAGCCTCGTCTCCTTGATAAATGGCATGGATATGGGGTGGATTATGTTCCTTGCCTCCAAGAAACATCCTTATCAAAATCCCGTAAAACATTGAAATGGTTGGCATATTATCGCTCCTTTTCCGGCAACGAATCCCAGCACTCGTCCTGAAGCGTGTTGATGATTTCAATCATTTTTTTAGCCTCTGGCCACTCTTGGAACTGCGGGTTGCCATACTCGTATGTACGGTAACGCACCCCGTCATGGATTTCAACGACATAGCTTATGCCGTCAAGAACCCCCGCTTCATTCGGCAAAACGGAGGAGTCGGGCAACGTCAGTATCCCCAGCGCTTCTACCTTGTCCCAGAGGCTCGCCCAGCTTGTCTTCGGCGTGAGCTCGTAAACCGGCTTTGACTCTTTGTAAAGCGATTCATAGATTGCGCTTTGCTTTTTGTTCAGCAGGTGCTTGTTCTGGAACACCTCTTGCACACGGAAATAGCCTTCGTTTGTGTAAAACCCCGTCCACTCGCCGTTATGGCGGCAGAGCCTTACCCCTTCGAGGGGAGAAAGGCCAAAACCCATCCAGACGCGCACCTCCAGCGACCCAGAGGGTACCCCCGTTTCGCGCAGCGGCCTCCAGTTTATTTTTTCAGACAGCGTGTTTATGGACTCGAAGAAAATAGGCTCCCAGCTGGCATTCGGTATCCCATGCCATCCTTTCAGCCTCTCCTCCGCCACGCGGCGCACCGATTCGCGCTCATCGTTCTTGGCAATGTCCGCAAGAAGCGCGGGATCGGTGAGTTGCCTTGTCGCCTTTTGGCGCGTATCGCTGTCCTTGCTATTTTTAGCAAATTCCGCAAGGAATGCTTGGTCGCAGAGGTTGCCCAGCGCTAGGTCGCGCATCTCCTTGCTTACATCACTCTTGATGAACGCTGCAAGGAGCGCTTGGTCTTTGAGATGGCGGAGGGCTTCTCGGCGCACGTCGTCATCCTTGTCGTTTCTCGCAAACTCCGCAAGGAGGGCTTGGTCGTCAAGCATCAATACCGCCTTTTTGCGCACATCATTATTCGCGTCGTTTCTGGCAATATCCGCAAGGAGCGTCTGGTTATCCAGCCGGGACACCGCTTCGTAACGTACCAGCCAGTCACGGTCATTTTTTGCCAACGCTTCAAGGAGAGCGCGGTCTTCAAGCCTCGCCGCAGCAGATCCACGGACATGACCGTCCTCGTCTTCATTTTTTGCGATGTCTGCGAGAATTGTTTGGTCTGCGAGCGCCCTGATTGCCAGCTTGCGCACCCTTTTGTCGCTGTGGTTTTTCGCGATGTCCGCAAGGAACGTTTGATTGTCGAGTATTACTAAATGTCCTGTTGCAGTGAAACGCACCCATTCGTCTTTATCATGCCGAACAATGTCCATCAGGAGTGCCGGATCTTTCAGCCTCCATATTGCCGCTTGGCGTATATCGCTGACTGCGTCATTTCTCGCAAGCTCCGCAAGGACGGTCTGATTGGTGAGCGTGTATATGGCCGCGTAGCGTACAGAGTAGTCCGCATCATTTCTCGCAAGCTCCTCAAGGACGGCCTGATCGGTGAGCTGGTCTGCGGCAGCGCTGCGCACTTCCGCGTCCTTGTCATTCTTTGCGATATCCGCGAGAAGGGTTTGCTCTTGGGATTTGTCCTCAAGTATCCAGCCTTCCATGTACACCTTCTGGACGAGGGCGGCACGGAGTTTTTCACGCTCGGGATGTTCCGTGACCGAGACAGGGGGATTTGCACACGACACGACAAATGCAGACGATAGAAGCAGGGCTGTTGATGTTAGACCTCCAGCCTTGAGGACGGCCCGCAACGTTACAACTACCTTATCAGGTCTAGGGGCTTGTTCAAGGTCACTTTCATGGTAATCCTGTTTTTCCTTGAGGTCAAGGAACTCCAAGATATACGGGTCTTTGAGAATATAATCGGGAGCGGTTCTCGGCTCAAGGGATTGAATTTCACGCCTTACGCTCTCTCGCCCGCTCTTCTGCGTGGCAAGCAGCCGTTCGTAAAAGAACGAGTTGATCTGCCGCTCTAACTGACGGACAGTCCATGCGGACTCGACACATTCCCGAACGTAAAACTCACGGCGCGACGCATCTTCTATCTTCATCAGCAGGCGATAATGCGACCAGCTCAATTCGTGCCACAGTGTGGCACGAATCGGGAACGTATTGTAAAACTGGCGCATTCGGCGCAAACTATTTTCGTCGAAGCCCTTCCCGAATTCCTCCGTCAATTGCCCCGACAAATAGCGCAACAGCCCTTTTCCGTATTCCGCGCGATCCCCAACAGATTCCTCAATCTGACGCCCGACATCCCAATAGGCTTCAACCATAGCGGAGTTTATGGCGACGTAGGCTTTTGTCCGCGCTTTCGCGAAGGTGTCCCTTATCCCCTGATAGACGACGATGTCATCCGATTGGTTATGTTTCATATTTTGTGTCATGGCAGTCGTCATGGTTCTATGTTTTCTCTATTTCAGCAGTTTCCTGCTTTCGACTTCCGTTAAAATCCTCATCTGCTGGATGGCGACCTGATTGAGCTTGATCAGGCGCTCCCGTTGCGGGAGACCTTCGTTGATGAGCACGGCATTCAGGTTCTCCATGTTCGAGAGGCAGATCAGCTCGTTGATGGCGGCATCGTCGCGGATGTTGCCCTTGCGGTTAGGATTGGCTTTGCGCCATTCCTGGGCGGTCATGCCGAACATCGCGACGTTTAGCACGTCCGCCTCGTTGGCGTAGATGGCGGAGGTCTGACAGCTTGTGAGTTCGGCGGGGACAAGGTTGCGCTTAACGGCATCGGTGTGGATGTGATAATTGATTTTCGCCAGCTCGCGCTTCGCCGACCAGCCGAGCAGCTTCTGCTCCTCCTCTTTGAGGCGCTGGAACTCCTTGACGATATACAGTTCAAATTCTATTGAAATCCAACTTGCAAACTTGAAGGCAATATCCTTGTGGGCGTATGTCCCCCCCCCATAGCGTCCAGATTTTGAAACTAACCCAATGGCGTCCGTTCGTTCAATCCATTTTTGAGGGGAGAGCGTAAACGCATTCAATCCCGCCTCTTTTCTAAACCCCTCGAATTCGAGGGGTTTAAAATTCGGGTTATAGAGGCATTCCCATATTCCCAAGAATTCAATTGTATTCCTATTCCTCAACCAATTACCAATCACAGCGTTCGTGTCATCGGTTTTGAATCTGGCAATATCGGTAATGGAAACATAATCCGTTCCATTTCGCTGGATAATAGTTACATCAATGTCTTTTACTGTGATTTTTGCCATAAAATCATTCTCGCTTATTACTTAAACCCCTCATAAATGTGGGGTTTCATAAAAATCCCCCACGAGGTTGTGGCTTGGCGCGGAGCCCGTGTTGCATGGCGCCGCCTGCCCCCGACCAAACAACCAAAACGGCAAGCATATCCATTATCCGCTGATAACACAGGGATATGAATGGTACCGTTTTTAATTTCGGAAGTTGTTTCAATTTCATTTTCGATTTGAAGGGTTGATTTTCGCCATCACTTCAATCCGTAGCGTGTCGGGAAGAAGCGTGATGATTTGCGGATGGCTTTCCACAAGGCGCAGGATATCCAAAAAGTCCTTTTGCCGCTTGCTAGGGCGACGCGACGAGTCGAAATACGCGGCGATTTTTCCGGCCAGCGTATCCTCTAGCGACGCAACGCGCATCAGTATCCCCCAGACGTCCGCCGGAATGGCGCGGTTGGGGACATCGCGGTAACGCTCCTCCGTGGAAATCTGGATGCTGACGCATGAGGTGCCTTTCACATTGACCGACCACTGGAACCGCTCCGCGACAAATCCCTCTTTTTCAAGCGCCTTGACTGCCGCGTCAACGGACTCTAGCGCCACCACCATGTCAACATCCGCCGTCACCATCGGCTCCGCCGCCCAATGGTTCACGGCAATCCCGCCAATCGCGCACCAACGAACGCCAAGCCGTTCCAATACGGCAATGGCGCGCACAACATCGCCGCCCCCGCCCGCAGTCTGCCAATCGTAAAACGCCTTTGCCGTCATTGAGCCTCTCCCAATGAATCCCTTATTCCAGATAAGGCGAACGTGTTCATTCGGGCTTCCTTTTGACGGTGTGCTTGAATTTCAGGACGGCGAGGTTGAGCTCGAAGCTCGTCTCGGTGTCGGTGGTTTTCATGCCCTCGCCCAGAACGTCGGCCATGATTTCGCCGCTTTTCTGCATGAGGGACTGTTGCGTGAATTTCTCCTTGGTTTCGGCGAGCCGGGCCACCGTGCGCGCGAGCTCGCGGATTTTGGAATACGTCTCCACAATGGCAATCGTGGTCTGAGCCGCCCGCTTGCCTTTGAGGATGGTGGCCAGCATGTAAAGACCTTTTTCCGTGAAGGCCTTGGGGGGATACTTGGGGTGCTGTCCCCATTCTCCTTTTCTTAAGGTCAAATTTTTTGACCTTAAGTTTTGCCCATCAAGGAGGTCACAATTTGTGACCTCCTTGTCTGCCTCCAAGATCAAAATTTTTGATCTTGAATTGGACTTATCACAATTTGTGACCAGTTCTTTTTCACTTAAGGTCACAAATTTTGACCTTAAGTTTTGCCATTCCGCCTTATCCAACTGGATGACATACCCTTCCGGGAACTTATCCGGGTTGTTTTTAACGGCTTGGTTGATTTCTTTGGTTTCCACCGCGTACAACGCGGCGACATCGCTGTCGAGCAACACGCTCTGTCCCCTGATGGTGATGAGCGTGTCCTCGACCTGCGCCAATGTGACCGTCCCCGTCTTGGCAGATGCCTTTCGCATTTGCGCCTACCCCCTGACGACCGCCTGGAACTTGCACACGTCGAAGCACTGCCCGCACTTGATGCACTTGGCGGAGTCGATGACGTGCGGCTGCTTGCGCTCGCCCTTGATGGCGTTGACGGGGCAGACCTTCGCGCAGGCCGTGCACCCGACGCACTTCTCGGGGATGATGCTGTAGCTCAGCAGGTTCTTGCACTTCCCGGCGCGGCACTTCTTCTGCTCGATGTGCTCCTTGTACTCGTCCATGAAGTAGCGCAGGCTGGACTGCACGGGGTTGGACGCCGTCTGCCCGAGACCGCACAGCGACGCGCGCGACATCGCCTCGCAGATGACCTGCATCTTGTCGATGTCCTCGAGCGTCCCCGCGCCCTTGCAGATCTTGTCGAGGTAGTCGAGCAGCTTGCGCCCGCCGATGCGGCAGGGGCAGCACTTGCCGCACGACTCGTCCACCGTGAAGTCCAGGTAGAACTTCGCGATGTCCGGGATGCAGTCGTCCTCGTCCATGACGATGAGACCGCCCGACCCCATGATCGAGCCGATCTTCGCGAGGCTCTCGTAGTCGATGGGCGTGTCGAGGAACTGCGGCGGGATGATGCCGCCCGAGGGCCCGCCCGTCTGCGCCGCCTTGAACGCCTTGCCGTCCTTGATGCCGCCGCCGATGGTGAAGATGATGCTGCGCAGCGTCGTGCCCATCGGCACCTCGATCAGGCCGCACTTGTTGACCTTGCCCGTCAGCGCGAACACCTTCGTCCCCTTCGTCGTCTCCGTGCCGATCTTGCCGAACCACTCCGCGCCCTTCAGCAGCACGACCGGGATGTTCGCGAGCGTCTCGACGTTGTTGATGACCGTCGGGCAGCCCCACAGGCCCTTGACCGCCGGGAACGGCGGCCGCGGCGTGGGCATCCCGCGCTTGCCCTCGATGGACGCCAGCAGCGCCGTCTCCTCGCCGCACACGAACGCGCCCGCGCCGAGGCGCAGCTCAATCGTGAACGAGAAGCCGCTGCCCAGGATGTCCTCGCCCAGCAGACCGTACGCCGTCGCCTGCGCGATGGCCGTCTCCAGCCGCTGGATCGCGAGCGGGTACTCCGCGCGGATGTAGATGAAGCCCTTCGACGCGCCGATGGCGTAGCCCGCGATGGCCATAGCCTCCAGCACCGAGTGCGGGTCGCCCTCCAGCGTCGAGCGGTCCATGTACGCGCCCGGGTCGCCCTCGTCCGCGTTGCAGACCATGTACTTCTGCCCCTCCGGCTGCGCCGCGGCGAACTGCCACTTGCGGCCCGTCAGGAACCCCGCGCCGCCGCGCCCGCGCAGGCCGGACTTCAGCACCTCGTCCACCACGCCCTGCGGCGCCATCCCCGTCAGCACCTTCGCCAGCGCCGCATAGCCGTCGCGCGCGATGTACTCGTCAATCTTGTCCGGGTCGATCACGCCGCAGTTGCGCAGCACGATGCGCAGCTGCTTCTCGTAATCCACGCCCCCGATGTCGGCCGTCACGATGTCCAGCGCCGGCGTGTCGCACACGAGCTCCTCCACCACGCGCCCGCCCGCCACATGGCCCTCCACGATCTTCTGCGCCGCCGCCCTGTCCACGTTCCCGTAGATCACCGCCGGCATCCCCGGCGCGCGCACCTCCACGGTCGGCTCCGAGTGGCACAGCCCCATGCACCCCGTCGGGCGCACCAGCACATCCTTCAGGCCCTGCGCCGCCAGCGCCGCCGCGATCGCCTCGAACGTCGCATTCGACCCCGCCGCGACCCCGCACGTGCCCATCCCGACGGTCACCACCACGCCCTCGCCCCGCGCCCTCGCCGCCGCCTGCTGCTGCCCGCGCAACGCGCCCAACGCCTCCACTGTCAACTTAGCCATCTTATTCAATCCTTTCCTGAAATCACCCTTTGCGGAAACGCGCCACGATGCCCTGCAGGTCCTTCGTCTGGACCTTCCCGAACACCTCGCCGTTCACGACCATCACCGGCGCCAGCCCGCAGCACCCCAGGCACCGCACCGCCTCCACCGAGAACTCCCCGTCCGGCGTCACCGTGTTCAGGCCCACGCCCAGGATGCCCTCGAGCTCCTTGACGATGTCCTCGCCGCCCTTCAAGTAGCACGCCGTGCCCATGCACACCTGGATCTGGTTGCGGCCCGGCTTCGTCAGCTTGAACAGGTTGTAGAACGTGATCACGCCATAGATTTTCGCCAGTGGCACGCCCAGCGCGTCCGCGACCTCGAACGCCACCTCGCGCGGGATGTAGCCGAACGCCTGTTGCACGCGGTGCAGCACCATGATCAGGTTGCCCGGTTTCGATTTCCATTCGGCGATGAACGCCTTCAGCTCAGGCGTCAGCTTCAGCGCGCCCTCGGCCGTTTTCGCGGCAGTACTCACGGTTATTCCTCCACGTTAAATCCGGCCCCGAACCGTACCCAAAGCCAGACGGGTTAAAAAAATGAAGAGATAGTATCTCAAAAAACATACCCATTGCCAAGCCTGAAAAGTTCGTTTTCCGTTTTGGAATTCCCACAGCCCGAAACGCGCCCAAACACGTTTGGCGTAACGCCAGCCACGACGGCACCGCATCCTTGGCCTTCGGCGTCAACGACTCCAACACCAAGGCATTCTTCCGCCTTATATGCCGGGAACGCAAGGCTTCCGCCTTGCAACGAGGGACTACGAAAGGGACAAAAGGGACCTAGGGGACGAAGGTGTTTCTCTTTTCCCCTTATGTCCCTTATGTCCCCTGTGTCCCCTTCGTCCCCTCCCCCGGCCTCCCCCAAAAAAACTCCTCGCTTTCCGCTCCGCCGTTTGCTACCCTTAAAAATGTTTTCATCCAACTAAAGGAAAGTAATCATGAAAAAACTCGCATGGTTTCTCTCGGGGCTGCTGGTAGCCTCTGCGGCGGATGCCGCCACGAACAGTGTCTCGGGCGGGGGGGCGAACCTCCAGACAGCCATCAACGCCGCGCAGGACGGGGATGTGCTCTTCGTGGCGAGCGGCACCTATTCGCCCATCGTCACCGGCAACAAGGACATCCGCATTGAAAGTACGGGGGGCGCAAGCGTCACGTTCATCGACGGCGGCGGCGCCGAACGTTGCGCGACGCTGGGGACGGAGAACGGCCACACCAACACCGTGCTCATCGGCTTCACGCTCGCAAACGGCCACGCGAACGTCACGATTCTCGCTCACCACGGCGGCGGGGCGGTTTGCGGCACGCTGGGGAACTGCACGCTCACGAACAACACGGGATACGCTTACGGCGGCGGCGCGGCTTACAGCATCCTGACCGGCTGCACACTGGTGGATAACATGGCGGTGGTTGATGGCGGCGGGGCGTACCTCTGCACGCTGGACAGCTGCATGCTCACGAACAACATGGCAGACGCTTTCGGCGGCGGGGCGTGCCGTAGTGCGCTGCTCAACTGCACGCTCGCGGATAACGCGGCGGGGCTACAGGGCGGCGGGGCTGATGACTGCACGCTGGAGAACTGCGCCATTACGAACAACACGGCGAACAGCGGCGGCGGGGCGTACCATTGCACGCTGGACAACTGCACGCTCTCAGGCAATTTGGCGGCGCACCGCGGCGGCGGGGCGTATTACAGCACGCTGAATGACTGCACGTTCTCGGGCAACACGGCGGACTACGACGGCGGCGGGGCGTATTACAGCATCCTGAACCGCTGTGCGCTGACGGACAACGAGTCGGGCCGTTATGGTGGCGGGGCGGCGCACGGGCTGCTGAACAATTGCATCCTCACGGACAACACGGCCTGGGGTGATGAAGAGTGGTCTCCCTGTGGCGGCGGCGCGTATGAAAGCATGTTGAACAACTGCCTCCTGACGGGCAATTATGCGGAATACGGCGGCGGGGCGTTTGAGAGTACGCTGAACAACTGCACGCTCTACGGCAACACGGCCTTTTCCGTCGGCGGCGGGGTACGCTTTGGTGCGCTGAACAACTGCGTCGCCTGGGGGAACACCGTCCTCCACGACCCGTTCGAAGGTCACAACCATTACGAGTGCGTGCTCATGCATTCCTGCTCGACGCCGATGCCGATCGGGGCGTTCGACGGCGGCAGCAACACGAACGCGAACCCGCTTTTCGTGAGCGCGGCAAACGGCGACTTCCGCCTGCAGACCGGCTCGCCGTGCGTTGACACGGGCGCGAACATTCTGGTGGTCGGCGGCACGGATCTGGACGGCAACCGCCGCATCTGGGGGAGCGCGGTGGACATGGGCGCGTACGAGCGGGACGCCTCGCCCCTGCCCGGGCAGATTTTTTACGTGGACCGGGAACGCCTTGATGACAGCGGCGACGGGCGGACGTGGGCGACCGCGAAAAAGACCATCCAAGGCGCGGTGATCGACGCCGTCGCGGGCGACACGGTGGTCGTGACCAACGGCACCTATACGTTCGTCATGACACTCAACAAGGCCATCCGCATCGAAAGCGTCAACGGCGCGGAGGCGACGCGCATCAACGGCAACGGCATCTTCCGCTGCGCCACGCTCGGGCAAGAGATGTATCCCTCGCTGGGCGCCACCCTTGCCGGGTTCACGCTGACTAACGGCAGGGCGCCCTACGGCGGCGGCGCGGCATACGGCACGTTGGAAAACTGTACGCTTGAGGGCAACCGGGCAGATGACAGCGGTGGCGGGGCGTATGACAGCACGCTGAACCACTGCACGCTCTCGGGCAATACGGCGGAATGCTACGGCGGCGGGGCGGCTTACGGCACGCTGAATGACTGCACGCTCACAGGCAACACGGCGGCTGACGGCGGCGGGGCGTATGAATCATGGCTGTTCGACTGTGCGCTCACGGGCAACACGGCCTTCGACGGCGGCGGGGCGTCTTGGAGCACGCTGAACAACTGCACGCTCTCGGGCAACACGGCGGAGAACGGCGGCGGGGCGGCAGACTCATGGTTGTACGACTGTGCGCTCACGAATAACACCGCCGTTGAGAAGGGCGGCGGGGCGTATGAGAGTACGCTGTACAACTGTACGCTCTCGGGCAACACGGCGGACTATGGTGGCGGCATGGTATATGGCTGGGCATTGTGCTGCACGCTCTCGGGCAACACGACGGACTTCAATGGCGGCGGGGCGTGTGAATCATGGCTGCACAGCTGCCTCCTGACGGGCAACAGGGCGAATGACAGCGGCGGTGGGGCGGAAGGCAGCGAATTGGTCAACTGCACGCTCTCGGGCAACATGGCGTATCATGATGGCGGCGGGGCGCATGAAGGCACGCTGAACAACTGCATCGTCTGGGGAAACACCGTCACCAGCGGCGCGTACAGCAACCATTACGAAGCCACTTTCGCCTTCTCCTGCACGGCGCCCGCGCCGACGTCGGGGTACAACGGCGGCGGCAACATCGCCCTCGATCCCCTCTTCGTCAGCCCCGCCACGGGCAACTACCGCCTCCAGTCCGGCTCCTCCTGCATTAACGCGGGCAACAACACATACGTGGCATGGGATATCGACCTCGACGGAAACCCCCGCATCTGGGGCGGTCGCGTGGACATGGGCTGCTACGAGCATGGCTCCCGGTGGGATGCCACCGTGTATTATGCGGATGATACCCGCCCCGACAACTCCGGCGACGGGCTTTCCTGGGCGACCGCGAAGAAGACCCTTCAGGCGGCGGTGGATCTCGCCCTGTTGCCGGGCGACAGGGTGGTCGTGACCAACGGCATCTATTTCCCCATCGTCGTCCTGGACGACCTCGCCATCACCATCCAGAGCGTCAACGGCGCGGCGCTCACCTTCATCGACGGCAACGGCATCGACCGCTGCGCCACGCTGGGATCGTCCTACGGCCACACCGCCACCGTGCTGGACGGCTTCACCCTCATAAACGGCTACGCCGCCTACGGGATCACCCCCGTCGAACCCGGCAACGGCGGGGGCTCGTGCTACGGCACGCTCAACCACTGCGTGCTGTCGGGCAATAAGGCGGAATGGAACGGCGGCGGCGCGTACGGCGGCGAGCTGAACCACTGCACGCTCACAGGCAACAAGGCGGGCGGCGGCGGCGGGGCGTATGAAGGCACGCTGAACCACTGCACGCTCTCGGGCAATGAGGCGGAATGGAACGGCGGCGGGGCGTGCTACAGCACGCTCAACAACTGCCTCCTGACGGGCAATACGGCGGGAGACAGCGGCGGCGCGGCGGATGGCAGTGAACTGAACAACTGCACGCTCTCGGACAATACGGCGGAATGTGGCGGCGGCGTGTTGGGCGGTTTTTTGTTCAACTGCATCGCCTGGGGCAACAACAGCAGCGGCGAGTTCAGCAATTACTGCGACACCGCGATTCATTACACCTGCACCGCGCCATTGCCCGAGTACGGCGTTGGCAACATCGACGCGAACCCGATGTTCGCGGACGCGCCCGGCGGAAACTTCCGCCTCCAATCCGGCTCCCTCTGCATCGACGCGGGCGACAACACATACGCGACATGGGATATCGACCTCGACGGCAACCCTCGCATCTGGGGCGGCCGCGTGGACATGGGCGCCTACGAGTTCGGCTCCCGGTGGGATGCCACCGTCTTCTATGCGGACGAGAATCGCCCCGACGACTCCGGCGACGGGCTTTCCTGGGCGACCGCGAAGCACACCCTGCAGGCGGCGGTGGATCTCGCCCTGTTGCCGGGCGACACGGTGGTCGCCACCAACGGCACCTACGCGCCCATCACGTCGGGCGGCAGGGCCATCACCATCCGCAGCGTCGAGGGCGCCGGGCACACCTCCATCGACGGCGGCGGCACCAACCGCTGCGCCTCGCTGACCTCCTTCGTCGCCGCCTTCGATAACACCGTCCTCATCGGCTTCACCCTCGCCAACGGGTACGCCGAATACAACGGCGGCGGCGCGTACGGCGGCACGCTGAACAACTGCATACTGACGGGCAACACCGCAGAGTACAACGGCGGCGGCGCGTATGACAGCGTGCTGAACCACTGCACGCTCTCGGGCAACACGGCCAACTGCATCGGCATGGATCTGAACGGCGGCGGCGGCGCGGCGGACAGCACGCTGAACAACTGCCTCCTGACGGGCAACACCGCGCACAGCGCCGGCGGCGGCGCGTTTGAAAGCACGCTGAACAACTGCACGGTCTCGGACAACACCGCGCACGATGACGGCGGCGGCGTGCGCGGCGGCAGCGCGCTCAACTGCGTCGTCTGGGGCAACACCCAGACCGGCGGCAACGGCGGCGCATTCAGCAACCATTACCTAACCACGTTCGCCTTCTCCTGCACGATACCTGCACCGCCGCAAGGATACAACGACGGCGGCAACATCAACTTCGACCCCCTCTTCGTCAACCCCGCCACAGGCGACTACCGCCTGCAGCCCGCCTCGCCCTGCATCGACGCGGGCGGCAACGAGTATGTCACATGGGACCTCGACCTCGACGGCAACCTCCGCATCTGGGGCGGCCACGTGGACATGGGCGCCTACGAGTTCGGCTCCGTCCCCGGCGGCGGCGGCGACGACGACCTCACCCTCCTCCTCATCACCCGCATCACCGTCGGCGACCCCATCCCCGTCTCCCCGCCCATGCGCGAGATCATCCTCGACTTCACCTACGACGGTACCCTGCCCCCCACCGTCCACGCCCGCATGTGGCTCGACCTCGCGGATCTGGGCGCCTCCTCCGTCCCGACCTGCTTCCTCGATGACCCCGGCGGCGGCGCCGCCACCCTCACCGTCATCCTCCCCGCCGACCTCGCCAAAGCCTTCTTCAGGATCGAGGCGCCATAGCCGGAAGCGCAAGTGCCGGGAGCGCAGGGCTTCCGCCCTGCATCGAGGGACTATGGACACCGGGACACCGGGACTACGGGACTACCTAGGGGACATAGGGGACGAAGGGGACATAGGGGACGAAGGTGTTTCCCCCTATGCCCCCTTCGTCCCCTAAGTCCCCCCCACTTGCCCCCTCATTCCTTAACCCCAAAAGAGCAGCGATCATTTTGGAAATTTAGGGTTGCGCTAAAAGCGGGTTTATGGCACAATGCCTCTTATCATTTATTTGATCTGGAGGTTTCCGCTTCATGCCTACGATTTGTTTCTTCCGTGGAATACGGGTTTACATCAACTTCGACGACCACGAGCCGCCGCACTTTCATGCCGAATATGCGGGCGAGGAAGTTGTCATTGCCATCAACGACATTGAACCCTTGACAGGGCAAATCCAATCAAAGCAACAAAAAATGCTTTTGGGTTGGGCCGCCTTGCATCAAGACGAACTTTTGGAAAACTGGGCCCTTGCCTCCAAGGGCGCGCCCACCTTCATTATTGAGCCGCTCAAATGACAGCCACCACACCGAACCCGCACATGGGCGTGCCCCCCGGCGAACCCCCGCCGGAAATCCGTGAGTATTTTGCCAAGGGCAGGCGAAAAGCCGTCGCGGTCAAGGCACTGCCGGAGTTTATCCTGCATGTCACGTTTGACAACGGGGAGATTCGTGTCATGGACATGAAAGACAAGTTGTCGCGCCCCGCGTTTGCCCCGCTCCGCGATGCCGCGCGTTTCAACTCTGTTTACATTGACTCGTCCGGCTCCATCGCATGGGACGCGGATCCCGCGGTTGACAGCCAGACAATCTGGTCAAACCGCATTGACCTTTGCCCGGACAGTTGCTACTTGTCCGCCGCCTTGCAAGCGTGAAGCAAAATACACCAAACGTCTCAAAAGTAGGATGGACATGAATGTTATGGCTCATGCGCGGGTTTTCGCGGGCGCGGCTGGCGCGCTGATGCTGGCGGCCGGGGGCGCGGGCGCCCAGACGGCGGCGGCGTCCGCGCAGGTTCATGCGCGCGTCGCCGCGCTCCGCGAGAAATATGCGCTGCCGTCGCTCGCCGCCGCAGTCGTCTCGGACCAGGGGCTCCAGGCGTGGGGCATGACGGGCGTGGACACGAACAGCGCCGTCCTGTGGCACCTGGGGTCGAACACGAAAGCCATGACCGCCTCGCTGGTCGGCCTGCTCGTGGAGCAGGGGCGCGTCTCGTGGGACACGAAGATCGCGGACATCTTCCCGAACGACGCGAAGGGCTTCCACGCCGACTACGCGGGGCTGACGTTGCGCCACCTGCTCGCGCACCGGGGCGGCGTGCGCCCGAACCTCGACTGGTGGGCGCTGCACAACACCCAGAAGCCCATCCGCGAGCAACGCCTCGACGCCATGCGCCAAGGCTTGGCGGAGAAGCCCGCGTTCCCGCCCGGGAGCGGCACGCTGTACGCCAACCTCGGGTACGTCATCGCCGGGGCGGTCATCGAGCGGAAACTCAACATGACGTGGGAGGACGCGATGCGCCGCCGCCTGTTCGCGCCGCTCAAGATGAAACACGCCGGGTTCGGCGAACTGTACGCCGGGGATGTTGACAACGCGCCCGTGCTGGGGCCTGCCGGGCGCGTCCACTGCACGCTGGAGGACTGGGCGCTGTTCATCGCCGACCAGGTCCGCGGGGCGCAGGGGAAGGCCGGGCTCCTCCGGCCCGCGACCTACCGCGAACTGCACGCGCCTGTCGCGGGCGGCGACGCGGCGCTGGGATGGTTCTGCGCCGAACGCGCATGGGGCGGCGGGCGCGTCCTGACGCACAACGGGAGCAACACGCGCCACTTCTCGACCCTCTGGCTCGCCCCCCAACGGGGCATGGCCTTCATCGCCTGCACACGCCAAGGCGACGACACCGCCGCCAAGGCCTGCGACGAGGCCGTCGGCATTCTGGCAACGGGAACCCAATAGCTGTCAAATCGCATTGAATCTAATTGTCAACTGAAAGGGATTGTTATGGCCGGCGAGTATGCGTTTAGTTTAATCAGTGTCACGAAGCAGCACGAGAAGAAGACGATCCTCGAAGACGTGAACCTGTCGTTCTTCCACGGTGCGCACATCGGCGTGATCGGCGCGAACGGCTCGGGCAAGTCGTCGCTGCTGCGGATACTCGCGGGGCTGGACAAGGAGTTCATGGGCGAGTGCCAGGTCGCGAGAGGCACGAAGGTCGGCTACCTGCCGCAGGAGCCGGAGCTCGACACCGCCAAGACCGTCATGCAGTGCGTCGAAGAGGGCGTGGCGGGGTCGAAGGCCATCCTCGCGCGGTACGACGAAATCTGCGACCTGCTCGGCGGCGACCTCAGCGATGCGGAGTCCGACAAGTTGAACGATGAGCTAGGGCGCTTGCAGGACACCATCGACGGCAACGACCTGTGGAGCCTCGACCATCACATCGAGATGGCCATGGATGCGCTCCGTCTGCCGCCGCCCGACGCGCCCGTCGCGCCGCTCTCGGGGGGCGAACGTCGCCGCGTGGCGTTGTGCCGCCTGCTCATCTCGAACCCCGACGTGCTGCTCCTCGACGAGCCGACGAACCACCTCGACGCGGAGTCCGTGGCGTGGCTGGAGACGTACCTCAAAGGCTTTCGCGGCACGCTTATCGTGGTCACGCACGACCGCTATTTTTTGAGCAACGTCACCGAGTGGATTCTGGAACTCGACAACGGCCGCACCTACCCCTACAAGGGCAACTACGAGGCGTGGCTCCAGCAGAAGCAGGCTGCCATGCTCCGCGAGGCCAAGCAGACCGAGTCGCGCCGCAAGCTCATCGAGAATGAGCTCACGTGGGTGCGCACCAACCCCTCCGGCCGCCGCGCGAAAAATCAGGCGCGTGTGCGCCGCTACGAAGAGCTCGCCTCGCAACAGGTCAACACGCGCGAGGATGAGCTGCGCATCCAGATTCCCGCCGGGCCGCGCCTCGGCGACCTCGTCGTCAAGGCGGACAACGTGTCCATGGGCTTCGGCGACAACCTGCTGTTCGAGGGCATGAGCTTCGACCTTCCGCGTGGCGGCATCGTCGGCGTCATCGGCGGCAACGGCGCGGGCAAGACCACACTCTTCAAGCTCATCACGGGGCAGTTGAAACCGCTCTCCGGCGAACTCACGGTCGGGCCGACGGTGGAGCTGTCCTACGTCGACCAGCTGCGCGACGCGCTCGACGGCACCAAGACCATCTACGAGGAAATCACGGGCGGGTCGGAGTTCGTGAGCCTCGCGGGCGCGGCGATGATGAACGGCCGCGCCTACTGCAGCCGCTTCAACTTCAAGGGCGCGGAACAGCAGAAGCCCGTGGGCGTGCTGTCCGGCGGCGAGCGCAACCGCGTACACCTCGCCAAGCTGCTGCGCAGCGGCGGCAACCTGCTCCTCCTCGACGAACCCTCCAACGACCTCGACGTCGCGACGCTGCGCTCGCTGGAAGAAGGCATCGCGGACTTCGGCGGTTGCGTGATGGTCGTGAGCCACGACCGCTGGTTCCTCGACCGCATCGCCACGCACATCCTCGCGTTCGAGGGCGACTCCAAGGTGACGTGGTTCGAGGGCAACTACGCCGACTACCACGAGCACCGCCGCAAGCTCCTCGGCGATGCCGCCGACCGCCCCACCCGCGTCCGCTTCCGCCCGCTGGCGCACGGGTAGCCCTTGCCAAATTGTGCGAGACGCGCATACAGGAGGTGTGCTATGATGTGCGCATTCATTGGGAGAAAAGAGATGCAGATGAAAAAGGTTTTCGCGTTCCTGTTGCTGATTCCCGCGCTGGCGTCTGCGGAGGTGCGCCCGCTGCCGTTGGGTTCCGCCGCGAACACGTCGTTTGCGGACGAGCGCGCGGAGGACAGGGAGGGGGGCTGGATCGACGCGGGGCAGAATGATTTGCGGGTGATGACGCCGGGCGACCTGATGGCGGGCGGGGTTCCGTTCGCGGTGACGGCGGGGGACAAGACGTGCATCGTCTTGGGCGGCCCGTCGCGGGCGTACCTGCCGAAGTCGGCCACGCTGGACGTGGCGGGCGCGAAGGGGAAGGGCCTGTACCTCCTTCACGCGGTGGCGTTCCCGCCCAAGCCCGATGAGGTCGCGGGGCTGCTCACCGTCGAGTACGCGGACAGCAAGACGAAGCCCTCCGAGTTCCGTGTGCGGTTCGGGCGGGACGTGGCGGACTGGCAGAAGCCGACGGGCTACCCGAACGCGGCGCGCGCGTGGACGGCGTACAGCGGCAACACGCAGGTGTCGCTGTTCGCGTCGCGTTTCACGCTGCGGGAGGAGGCGGTCAAGCGCATACGCTTCGAGGCCGTG
>Ga0082212_10001208_pt1 | contig 38017 bp, 37 predicted proteins | sample TergutNt197P3_FD_71548 | JGI IMG/M metagenome (GOLD analysis project Ga0082212, IMG submission 71548) | Neocapritermes taracua P3 segment gut microbial communities from Petit-Saut dam, French Guiana - Nt197 P3 | ecosystem: Host-associated > Arthropoda: Insects > Digestive system > Gut ...
ACTCTGCTTCGCATGAAAAGTCGCGTGGCCGGCTCCAACAGCATACCATCGCTTTATCCCTGCCCCGGGATGTGCGTCTGCCGGCCTCCGCCAGACGATTCACACATCATCAGAGTACATTCCCGGCGCCCCCTGAACAGTTACTCTATAAGGGCTGCGTGGCATGGTTTTTGTTGTTTCGGTCAGTACCGGCCTTTTCACCGGTATTCCCTCAACAAAAAAACCATACCGCGCAGCCCCTGATAGGCAGACAGTGAATAGTCACAAAAGTTGAGAATATACAACATTTCATCAAAACAATGTTGATTTTACACTCTTATCATGATAAAATTATCTTATTACTAATTCCGGAGGTACTCACGCGTGAACATAGACGAAGAAAGCAAAGTGTATATTGACGCTGACGACGCCCTGAATCGCATAGGCGGTAACGAAGGGCTATATAAAAAACTCTTGGCGCGTTTTGTCGAGGGCAACTATCTGGACGCGGTGACCGGCGCCATTAATAACGGCGACATGGAAGAGGCGGCCCGCTCGGTCCACACGCTCAAAGGCGTCAGCGCGAACCTGTCGCTCGTAAAAGTCCAGTCTCTCTCAGTGGAGTTGGAGCAGGCGATAAAGGGCGGGGCCGACCATACGGGCAAACTTGAGGAATTGATCAGCGCGTACGGCGCAACGATGGAAAAAATCGCGGGAATAACGGGCTGACGCGCCATACCCGGCAGCGCGGACTTAGCGGAACGTGTAATCAGCAGCGCGTACCCGGCAGCGCGGACTCAGCGGAACGCGTAATCAGCAGCGCGTACCCGGCAGCGCGGACTCAGCGGAACGCGCATTGCGCGGCCGCAGCCGGCGCGTTACTTTTACACTGCGGAAAGGCATGGTTGTATGAATATAAATGATCGTGATATCATCCTAATCGTTGACGATGATTTCATCAACCGTATGATTTTGCGTGAGATCCTTCAGGACGATTATCAGATAATCGAAGCGGCAAACGGCGCCGAGACGTTCAAGATCCTCTATGAGGATAAAGTTCTCCCGACCGTCGTGCTTCTTGATATTATCATGCCCGATATCGACGGTTTTCAGGTGCTTGAAAGGATCAAGCTCGAAGACGAGACGAAAAACATCCCCGTACTGTTCATAACGGCCGCGGACTCCGACGAAACCGAGTCGCGCGGGCTGAAGATCGGCGCCGCCGACTACGTCACAAAACCGTTCAACCATGACGTCGTAAGGGCTCGCGTCGACAACCATATAAACCTCGCCCGGTACCAGCACGGCCTTGAACAGCTCGTAGTAAAAAAAGCCGCCGAAGTCACAAAGACTTACGAGCAGACCCTTGAAGTCCTCGCGACCATAATAGAATACCGGAACCTTGAGTCGGGGGCCCATATCAGAAGGACGACTCTTCTCACCGAAGCTATGGTCGAAAAAATGCTCAACTCGGAGAAGTTCAGAGAAGCGCTGCTTTCGGAGAACATCCACTCGCTGATCAAGGCGTCGGCTCTGCATGATATCGGAAAAATAGGTATCCCCGACAGCGTTTTATTAAAGCCCGGCAAGCTGACAGACGAAGAATTCGACCAGATGAAGACTCACACTACCGTCGGCAGCGAGATCATCGACAGCATATCCTCGACTCTCCCCGACAACGACATGTATCTTAAATACGCCCAGCAAATTTGCCATTTCCATCACGAACGCTGGGACGGGAAGGGCTATCCCTGCGGGCTGAAAGGCGAGGAGATACCGCTCTCCGCGAGGATCCTTTCTGTCGTCGACGTATACGACGCGCTCGTAAACCCGCGCTGCTACAAGCCTGCCTACACGCATGACGTCTCTCTGGGCATCATCATCGAGGGGCGCGGAACGCAGTTTGACCCCGACATAGTCGACATCGTCCCGGATATTTCCGAGACTTTCCGCAAGCTGGAAAAACTCCACGGAGACTGACATGTAAAATGTAAAACGTAAAACGAAGAGTCTCGCCGATTTGGCAGAGACTCTTTTTCCGGGCTTCTATACGTCGAAACAGGTAATAACACTTTACACTCTACACCGCGCCGAAACGGCGCGCTCTACACTCTACACTTTACACTGCGCCGAAACGGCGCGCTTTACACTCTACACTCAACACTTTACACCGCGCCGAAACGGCGCGTTTTACACTCTCGCCGTCACTTCGTCCTGTGGACCATTTCGTCCACCAGGTCGACGAGCTTCTCTATCTCCGGTTTGGACAACTGCGCGTCGGCGCCGACCTCCACGCATTTCTTCTGCATATTCTCATCGATCAGAGACGAGAATATGATGACCGGAATGGCGCTGAGCGCCGGGTCGGATTTAACGAGCTTCGTAAGCCTGTGCCCGTCCATCTTCGGCATTTCGATATCGGTTATAAGGCATCTTATCTTCGACGGCACGCTCGCCGCGTCCATGATCTTCAGATTATTGATATAGTCCCACGCTTCCTCGCCGTTATTGAAAATGGATATGCTTGAGTAACCCGACGTATGCAAAGCCTCCATCAGCATCTTCCGGAGCAGCGCGGAATCCTCCGCCACAACAAGCGGTATGCCCTCCCTGTCGCCTCCGGCGTACGTCTTCACTTCGCTGAGGTCGATCCCCGTTTCCGGGCTGATATCGAACGTTATCTTTTCAAAATCCAAAATCGAGATTATCCTGTCGTTGACCTTGGCGATGCCGGTCACTACGCCCTCCTGCCCGCCATAGATGATGCTGTCCGGTTTCTCTATGTCCTGCCATGAAATGCGGAATATGCTCTCGACGGCGTGGACATGAAACGCGATATTCATCATATTGAAGTTCGTGATGATAAAGATGTCTTTTTCCGGGCTTTCCGACTGCCCGAGGCCAAGATAACGCGACAGATCGACTATCGTGTACACCTCGTTGCGCGGCTGGAACACGCCCTCGACGCAAGGGTGCGATAACGGCATTTGCTGCACTTCCTGAATTTGCATCAGTTCCGTTATTTTGGCCACATTAATGCCATAGCTGTTCCCGGAGATTATGAACTCGAGTATCTCAAGCTCGTTTGTCCCGGTCTCCAGAAGGATATTGCTGTCGGTTATGCTCACTTTTTTTCACGACCTTTCAACATCTGACGCCAGTTGTTCCCGCCGCTGCGGATTCCTCCCGCCGCTGCGGATTCCTCCCGCCGAAGCGGATTTCTCCCGCCGAAGCGGATTTCTCCCGCCGAAGCGGATTCCTCCCCGCCGAAGCGGATTTCTTCCCGCCGCTGCGGATTCCTCCCGCCGAAGCGGATTCCTCCCGCCGTCGGCTAAGCGTTGATTATATCGGTTATCCTGACTCCGTAGTTTTCGTCGATAACGACAACTTCGCCGCGCGCGATCAGTTTGCCGTTTACCACTATCTCCACGGGGTCTCCCGCTATTTTATCGAGCACGACGACGGTTCCCGTGCCAAACTCCAGTATCTCGCTGATCTCTTTTTTCGTTTTTCCGAGTTCTACAGTCACCTGCAGTGGAATATTATAGACAAGATCCATGCCTTTTTGCTCACCTGCCGGTCCCGGAGAATCAAACGACTGAAATTGCATCGGATGCACATCCACCAACCTGCCCATCGCGGCTCCCGGCTGCTGATACGGATCCTGCTGATACGCTGCCGGCGGGTATGGCGGCGCCTGCGGGTACGGAGACGGCGGCTGCGGATAAGGCGCCTGCTGGTACGCTGGCTGCGCGTACTGCGGCGGCGCGGGCGGATAAGGCGCCTGCTGATAAGGCGTCTGATACGGCTGCGGAGCGGCCGGAGGAGGCGGAGGTGGCGGCGTTTCCGCCTGCGGGGGCGGAGGCGCGGCGGCGGCCGGCGGCGGAGGCGCGGGCTGAGCGGCCGGAGACGCGACTTCGCCGGACGTGACTCCCATCCCGGCTTCCATGAACCTTTTGGCAAACCCGCGGCTCGCTTCATAAGGTATCAACTGGATGAGCTCGCTCTTTAGAAGGCCCTCGATCTCCATATCGAAGCTGACTTTTGTGACCATATCTTCATCGCCGAGAAGTCCGGCTACGTTGAACCCAACGTCGACCTGCGTGCTTTTCGGCGGCGAAATGTTTATTTGCGTGCGCAGAAGTTTTGAAAGCGACGTCGATGAAGCGCCCATCATCTGGTTCATTATCTCGCTCATCGCGCTCAAATGCATCTCGGTGAGTTCGATCGGCTGTTCGACGACGCCGTCGCCGCCCATAAGAAGGTCGGTGATAAGCGCCGCGTCTTCAACTTTAAGCACGAGAAGGTTTGTTCCCGATATGCCCTCGACATATTCGATCGTCGCGACGACGAACGGGATCTGATATACGGTAAGGACGTCTTTCGCGTCGTAAACGCTCACGCGCGGCGTTGTTATGCTGACCCGCCTGTCGAGAAGCGAGTACATCGTCGTCGCTACCGCGCCCATGCTTATGTTTCCGACTTCTCCGAGGACGTCGATCTCCTCCGCCGTCAGCATCCCCTCTTTACTGATAGGGGCGTGCGGTTCGGGTGGCGCGTACGCGGCTTCGTCATTGCGCGCGAGCATTGCGTCCAGATCGTCGCTTCCGGCCGCAGCCTCGGGGGCGCCGATGTCGCCGCCAAGCATCGCCGCTATCGCGTCCGGCGACATGATATCGACGGATTCCGCCGTATCCCCGGCAGCAGGGGCTTCTCCGAGCATCGCCGCGATCGCGTCGGGCGACATGATGTCGGCCGGCTCTTCGTAAACGTCAGGCGCGGCGCCCCCCGCCGCGTCGCCGTCAAGCATGGCGGCTATCGCTTCCGGGCTCATTATATCAGCCTGCCCGTCTTCGCCGGCCGCGTCGTCCTGCGGGTCGCCGGCAAGCAGAGCGCTTATCTCATCTTGCGAAAGATTCATTCAATTGTTCCTCCTTGATTACATCTACGATCTGCAGAGCATATTTATATCCCATAGTGCCTATCATGGCGTGGAATTTCGGTATATGCTGAACTCTGATCGTAAGAGGCTGGTCGACTCCGTGATCCAGTTTAATGACGTCGCCTATCTGAAGGTTTACTATGTCGGAAACAGTCGCGGGAGTCTGCTCGAAAAAGGCGGTCAGCGGTATGGGCGTCTGAAGCAGCTGGCCTGTCAGCATTGCGGTCCTCTCGTCGTTTTTCCCGTCGTCGCGCGCGACGCCGGAGAACCACATGCGGGTATTGAGCTGCTGCGCTACAGGTTCGACGGCAGTATGCGGAATGCATATGCTCATCAGCCCGGATTCTTCGCCCATAGTGATATTCAGGATAATGACCGCGACCGGTTCGTTCGGCGCGGTGATTTGCGCAAATTGCGGGCTTGTCTCAATACGCTCGATCTGCGTCGTCACCTCGATGACTTTGTCCCACGCTTCGTCGAAAACGTTCGCGGATTGACGCAAAGCGCGCTCGAGCATGGCGAGCTCGATCTCCGTGAACTGTTTGGAGCTTTCGCCTGCCGTGCCGCCGCCGAAGAGCCTGCTTATCAGCATATAGGAAAACTCCGGCGAAATCTGCAGCAGCAGCGACCCGTACATCGGCGGCATCTCCACCACCGCGAGCACTACCGGCGCTGGCAGGGAGTTGTTGAATTCACTGTATGAACACTCTTCTATAGAGAGCACTTCGCATTCGCAGGTAACGCGCGTAACACTTGAGAGCCTGTTAGAAAATAGCTGGCTGAACGTTTCGAAAACAACGTGGAATGTCCGCATCTGCTCTTTCGGAAACCTGTTTGCCGTCCTGAAATCATATTCTCTTATCTTTGATTTTGACGTCGAATCGGATACTTCGGCTTCCGGCGCCGCGTCGCCTGCCATGAGCGTGCTTAATAGTTCGTCAATTTCCGCTTGCGATAGTATTTCTGACAAACTACACTCACCCCTTTATCTGGCGATCATGAAAATTCTGCGTCATACCATTAAACAAGACTTTGGCAAAATTGTCAATAGTAACTCGTTTAAAAATGACTATTTATAACGCTGAAGTGTAGAAAAACCAACAGGACGGACGGTAAGCCATGCGTCCCGCGCAGTAAAGCGGCGAAACTTCGCGCATGAGAAGGCGCGCCGGGTAAACGCCGGGTAAGCGCCAGGTAAACGCCGGGTAACCGCCAGGTAAGCGCCAAGTAAGAGCCAGGTAAGCGCCAAGTAACCGCTGATTAATACCATACCGGTGTCATCCTGAACGTAGTGAAGGATCTTTTCTTCAGTGTTCCGGTAGTTTACGGAGATAAGATTCTTCGCCTTCGGCTCAGAAAGACAATTAATCAGCGCTCACCTAAAACTCCGTCGCGCGCTTGATCGCTATCTTCTCTTCCCTGATTTTTGCGATTACCTCGAGCGCCGACTCCATGACGGCTACTTTCTTGCCTGTGTTGAGCGAGACGATCGTGTCCGGAGTCTCTTCGATAAACTCTATCATGTCCTCGTTCATGTAGAACTGAGTGACTTTGTTGATACGGGTAACAAGGATCATGCCGGCGTCCGTTCCTTTCGTCTTGTTTCCCGGCAGCCGGTCGAATGCGCCCTGACGCCGGCCATTTGCCGTTACGGCATGGGCTGCGGGCCGTTGGAACGTCGGTCACGCCTCGTTTCAACGCTGCCCCGCAGCCCACTGCGTTAATTATCTCTTGAGATTCACAAGCTCTTCAAGCAGGGTGTCGGATACGGTTATGATCCTGGCGTTGGCCTGGAAGCCTCTTTGCGTGATGATCATATCCGTAAACTCGGTGGCAAGATCGACGTTTGCCATCTCGAGGCCGCCGCCGAGGATCCTGCCCGCGCCGTCCGTCAGCGCCTTCGTCTCGACAACGTGGCCGGAAGCCGGGCCTTCGCGGTAGAGACTGTCGCCCGCCTTCTCAAGGCCGCCGGGGTTCGGGAACATGCCGATCCCCAGATACGCGATAGTCTGCTTGATATTGTCGATGATGACAGACACCGAACCGTCCTGCCCTACGTTGAATCCGATAAGGTCGATGAACTCGGGGCCGACATAGGCCGGATCCGTCGGGTCGTCCATGCCGGCGTAGTCCGGGTTTACCCACCTCAGGCGGATCTTGTCGAGAGTGTCTGACGGCCCGTCGCCGAGCGGATCGACCATGAGCGCCGGCGGCAGGCCGGGATCGATGACTTCGCCGCCCGGACCAAGCTGCGGCGGCTCGCCCGGATCGAACTCCAGCGCGAGATTGTAACCCAAAACGTAGTATCCGTGGGCTGAGACAAGGTATCCCTCGTCGTCCAGATAGAAGTTTCCGGCCCTGGTGTAAAACGGGTCGCCGTCCTCATTCTGGAGTATGAAGAAGCCGTCGCCCTCGATCATCATATCGAACGGGTTGTCTGTCCGCGTGATCGGCGCCGGCGTGTGCAGAACGTCGACAGTCGCGAGTTTGACCCCGAGGCCGATCTGCGTCGGGTTCGTTCCGCCGAGGTTTCTGATGTTTCTCTCGTAGAGATCCATCGTGCCTGACTTGACCGTCTGGTTGAAAATATCCTGGAAGACGACGCGGCTTGTCTTATAGCCAACGGTATTAACGTTTGCTATGTTGTTGCCTATGACGTCCATTCTGGTTTGGTGGTTCTTCAGTCCGGAAATCCCGGAGTATAGCGATCGCATCATAATGCGGTTCCTCCTATAAATTGCTGTTTGGCCGCCGCGCGTGTCAGATCAGCAGTATCTCAATGTCTTCAACAGGCGCCCTGTATTCGTCGCCGGAATCGGTCTCGATGTTGGCGTAGATGACGCCTTCTTCTTCCCCGACGCTCTTGACTACGCCTTCTACCAGGTCATCGCCTATCTGCGCGCTGACAGTCTGCCCTACATACATAGCGTCTGCTTCGCTGAGAAGCTCCTCAAGCGTTTTTTCGCCGTCTTCGTCCTCCGGATCGTCCTCGACGGGCGGCGGCGCCAGCCCATCCTGGCGGATATCGTAGATACAGCCTATCGGTATCTCGATCTCCCTGCCCGTGGCGCTGTTTACGATCCTGGCCCACATCTCGCCGTCTTCGACATAAACGCTCGTGACGACGCCAAGAAGCTCCTTATCTTCAAACGACGCCCTTACTGTGCGCCCGATAAGGTTATTCGAGATCTCGATGAGCATGTTCGGCGTGAGCATGTTCGTATTGTCGTAGACTTCCGTAACAGACGATACGGGAACGGAGAATTTTCCGATCTGCGCGAAAGTGACCCCGTTCTCCGTAAACACGCAATCCACGATTCCCGGGATATGCGAAAGCACGCCGTCGACATACGCCGTCGCGACGACGAACTTCCCGACCAGCCCGAACGCCTGATAATTCGACATCGCGGCCAGGGTCTGGTTCATGTTCTCCATTTGTTCCAGCGCCGAAAACTGAGCGAGCTGCGCGGCGAAGTCGCTGTCCTTCACCGGGTCCAGCGGGTCCTGAAAGCGCAGTTGCGCTGAGAGCAGCATAAGAAAGTCGTGTTTGCCCATCTCGCCGCCGACCTTGCGGGGCGCGGGCTCCAAAGACGACAATGTCCGCCACTCGTCAGGAACAGTATATAAATCTGATATTGACATTGACATGATAGTGTTCTCCTTACGCGCTGTATTCGACGGAACTGATGCCTGCGTCGATGTAATAGTCAAGCGTTTCTATCGGCGGCAGCGCCGCGTAGTACGCCGCGCCGTCTATTCTCTCCGCCATGCGCGACGGTTTCCTCGGGCGGTCCGGCTGCGCGTGGTCTTCGCGAGACTCCTTGAAAGCTCCGTTGTCGACGCCGGTGTACGCCACCTCGACTTCGGCGACCTCGATCCCCTTGTTCCCGAGCGACTCGATAAGCGCGTTTATCTGGCCGTTTATCACAGCCCTGACGTCGCTGTCCGCCGCGTTTATCCTGACATGCAGCCCCGCCGCGTCCATCGCGATCTCAAGGGCTACCTTGCCGAGAAATTCCGGTTTGAGCTGGATCGTCATCGTGCTGGCGCTCTCCGTATGCATCGTCTCGATGCGCGAGACCATCTCGTCGAACAGGTTCTCCGTCCTGACCGGCTCGCTTCGCGTCACTTGCGCCATCTCCTGATCGGCCCTGAATTGCTCGGGCCTGATATCGTTGGCGAGTGGCGGCGTGTGCGCTGCCGGTTCATGCGCGGCCGCCGCTTTACCGCGCGCGGCGTCCTGCGTCTCTGAATACGTCTTTTCCTTTTGTCCCTTTTCCGTTACAGTTTCGTTTTCATTCTCCAAAGGGCTCAGATCGCCGTTTCCGGAAAACTCAAAGCCGTTGGTTTCGTTTTCCTGTCGTTCTGACGTCCTTTCTATCGGCATCCGTGCCGTTACTACCCCTTCTTCGGCGTTATCATCGTTCCCGGTATCCGTTTTTTCAGCGACTATGTCACTTTTTACGGTTTTCCTAACCTGGTCAGCGGCGCCTGGAGCCGCGCTCTGCGCGGTGTCCTGCGCTTGCGCAGCCGGCCGGCTTGCGGCGGTATCCGGGTTGGTTTCGATCCTGACGCCGCTTTCGGCCGCAACGTCCGGCGCTGCCGGTTCGTCGCGTTCGGGCAGGGCTTCGGCTCTGACCGCAGAGCGTCCGCCGTCGGCCGGGTATGGCCGGCTGTCCGTGCCGGGATCGCTTTCTACCGGGTGGCCGGCGTCGTCCGCGAACGGCGCGCCCGCGTCAAAGATCACGACATCGCCTGTTTCCGGGGCAGTAGCAGATTCCATATCTCCTTCGAGAATAAAAACGACCGGCTCCTGATTTCCTATTATTCCGGCCGCCAGGTTCTCGTCCGTACCATCGTCAGACTTACGCGGCGGAGCTCCGGCGTCGTTTTTATCTCCCGCCGGCTCCGTTGGTTTATAGACGCCCGTTTTCTGCGGTTTCGCTTCCGACATCGCTTCTTCGAACACTTTATCGAAGCGAAAGCTTTCTTTCGCGCTTGGTCCCGCTCTTTGACGGACGCCCATGTCTGATTGTGTACGCGGCATGACAAGGGACAGAATATCCGTGGATATCTGCATCGTTTCACCTCCTGTATCAATTATCGACAATCATAGCGGGTTAGATTAGTAAAAACCGGAAAAATGTAAAATGTAGAATGTAGAATGTAAAATGAAGAGTGCGGAGTTTGGCGTGTGAAGTGTGGAATGTGGAGTGTGGAGTGTGGAGTGTGAGGTGTGGAGTGAATAATTCCACAGAAAAAAGAGTCTCGTCGGTTTGGCAGAGACCCTTTAAAACAATGCATATATGGAAATGTCACAACTTAACAAGCGAAATCAGGTTAACATAACACTTTTCATTTTACACTTTACATTCTACATTTTTCATTTTGCGCTTGCATTTTACATTTTGCGCTTGCATTTTACATTTTGCGCTTGCATTTTACATTTTGCGCTTGCATTTTACATTTTGCGCTTGCATTTTACATTTTGCGCTTGCGCTGATGCGCTTCTCAGCGCATCAGCGCATCAGCGCATCAGTATCTCCGTGAGCCGCGCCGCGTACGCCGGGTCCATTACCGCCAGGACAGCGGCGCAGTTTCTCGCGTTCATATAATACAGGATCGCGACTACGTCGTTCGGGTCGCGCATCTCCGCCAGTATGCTTGCTGCTACTTCGGGGGCCATTCGCGAATACGCGGAACTCACGGCTATCATATCCGCAAGCTCCTGTTCAGTCATTTCGCGCTGATAAGCGGGCAGCGAGGCGTCCGTCTGCGCCTGATTTATCTGTTCTTCGCGTCTGTCAAGCTGCGCGGAACGCCTGTCGAGCAGCTCGTCGCGCGACTGCGCAAGCGTTTCACGTTCGCCGAGCGCCGAGTCGCGCGCGTCCAGATCTGCGCTGCGGCTGCCGAGCACAGTCTCGCGCGAAGAGATCGCCGCCTCGCGCCGGTCAAACTCCGTTTCGCGCTCCGTAAGCCTTTTGTCGCGCGCCGCGTTTGAGTCCCTCAGGGTTTGCTCAACCGAAGAAAACGCCGGATCGAGTCTGGCGCCCGCCGTAATGAGCGCCTTGCTGGCAAAATCGCGCGCGCCGAGAAAATTGAATATGATCTCCTCAGTTACAAAACCGGCGACAAGAATTATGGGTACGATAATAATGACGAGCCTGATAATCAGACGCTTCCTTTTACCGCCGTCTTCGCTGTTCCCGCCCTTGCCGCCTCCCGCCGGGCCGTCCTTACTCTTCCGGAACTTTCCGAACAGCCCTGAGATACCGCCGCTTTTTTCGGAACTTCCGTTAGCCCCGGCAGGCTGCGCCGCGCCCCGGCCGCCGCCGTTTCCGCTGTTTCTCCTGCCTTTGCCTCCGGCTCCCGGGCTTTCGCCGGCAGACTCCTCGTCCGCCGTCAGATCGGTAATATCCTCATTTCTGTTTTTCGCCACCGCATTCACCCGCTCCACTGATTATTGACGATAGTATTGAACGACACAAGGTCGCTCATATTCTTATCTTCCTCGATCTGCACTTCTTTCAGGTACTCCTGATACTGTTCGTTACGAAGCTTCAGATACGTTTTCAACTCTTTCATCGTGATAATGAGCCGATCCTGGCACTTGCGCACAACCTCTTCAGCTTCCCTTATCCGTTCCCGAAGCTCTATGAGCGCGTCCCTTAAAAACCGGAAGTACGCGTCGTGCTCGACAAGCGCCGTCGCGACGTCGACGTTTTCGCGCAATGCCTTCTCAAGCGACCGCTCATTGTCGGCATACGCCCGAAGCAGCCTCTGCTCTTCGTCGAGCAGTTCCCTCAGCGCCTGCTGCGCCTTCTTCAGTTCGGCCTTTTGCATTTTTTCGACCGTCAGTTTGTAATTATACAGCGGCTGGAGGGTGAATTTGAATTTCTTCACTGCTCAGACTCCTCACCCGGCTGTTATCTCGTCCATCATTTCCAGTATCTCCTCGAAGGTGTAGCTTTCCTTCATACCCTGCTTCAGAAAAGACTGTATCGGCGGATGCAGCTTCACGGACCTGTCGATCTCCGGGTTGGCGCCGTGCTTGTAGGCGCCGATGTTTATCAAATCTTCAGCCTCGCGGTAAACCGCGATCATGTTCTTTATTGTGCCGAACGCGTCAAAATGCTCCTGAGTGATTATCTCGGGCATAAGGCGGCTGACGCTGCCCAGAACGTCGATCGGCGGGTAGTGGTTGCTGTTCGCGATAGCCCTTGACAGCACGATATGCCCGTCAAGAATGCCCCTAACAGTATCGGAGATCGGCTCGTTGAGGTCGTCGCCCTCGACAAGCACGGTGTAAAGGCCTGTTATAGAGCCTTTATCCGACATGCCTGAACGTTCCAGAAGCTTCGGGAGTAATGTATAAACGGACGGGGGGAAGCCCCTCGATACGGGCGGTTCGCCCGCCGCCATGCCTATCTCCCGCTGTGCCATGGCAAAACGCGTCAGCGAGTCCATGAGCATCAGCACATGATAACCTTGATCCCTGAAATACTCCGCTATCGCGGTTCCGGTCATGGCGCATTTAAGGCGCAGAAGCGCCGGCTGGTCGGACGTCGCTATCACGAGCACCGATTTTCTCAGCCCGTCCTCGCCGAGGTCGCGTTCGACAAAATCCCGTACCTCGCGGCCGCGTTCGCCCACAAGTACGATGACGTTCACGTCCGCGACCGCGTAACGCGCTATCATACCAAGCAGGGTGCTTTTACCGACGCCGGAACCCGAGAATATACCCAGCCTCTGCCCGCGCCCGACCGTAAGCAGCCCGTCTATCGCTTTTATGCCGAGCGGCAGGACGTCGTGGATGCGCTCCCTCGACAGGGGGTTCGGCGGAGTGTTTTCAGCCGGATACCACATGTCTATCTCCGGCTCAGGCAGGCCGTCGAACGGCTGGCCCAGGGCGTTGAGTATCCTTCCCGTGAACTTCTTCCCTACGGGGACCTTCAGCGATAAGCCCGTGTAAACGACGTAACTGCCGAGCCCGACGCCTTCGAGGTTGCCGAACGGCATCAAAAGCGTCTGCCCTTCCCTGAATCCGACTATCTCGGACTGAACGCTCCGCGTTCCGTCCAGCGTGTACATATTGCAGACGTCGCCTATCTTCGAAGCCGGCCCGCTTGCCTCGACGGCAAGCCCGACGATCTTCGTCACCCTGCCGGCGCGCTCAAGAGTGTCCGTCTTATCCAGCGCCCTGCGGTACTTATTGAAATCAATATCGTTGATGCAGTTCATATATATATTAAGCTCTTTCAAACGCCAGACTGATGAGTTTCAGCTGCGAGTCAAGCCCCGCGTTTATAGTGGCGTCCTCCGTATCGACGATGCAATCGCCTGCCCCGAGCGACGCGTCTCTTAAAACGGACGCGGTGACCTTGCCGCCGCCCAAATCAAATACTGCGCTGCCGGACAGGAAGAAACGCTCGTATTCCGCCGGACTGACGCGGATCAGGATCTTCCCTTCGGGGTTTATCTGCTTGAGCGCGTTGGTAACAAGCTTCTCAAAGACGCCGCCCGGCTCTTCTTCGGACGGGTCGAACACTTTCCTTACGATATCCAGCGCCAGCCCGACGACCTGCTTCTCAAGCCCCTCATAGGTTCGCGCCCTCTCGTCATAAAGCTCTTCCAGAACGCGCTTCAGCTTCTCGTCGTCCTCGCCGGCCTTACGGCCGAACTCGCCGTCAAGCTCGTTTATCTTTGCCTCGAGCTGTTCGTCAAAGGAGCGCCTGCCCTCTTCGGCTCCCTCGTCGTAGCCTTCCTTCCTTGCCAGAAGCTTCTCCTCATCTATACGCTCCCTCGCGGAAGCGATCGAAGCTTCAGCCTCCAGTCGCGCGGCTTCGACGATCGCCGCGGCTTCGGCGTTGGCTTTGCTTATAATGTCTGCCTCCAAAGCCTCGGCCTTCGCTTCAGCTTTTTCGACGATCTCCCGCGCCCTGACCTCCGCGTCCGTCTCGGCGCCGCCGGCAGCAGCCCTCTCCCGCGCCCTGACTGCCGAAGAGGCCGCCGCATCCGGGCTTTCTCCCGTCACGCCGACCTCTGTGGGTTCCGGATTCTCATCACTCTCAACGTTCCCGGTATTTACGGCGCCTGCGGCGCGCTCTTCGCTTTCAGCGTCAAACCGGATCGGGGTGATCGATCGAACGTCTCCGAGTTTGACAAGATTCCTGTCGATCCTAAACAATCAGGTCATCCCCTTCACCGCGGGCGACGACGATCTCGCCCTCATCCTCAAGCTTGCGGATAACATTGACTATACGCTGCTGAGCTTCTTCGACGTCGCGTACGCGCACGGGCCCCATGACTTCCATATCGTCTTTTATCATATCCTGCAAACGTTTTGAAATATTGTTGAAAATAGTCTTTTGAACGTCCTCGGTGGCCATCTTCAGCGCGACCGCCAGGTCCGCGTTGTTTATCTCCCTCAGCACGCGCTGGACCGTGACATTGTTGAGCTTGGCTATGTCCTCGAAAACGAAGAGCCGTTTCCTGATCTCGTCGGCGAGTTCGCTGTCGCCCTCGTCGAGGCTCTCCAGAATATTCTTTTCCGAAGACCTGTCAAGCGAGTTGATTATATCGACGATAGTGTCAATGCCTCCGACGGCTATGTTCTCGGTGTACCCCATCGACGTGATCTTGCGCTCCAGGATCCGTTCGGCTTCCTTAACGTATTCCTGCGACGTGCTTCCCATGTTGGATATCCTGCTGATTATCTCGGTCTGCTTATCCGTCGGGAGCGAGGCTATGACCTGCGCCGCCTGCTTCGGTTCGATATACGACAGCACCAGGGCGATGATCTGCGGATGCTCGTTATGTATCACGTTGAGTATCTGGTTCGAGTCGACCCTTCTGATAAAGTCGAACGGGCGCACCTGAAGCGACGACGACAGCTTGCGGATCATCTCCTCCGCGCGCTCGGAGCCGATCGCCTGCTCGAGGACTTCGCGCGCGTAATCTATGCCGCCCTCTGATATGAACTTCTGCGTCAGGCACATTTCATAAAATTCGTCGACGATGTGATCCCTGACGTCGGGTTCGACGCGGCGCGTAGTGGTAATGCTGAGCGTCAAATCACTGATCTCTTCCTCAGACAGGAACTTATACAATTCAGCCGAATACTCTTTCCCGAGGCTGATCAGGAGTATCGCCGCTTTCTCTTTCGGGGTGAACTCTAAATCCGTCATGTTTTATACCACCAGTTTAATAACGCCCTACTCCTCTTCGTCCGAAAGCCAGTTTCGCAGAAGCTGCGCCACGGAGGCGGGGTCTTTGTCGATGAATTTCTCTATTTGCTCAAGGCCGGTCGTTTTCTTGTTGAGTTCGACGCCATCTTCTTCCGCGGAGTCGTCGTAGTCTTCTTCGTACTCCGTTAAGTCTGTGATATCATCGTCGTCATCCGCCACAAAATCTATCCGCGAGCCCGGTTCCTCGCCGAAAGACTCGCTTAGCGGTTCGGGCGGAGGCGGAGGCGGCGGAGGCGGATGGAGGATCTTGACGATAGATCTGATGAGCAGCATCAACGCGAGCCCGAGAAGCAAAATGACGCCCCACATTATGACTGTCGCAATAAGTTCTCTTTGTCTCATCCGTACTTCCTCATCCTCCAATCGACTGGCCATCTCATCATCATTGACCGTCTCGGGAGTCGGGAACGGGAGCCTCTCGACCGAAACGTTTTCAATGGGAATACCTATACCGTTTGATACCGTGTTTATTACCGCCTCGATGTAGTCTTCATCGATCGTGTCGCTGTTGATAACGACGGCGATGCTCAGGCGCTCGATCTTGCCGCGCTCCCGCTCGATCAGAGTCCTGGTTTCATTGATCTCGTAATTCTTCTCGTTTACGGCCCTGCCGTACGTGTCGCCGTCGTCAAGCGTGCCGTACGGGTACTCCACCGTCCCCATACCGTTCGAGTCCGTTCCGGGGATCCCCAGGGCGGCGGCGTCTCTTCTCCACCTCTCCCAGACCTCCGAGGAACTGCGGACAATACCGTCGACCTCGCCCGCGACCGGCGGGTCGAACTCGACGGATTCAATAACTATTCTGTCAAAATTGAGCGATACGGACGCGGAAACGCGCACATTACTCATGCCGAATATAGGCGTAAGCAGCTGCTCCGCCTGTATCCGTAACTGGTCGCTGAGTTCGTGCTGAAGATCGATGCGGAACCTGATCTCCGCGTCGAAGTCTTCGTCGTCGGTGATCTCTCCGACTTCCGTCACAATGTATTGGTTGAGGCTGCTGTCCGAAATGTGGATATTTTCAGCCCGGATACCGGGAATAGAGCCCATTACTATCCCGGCTATCGTGTTTGCCTCCTGCCTTGTCAGCATCACTCCGCCCCTGGTCGTGAGGTTGACGGAACAGGTCGCGTCCCTCACCGCCTGCGGGTTGAGAAACGGAGACGTCTCGCCGAAATTGACTATTACAAGGCAGTTCATTATTTTTTCGCTGGCGAGCACCTGAGACCTAATCTCATACGCCCTCTGGGCTTCAAAGAGTTTTCTCTGCTGGCTGTCCGTTATGCCGAACCCCTGGGCGCTTTCGAGTATATCAAGGCTGGTGTCGCCCGGGCCTATTATCTGCTGAGCCGACAGCTTCGCCCGCAACTCGTTCACCCTGTCTTCCGGTACGAGCACGCGGGTGCCGTCGTTTTTGTTCGGCACGCCCATGTCGTCAAGGACTTGCATCACTTCGCCCGCCTGCGACATCGTCTGCGCGTCAAGCAGGAGGTCGTATTTCGTGCGGCTCAGTAATATGACCGCGACTATCGCGAGTACGACGACAAGGATCGAGATAACGGCAAGCCTGATCTTGTCTCCTCTTGATGTTTTTTCGAAGTATTCTCTGAGTTGCGTCATCATTCTGTCGAGAAACGCTCTCATGCATGATCCTCCTGATGCTGCTTGCGGGCTTGATACCACGCTTGCGCGGCTCCGGCTCGAGCGCGCAAAGCGCCGCTTAACACGCTTGCGCGAGCAAAAGCCCGCAGATAGATAATATTAACACTTTTTAAACATTTTTGCAAGAAATTGTTAGTATAAATTTGAAATTCAAACTGAATTTACCAGTTTCAAACGTATAAAAACAAACCGGCGCTCATATACGGCATATTTGCGCGCCTTTTTATCCGCAAAAGAAAAGGGAACGACCCCTTATTCATGGGTTCCGTCCCCTTGGGAAGCATAGTACACGAGGCGTCGGGTCTGTACTCTGACTCGCGTGAATAGTCGCGTGGTCGGCTCCAACAGCGTACCATCGCTTTATCCCTGCCCCGGGATGTGCGTCTGCCGACCTCCGCATGACGATTCACGCCTCATCAGCGTTCATACCCGACGCCTCGTGTACTGTTGCACGCGCTAATCTTCTTTTTCCGGTGTCCCGTCCGCCGGAGGCTGCGCGGCCGCCGCCTTTTTGATTTTTGAAAGGTCGAACGAGACTATCGGCGCGTCCAGAGCCTGCTTGTTCGTGCTCTTCGTCGCCTCGAGCAGTTCCTCCCTGAAAACCCTGACGTCCCTCGGCGCGTCGACTCCGATTTTTATCTTGTCCCCGGCTATCCCGAGAAGCGTGACTCTGATATTGTCGCCAATCAGGATGGTTTCATTCAGCTTCCTTGACAGTACCAGCATCGGCGTCGCCCTCCTCCTTTATAGCTATCCTGCAAATATCAGGAAACACGGGAACGCGGACGTTATAGTCGCTGCCGGGCAGTATGATCTGTTTTGCCTTTCCTGTCACAAGGTTGATTATTATCGGCGCCGCGAGGTTGACCGTCATATTTTGAATATCCTCGGGAATGACCAGCACGCTGACGACGTGGAGATTCTCCGGCCCGCCGAGTTCCAGTTCTTTTACGTCCGTGTCGTCGATATCGAACACGTATCCCTCAAGAACCTTGAACGTATCCAGGACAGGCAGGCAAATACCGCCGTCTTCCGTCGATTGCAGCCAGAAAATCGGGTAGCTTTCCTCGAACTGCAGCAGGGCGTATTTATGATAATCCTCAAGCCCGGGGATCCCTTCGTCAAATACGATCAGCTTTTCATCGTCGATTTCTACAGACCCGAACCGAACTGTGTCAATTTGCATATAAAAAGTCCATCCCTTTCGCTGCGCTTGACGCGCAAACCGCCCGTATATAAACCCTGCGCGTCGGTACGACACGCTGCGCCCCGGCCCTGAGTCCTAAACCTAAACCCTAATCCTTAATCCTTAAACCCTGCGCGTCGGTACGACACGCTGCGCCGTTCCGACGCGCTGCGCTAAACAGCCCTGTCCACAAGCCTGCCCGGCATATTCGGGTCGACCAGATCCTCTATAGTGACTCTGAAGTACGGCTCGGTACGCAGAAAAATCTCAAGCGAGTATTTCGGGTCGATCGTGAGCTGCGGCATGTATTCGCCGTCCCAGTCGATCACGATACTGTGCTTCGACCAGTTTATCCGCATGTACCCCTTCTCCCACTCGACTTCCGGGCGGGATTTGGGCATAAGCCCTACGTTGGTCTGCTTCCTTTTCATTACGGCGGCCATAGCCTTGTTATGCGAGAGCTTCGCGACCCTGTCGCCGGGCCTCTTCGCGAGGTCTCCGAGGAAGTTCCCGTCTTCGACCGCTGTCTTCGTGCCCTTCATCGCCCCGCTTCTGCCCGCGTCGCGATAGGCCGTCGTGATTTCAGACGGTGATTTGAGCCCCGATTCGGAGTTTATCTTCTTCCTGTTGACCTTGAATTTCGGGGACTGCTTATCGATCTCCATATGCGGCGACTCGGTGGTGATCTTCATCTCCATCCGGGGCACGGTGATATGCATCTTCGCCGGCGTGCTGCGCACTCCGACTTCGGCCATTTGCTGATCGATAACTACTTTCTGAATATTTGGCATTAATATCGCACCTGCCTTATGATAATCCTTTATCGTGGCATATAGTTATTTAAACCAATTGTACCATATCTATCTGAGAAAGTCCATAAGCGTAGGCTGAATAATTCTCGCCCCGGCGGACAGGGCCGCCTGATAAACCGCTTCCGCCATTTTCTGGTACATGATGACCTCCGCCATGTCCACGTCCTCGGCGTCGGACCTCATCTTTTCGTACATTATCATGTTCTGGTCGTATCTGGCCTCCAGCAGATCGAGCCGCCTCGTCCTGCCTCCGACCTCGGCGACTTTTGTCAGCAGATGGTTCTGCGCGTCCTGCAGTTCCTTGATGTACGAACCCAGCTGTTCGGCCGGATTCCCGCTTGCGGCGGCTTTGGTAAGATCGTCCATAAGGCTGAAAATATTGCGCTTGATCGTTTTGCCGTCTTCCGCTACGGTCTCATACAGTATTAGGTCGAGGCCGTTGAACGTGACCGGCATACTGACCGACGGCCCGACGTCAAATATCAGAACGTCGCTTTGAAGCCTGTCAAGCAGGTCTGTGAAATCGTCGTACTCCAGACGGGTGGCCGCCATGATCGTCGTACCCAATATCGGGTCGGTCTCCCATTGCAGCAAAACCGTCGCCGCGCCGTCGACGTCGACGGCCAGGCCGTCTATCAGCCCCGTCGCCGCGTTGTACGACACGTCGATGTTGTCTACGGTTGTGGGCGAGCCGGTATCGGACGGGTTTGTGTCAACGACGACTGTGTTCAGCGCTTCAAACTCCTTCAGCGCTTCCGCCCGTTTGTCCCACTTTTCCTTCAGGGCCTGGAAACTGTCGTTGTAGCGGACCATTTCAGCGTCCACGACGGCAAGCTCTTCAGTGAGCCTTGCCCTTTCGACGTAATAATTCGGGTCTTCCGGGTCAAGATAATCAGGGTTTGAAGGGTCGAGCGTTCCAAGTTTGGCGACGAGCACGGCTCTCTTTTCCACTATCTCGTTGGGCCCGTTGATATCGAACGACCCGTCGTAATTGGCCGGAAGATCAAACCCGGTTATCCAGGCGTAGTCGTTCATCAGGCTTTTCATTCCTTCGTCAACTTCATTGTTGAGGTTGGCTATTCTCGCCGTCATGACGTTGATATCGTCGACTTTCGCCAGTTCCGTCAGGTTGTAGCCGTTATATATCAGCGAACCGTTCTCAAACTTGTACGGCCCGGTCACAGGGCCCGACAACGACGCTTCTCCGGGAGTGTTATATCCCGCGAACATGTACCTGTCGCCGAACGTTGAGTTCAGCGTATCTACATAGTGGTCGCGCAGCTGCGCGATCAGCATGGCGATGTCGTTTTTATCGGCGGCGCCCTTGACGTCCGTGGCAACGTTCACGACTTCCGTGTATATGTCCGCGACGCGCCCCTGAAGCTCCATCACGCTGGTTTCGACATGCTCCAGCCATTGCTGCGCGCTTTGCACCGCCCTCTGGTAATGCTCGAGGCGCGCGATCTTGTTGCGCGCCGCCTGCCCGAAGATGAGGGCGATCGGGTCGTCGCTTATATGCGCGTACTTCCGGCCGGTAGCAAGCTGGTTTTGCAGCTTGTCCATCCTGACCAGATTGTTATTTAGGTTTCTCATGAAATTATTCACAAGCATCGAATTAGTAACTCGCATCCGGTTCTCCTTCTACCCTGTCAATTCTCAACTTTACACTTTAAAGCCCCACCCGGCCCGTGCCGTTTATGAGCTTATCGAGCGCCTCGTCCATGGCTGTGATCACGCGCGCGGCGCCGTTGTACGCGTGCTGGTACTTGATGAGTTCCGTCATTTCCTCGTCAAGCGATACGCCCGACACTGCCTGGCGCTGGTTCTCCGCCGCAATGATAAGCGTGTTGAAATTGTCCGCCGTTTTTTTCGCGTAACTCAGCGTGTTGCCGAGGTCAAACCTTATACTGGTGGCATACCCGTCAAAGCTGCCGATATCCGCGCCGAACAAAATCGAGATATCATTCTTTTCAAACAGTTTGTATAAAAGGTTCGTATTCTCGTTATTGCCGCGCTGCAGATCCTCGGGGATGCCGTGCTTGACTATCATCTCCGTCGAGCAGGCTATGTTGTACTCGCTGTCCATGACAGCCTGGCTGAGGCATATGTTCTTCGCCGTCACAAGGTTTACGACCTGAGCGATCGCGACTCCCAGTACCTGGCTGTAATAAGGGTCGAGCGGATCGGAAGGGTCTATCCTGTACGTCGGGAGCAGCGCGGCCGTGTCTATGTCCGCCAGAATATCGTTCAAAATATCCATCATACCGTCGATTTTGAATAAGGACGCGTACATATCATCGTAACCCGGATCGCCCGGGGATAAACTCGCGGGCAGAGGCGCGCCGTCCAGGAAACTGTTTATCGCGCCTACGATACCGTCCAGCCTGTCTTCGAAATCGGACGTCCAGAAGAAATCGACCCCTGTGACCGAACCGTTTCCGATGACCGTTCCGTCGCTGTATGTGATGGATGGCGACCGGTCGACGTCTTCCGTCCACCCGTCGCGGTGTACGCCGTTTATCTCCTGTACGAGAGCGCGCGCCAGATTGTTGAGCATCTCGATATAGTACGGGATGCCCGGAGTGTGCTTATCCAGGCTGTCGCGCATCTGAACGAAAGCAAGCAGTTCCCCGCCTGTAATATCCAACGGCACATAGTCGCCCAGCTTCTCCGGCGGGTCGAAGCCGATACTGTAAGTCGGCAGATTCGAGTCGACGCAGCCCGCGCTGCGCGCGAACACGCGGTCCTTGATCGTGATGAAAGCGTGGGTCCCGCCCTGTTCGCAGTCTACTGATATGGCTACGCCGGGGCCCAGATAACTCTGCATCTCGGAAATATAGGCTAAAGCGTCGTTGTAATCCGTCTGCGCCGCGTTGTACTCAAGCAATGCGTCGTCATATTCAGCCATCGCGGCCAGGTAATCCGGATCGAGCGGGTCGCTTCCGTAGTCTGCCACATTCGGGAGCGTCGGCGGCGTGGTTATCGCCGCGGCGATCTTTGGCGACGCGGAGTCGTCAAACTGAACGTTCAGTTTGCTGAACAGATCCGCAAGCTCGTTGAGCCTGTCGACAGTCCAGGTAACGACGCCGAGGTCTGTCACGTCGACGCCGGCGTCAAGTTTCAGCGAGACTTTCCTGTCGCCCAGCGAAAGGTTTATCCTGTATTCAGCGCCCGGGCCCGTATCCGGTTCCATCCTGGGTTTCCAAACCACTTCCAGAGACGGGGCTTCGCCCGGGATAACATTCGGAACTTCCCTTGTATCAAGCTCGTATTGTTTGTTGTGGTCGACAAGCACCTTCCCGCCTATCTTGACCTCCAGCAGACTCTGGCCCCTGCCGTCGGGGTATTCCCTGTATTCGATCGGGATGATCGATGAAAGTTCGTCGAGCAGAAGGTTACGTTTATCCCTCAGATCCAGCGCGAAATTACCGGTGACCTCAAAGCCGTAGATCTCCTTGTTGAGGTCGACGAGTTCCTCTGCTATCCTGTTTATTTCTTCGACCGTGAACTTGATCGCGACGTTCTGCGACTCCTGCAGCCCTATGAGCCCTTCGTAGATAGTGTTGAGTTCCTGCACGAGATCCAGACCGGCGGTCTGCAGCAGTTTGCGCGATTCGCCCTTAACGGAGTCGTCCGCAAGGACTTTCACAGCCGCGAAAAATCTGGCGATGCTGAAGTTTATGCTGGTTTCCTCGTTGACGTTGTCAAAGAACGCTTCCAGATAAGACAGGTTCTCAGTCCTTCTCTGCCAGTAGGAGTTCAGCGAGTTTTGAGCCCTGTAGCGGCTGTCCAGATACGCGGAGCGTATCTGATCGTGGATCAGCACCTTGACGCCTCCGCCGATGAGCGCCTGAGAGACCGGCAGCGCTCTTCCTATAGTCGCGAAAGGGTCGTACGCCGTGCCGATTATTCGCTGGCGCGTATACCCTTTCGTGTCGACGTTTGCTATGTTATGCCCTGTCACGTCAAGCCCGAGCTGGCTCATCACCAGCGCAGACTTGCCTATTTCCAATCCATAAAATGACGCTCTAACCATTTAGCTGTCTCCTGTCCCCTTGGTAGCTGCCGAACCCTATGATTCCCCTGCAAGAACCCTACGCTCTTCCGTCGAAAAAGCCCGTCGATTTTTTCCTCTCGCGAGAGGCTTTTCCGTCGCCGCCGTAGAAATTATTCAGAGGGTCTTCAGAATCAACCATGATATCCAAAACCGCCTCCGAATACTCTATATGCGACTTTATCAGTTCACGGTTCTCCATGTTCAGTTCGGTATGCCGGTGGATAAGCGCGGACAGCTCCGTCTGCAGGCGCCTGATCGTTTCGCGATCCTTCGGTTCGGCTTTCTCCGCGATAGCGGTGACCGTAATATCTTTTTCAGAAAGCCCAAGCGCTGCCCCGACGTCCTTGTGCAGCGCCAATCTCTTCTTTTCTATCGCTCCGAGCTTCGATAACTCCCGAAACTCCCGGCGTATGATATCCTCAAGGCTTTCGGCTTCTCCGGCGACTATGATCCGCCGTTCTTCGAGCGAGAGTTCAAGCATCGACTCGAGAACGCTTTTTTGCTCGCTTAACAGGCCGCAAAGCTCTTCAAGCAGCGGACTCATCTTTTCAGGACGCTTTCAAGGATCTTATCGGCTATCAAGTCGCTGCCGATCTTGTACTCGCCCCGCCTGATAGCGCCTGTAATATCGGCGATATGCGCCTTTTCTTCCGGCGAGCGCAGTTCCATCGCGCCTTTCGCCTCTTCCATCGCTTTCGAGAAGCTGAGCGCCTCGTCGGAGAAAGTCACCTCGTCGCGCCCGCCCGCGACTTTCTTCACGGGCGACACCTGGCCGACGGCCTGGTAACTCTTTAAAATATTCGGATTCAATATCGGATTTATTTTCATCTCGTCTTACCTCTCTTGCGGCTTAAGCAAGCTGCGTTTTCGTTCCCCCCGTCCGCCAACCGTCTGCCCGCGCCCGGCGTGTCTCGGACCCTGCGTTGTCCCGCGCCCGGCGTGTCTCGGGCCCTGCGTTGTCCCGCGCCTCGGTGTGTCTCACGCCGTTTACATCTTCGCTATTCCCCTTCCGGGCTGCGCGTCTTTCTTCTTCGCGTCCGGCTTCTTACTGTCGGGCTTGCCCGCGGATACGTTTTTGTCCATCGAAAAAGCGAGTTTCTTTCTGCAGTCTTCGCACATCCTGCCGGTTTTTATCGGTTTTTTACAAACCTCGCACAGCAGTATGCTCCCGACGCCCGCGTCTTCGATCTGCAGCCGCCCGTCTTTCAGAAGGATCAGTATCGCCTGCTTAGACACGCCCGTCTCCTCCGCGACTTTGTCGACGTCGGCGTGTTTGTGTTCGTAAATATAGTCCCTGACCTTTACAAAGTCTTCGTCCAGCTTCGTCAGGCATTCGGGGCAAAGCTTCCCGCCCAGAGTCTGAAAAGGTTTTTTGCATAAGCGGCACTGAATGATGTCCATTAATAAGCCTCCCTGCTTTTACCCGGTTTCCCGGCGCGTCTTTCAGACGCGCTGCGTCTTTCCCGGTGTGTCTCTCAGACGCGCTGCGTCCTTCCCCGCGCGTCTTTCAGACGCGCTGCGTCGTTCCTGCGCATTGCGCTGTTCCGGCCCTAAACCCTGATCCCTGATCCCTAAGCCCTAAAACCTAAGCTACTTCCTCATGTTGTTGGCAATGGCTTCCATGTCGTCAGCCGTTTTCAGCGCGCGCGACGCAAGCTGAAAAACCCTCTGCGTCCGGATGATGCGCGTCATTTCCTCGGCCAGATTGACGTTTGATATCTCAAGAATGCCCTGTCTGATCCTCGCGTTATCCGCCGTCATTTTCACGCCCGACGCGTCGGTCTCGCCATAGTTGCCGTTGCCGACGGACGACAGCCCCGTAAGATTCCGGAAAGTATACAGGCCCAGAGTCACGGACGTATCGTATCCGCCCATATCGAACAAGATCGTGCCCGCGGTGTCTATGGTGATCGATTCCGTTCCGTCCGGCACGCGGATCCTTCTCCCGTTCGTATCGTGGATGAAATACCCGTCTCCGCTTACCAGATAGAACCCGTCTCCCGTATTGCTCAGTTGAAAGCTCCCGTCTCTGGTATAGATGAGGTTGCCGTAAGTGTCTTCAAGCTCAAAAAAGCCTTCGCCCTCGATCGCGACGTCAAGCGTCCTGTCCGTCCTCTGGAACGCTCCGGTAGAAAAATCCCTTGTTATGCCGGCGATCATGACGCCGTGGCCCTGCTGCTGGTTGCCGTCGCGCGTCCGCGGAAGAGCCGGTAAAAGGCCCGCGGTGTAAAGCGCGTCCTTGAAGTCGAGCCTTGCGCTCTTGTATGCCGCGGAGTTTATATTAGCGACATTGTTCGCTATCGTGTCGAGCCGCGACTGCTGATGTCTGAGTCCCGTCGCCGCGATCATTACCGCCTCGTACATATGTGAATACCTTTCCTTCGAAATATCATCTCAGCCCGCGTCTCCCGGCCGCTGACCACAAGCCGCAACGCGCCGCTTCCTCGCGACGCCGCCGACTATCATCTCAGCCTGCCGATCTCATTTACGGCCTTGCCGGCTGTCTCGTCTATCATGGTGAGCATGCGCTGATTTGTCTCATATGTTCTGAATACCGTGATCATGTCGACCATCTCGCGAGCAATATCTACATTTGACATCTCCAGGACGCCCTGAAGTATCCTGTGCGGATTCGCCGCAGCCAGCGGCTCCTCGAGAGAATAAAACAGGTTGCTCCCCTGCTTGCGAAGCTGGCCGTTGTCTTCAAAAGAGACGACGCGTATCCTGTCGGTCGCCGTCCCGTTAATAATTACGTCGCCGAGCTCGTTGACCTGAAAATTCAGGCCGCCGACATAAACAGGCCCGTTTTGCCCGAGCAGGAAGTTCCCCTCCCCGTCGACAAGATAGCCGGCCTCGTCGATGTAGAAAGCCCCGCATCTGGTATAGCGTTCGCCCGCTTCCGTCTGCACGACAAAAAAGACGTCGCCCGCCAACGCAAAGTCGGTAGGACGTTCCGTCCCGTCGAACGCGCCTGTCTCAAAATTGATGTAGAGCTGGTCGATCTGCGTACCTAAGTTGAGCGGGCCGACCTGCCTGCCGGCCACTCTTGTAAAAGGGGCCATCCACGCGTTTCCGGCGGTCAGGCGATGACTAATGACATGGGGGTCGTTTATCCGCCTGATCATCACTTCGTCAAAACTATGTGACACGACATACTCTTTTTTGTATCCCGTCGTGTCCGCGTTAGTGATGTTGTGCGTGATATTCTCCATCATCCTGCGCTGGAGAAGCATCCCGGTCCCCGCCGTGTACATGCCTCGTAACATTTATGTTCCCGTCCCTTATTCAGCAGCGTTCTTCGCCGATCCATGGCGTCATGCCATAAAAAGCGCGTAAAGCCACAGAAATACCTTTTCCTATTCTAAGATATCGTAATTTTACGCACTTTACTTTATAGTTTTCTACCGGTTTTTATGAAAATCCTTAAGGTACTGACCCGGGTAACAGCTAAACCCGGGTATTGATTTTCCCGGGCTTTACGCAATATGTTATCGGGCTTTTCCTTCTCCCGGAATTTTCATTCTCCCGGGCTTTACCTGCTCCCGGTATTTACCTGACTGTGAGGCCTTTGACGAGCTTGACCTCGTTTTGCGTGATACCGAGCTCCCTGGCTATCTCCGCGTCGGTTTTTCCTTCATCGGCCAAAGCCAGTATCGCCTCGCCCCTCGCCTGTATGCCGGGCGACTCCGCCGCGCCCGGCGAATACTCGACCACGCTTACCGGCGCCTCCGCCAGCGTCTCGTCAAAAAGGCGCTGGAACACGTTTCCGTTATCGCTGCTTGCGGATTCAACGTTGCTCTTCAGCGTGTCCCGCTTGACGATGCGCTCGGCCCGCGCAAGAGCGTCCCTCGCCGCTTTCATCCTGCCGGGATCCCCGTTCTCGCTCCGGGGCAGCCGTTCAAAATACTCCGGCCTTGCAAGCTCCGCCGCCGCGGCCGCCGCCTCCTGCGCCATGACGCGCGCGTCCGCGCGCTGGGCAATAGCGTCCGCGCGCTGGGCCGCCGCGCGCTGAGCGGCGCGGATCTCATATTCGTTTATCTCCTCCATAGCCGCTTTGACCTGATCGTCGAAGTTCTCCATTATGCTCTCTACCGTCTGATAGAGCTGCAGAAGTTTCGTCTCTTTCTCGTCAAGAAGCTTCCGCTCTCTCTTCACGTTGGAGAAGAGCAGCTTGCATAAAATGGCAATAAGGCAAATCAGCCCGGAAAGGAAAAGCGCGAAAGCATAGTATTCGATACCCATTTGCTACCTCAAACCTTGATGTCAATTATATGTTCTTCCGGCGGGACAAGCGTTCCGGGATCGAGCCCCTCGTCACTCCCGCCGTCGCCCCGGCCCTGCCCGCCTTCGCCCCCGTAAGCGCTGCCGGCGCCGTCTTCCACGTCGGAGCGTATCTTAGTCATCTCGGTTTCCGACGTTTTCGCCACTTTTGACTGAGACTGGGCGTCGTTTATCCTGCCCTGGGCGCCTAAATGGTCCTGCCAGACCTCGGGCCGCTTTTGCAGGGCGCTGGTATCTTTGGCGTTGTCAGGCAGCCTGGATATCATTATCTGTGTATCGATCCCCTTGATAGACATGAAAATCCCCCCATAGCGTCGGGTTTAGACATGCGATGAAAAACGGGTCGGCGCGTCGACTTGACGGGTCTGCAGTAGTCAACACTCAACACTCAACACTCAACACTCAACACTCAACACTCAACACTCCCGGCGCTATCTCCCGATCTCGCACGTGCCGTAGACGACCTCTCCGTCGCGATGCCGAAACGTCGAGAACTGTATCTCATTATTGACCTTGTACATGTCGGACGCGATTATTATGCGAGTCCCCGGAAAAACTGTATCGAGCACATGCACTTTGCCGTTTGTCGCGTGCTCAAGCTCGTATTTCAGTATACTCATCTCTTCTGAGAAAAGCTCGGTCGACTGCTCGTTGAGTTTCCTGTTTTCAACGCCGGAACGAAACAGCTTGTCCCACGTCTCCGGATCCATTTTTTCTTTTGAACCGGTAAGGTACATGTCGAGCTGATCAAGTTTAGTCCTCTCCCCGGCCAATCTTTCCAGTTCTTTTTCCAAAACCGTAATGCGTTCGCGTTTCTTCGGCATCACGCCGACTTCGATCTCCGTGTTGGCGTGGGCGACGGAACCGATGGTCGTCGCGGTTATATTGTCCGCCGCGCCGACATGCCCGCCGATGATGCATCCGCGCCGCCCTTTGGCGGTGACTGTCCCGCCCGCCGCGAGATTGCTGTGGATGCACGCGTCAAGGGTTATGGACCCGTCGGCGACTACAGTCCCCCGCTCAACATACATGATATTAACGGAGCCTCCCGCTTCGATCCTGCCTTTGTCCGCGCCCTGCATCCCGCCTTTGACCTCGATGCTGCCCTCCGAAATTATAGTGGACGCTTCCACAGTGCCGCCCACCACTATACCGCCGGTCGCCTTGATCACATGCCCGGCCCTGACGCTGCCTGATATATGTATGCTGCCGTCAAACTCAATATTCCCGACGCTCAGGTCGACGTCGCCGTTGATGCTGTAAACGTTCGAAACATTTACGGACCCGTGCACAAACTCGACCATGCCTGAGTACATAGACCGCATCTCAGTCTTGTCCTCGTTAATGTTGACATTCTTCCCTTTGGGCATATTGGCTTCTTTGCCCGGCTTCTGCTTTATCTCTTTCCCTTTGATGGTGACGCCCGGCGTCCCCTCCGTGGCGAGAATTCTCGTAACCAGAAGCTGGCCTTCGGTGACGGGAACGTAGAGGTCGAGTTCCCTGTAATCGACCCTGCCGCCGCCGATCTCTCTCGGCCGCCCCGTCCTCTCGTCCGTTGAGAACTCAAACACCAGCCTGCCGTTTTCGCCGTCGACGGGCGCAACGGTTTCGGCGATGATATGCGACCTGTCGTATATCTTCACTTCCAGCAGTTCGCGCAGCTTCTGATCGTCTATGCCGTCCGTCACGCCCGAATCAATGACTTTTTGCTTCGCAGCGTCAAAACCCAGCAGAGCTCCGCCCTGCTCCGGCGCGAGCAGTTTCGCCCACGCTTCCGAGTCGTTGTTCCTTATCTCGACGACTATCTCCTCGCCGTACCGGAACTCCTGCTGCGCAGGGGCGATTTTTACGCGCCCGCCCTGTTTGGCGACAAGGAGCGATTGTACGGCAAGCAGATCGAGCCCGGCGATATTCTTGCGGCCGATATGCGAAGCCAGCGCCGCCCGGTCGGTCGGGCTTCCCTCCCCTCGTTCCTTGTAAAGTTCGAGATAGACCGCGTCTTCCTCATAGTAGATACCGTAGCTCGCGTTTGCGTTTGGAGACGCCGCGCCGGGACCGGTCGACGCGAGTATCTGCCAAACCGAACCTTCTTCGCCGCCGCTGACGACTTCGATCGTTAATAGATCCCTGTTGCACCCGAAGTATTCTTCGGCTTTCGCTTCGGCAGCCTCCCGGCTCTCCGCAGTTAAATATTTACAGTTCATACGCTATCTCCTCACTCTCGAATCCTGACTCGTAACTCGTAAACCTCTTCCCCTGAATCCTAATCCCGGCGCGCCGTAACGGCGCGCTAATCCTGATCCCTAAATCACCTTTTCCAGTTTCGTTCGCATTTTCGCGAGTACTTTTGAATGGATCTGCGATACGCGGGACTCCGTCACCTGCAGAATATCCGCTATCTCCTTGAGCAGAAGCCCTTCGTAATAGTACAGCGTGATGACCAGACGTTCCTTGTCCGGGAGCGCGTCGATCACCTCCGCGAGCTGCTCCTTTTTCTCTTTTTTCAGCAGCTCTTCCTCGGGAGTGTTCTCATCCTTGTCTTTTATCTCCGCTTCGGGATTTGACGAACTGAGCGCGTCCTCGAAGTTTATAAGGTTGAACATATGCGTTTGGGTCAATATTTTGTGGACCTGTTCGACCGGCATGTTCAGCGACTGCGCGACGTCCTTGTCGGCGGGGCGTCCTGGGTTGAGGTTCTCATACGCCTCGTACGCGTTCGTGATCGCGCTGATCTTCTTTCGAAGGCTCGGCGACGCCCAGTCCTGCGAGCGCATATAGTCGAGTATCTCGCCGCGGATGCGTGAAACGGCGTATGTTTCAAACTTTACTTCGTGTTTGAGGTCGTATTTTTCGACCGCGTCGATAAGCCCCAGCATACCGCAGCTTACAAGGTCGTCATACTCGTTGTAGTTATTATACTTCGGCATCATGCGCCTGACTATCCACTTTACAAGGTAGCCAAAGTTGAGCAATATGCGATTTTTCGCCTCTAAATCGCCCGACTCTTTAAACAGGATCCATAATTGCCCCAGTTCCTCGGGCGCCAGCCTGGTCCTTTCATCTGATCCAACCATATCGTCGTCGCGGACTCCTAACTCCTAAATCCTGAATCCTAAATCGTAACCCTCGTCCCCTAAATCCTAATCCCTAAATCCTAATCCTTGACCCCAAACTTTATCTGTTTCTGCTGCTGTTCGATCACATACTTCGCGAGATAATCATGCATGCTCCTCGTCTGCCCGAAAAACCGGGTCCCTACGCTGTGCATACCCCGGTACCGCTCCGGGACCGACCGCATGATCTCCGCGCCTACGATGAACGGCGGCGATTCGGAGGCGCGCCCGCCGAACATCGGATTGAGCAGTATCTTGTCACTGATCTCATATTTGCGTCTGACGTCAAGCGCGATCCCCGTAACGCTGATATCCCTGGCGCCCACAGTCTCAAGCACTGCCAGCCCACCGGCGTCTTCCAGGATCACAGGATCTTCTCCGGGATCATCCGTGTACTCGCACACCCTCACCCTCAGGCTGACCGGCAGACGGAACGCTCCCCGCCTTTGGAACATCTGCGGCGCCGATGACTGCAGGAGCCACGCGTAGCGTATCGCTTCCCTCTTTTCAAAACCCGCCACCCTCGCGTAGAAGGAGAATTTACCCGATTCGCGCGAGTAGAGCACGAGCACCGTGTCGCCTTCATGCAGCAGCATAGGCAGCCTTCCGTGGCTCGGTACGCCGACGAGATAAAACCCGTTCCCGGTCATGTCTTCTATCATTGTCTTGTAGGGATGGCCGTCGTCGCGAACGAGTTCAACTTTATCCCCTACGACGATCATATCGTCATTCAGCATACTTACTCTATCTCCCGCGCTAACCCCTGAATCCTAACCCCTAATCCCTGGCTCGTAACCTTCGTCCCCTGAATCCTAACCCCTAGATCCTGGCTCGTAACCCTCGTCCCCTGAATCCTAACCCCTAGATCCTAATCCCTGCGCGCCGTAGCGGCGCGCTAATCCTTAGCCCCTAACAAACGGAAAAATACCTTTGCCAGGAAGTTTTCCGACTCTGTCCCGCCCGGCAGGTCGATAAGCGACCTCGCGATCTGGCGTATCGCCTGCGACGTCCGGCTGTCCGCGTCGCTCACCGTTATCGGCACCTGCCGCTTTATCGACAACGGGACGTCGTGGTCGAACATGACGATCCCCAGCGGGTTGATGTTTTTTCCGAGATGCCTGCCGATGACCTCGATGAAGCCTTCCTGCACGCGAAGCGCTTCTTTCTTATTCTCGCACTTGTTGATCAGCAGGTGGAGCTGATGCGAGCCGTCGCGCTTCACTATCGTCTTTACGAGAGCGTACGCGTCCAGGATCGCCGTCGGTTCCGTCGTCGTAACGACTATCGTTTCAGACGAGGCAAGTATCATCTGAACTGTGTTCTCGTGGATCCCGGCGCCGTTGTCTATGATGATAATGTCTATCGGCGCGTCCAGCGCGGCCAGGCTGCCCAGCAGTTCGGCAAGCTGCTCTTCATCCATGTTGAGCAGTTCGTTCATGCCGGATCCCCCGGAAATGAAACGGACGCCTTCGTGGCCGAGCTGGATTATCTCGTGCAGCGTTTTTTCGCCCCTCAGAAAATGGCTCACATTATACTTTGACGTGACGCCGAGCATGATATCTATGTTGGCAAGCCCGAAGTCCGCGTCGACTACAAGCGCGCGGACGCCGAGGCGGCTCAGTTCGACGGCAAGATTGACGGAAACGCTCGATTTGCCGACCCCGCCTTTTCCGCTCGCGACAGACACGACCCTGATCTCCTGCTTCTTTTTAACAAGCTCTCTTAAATTCTCGGCTTGGTCAGGCACTATACACTTATCCTCACATTAGAATCTGTTTCGCAATAGCTTCGACGTCGACGACTTCTATGTCGTCCGGAACGTTTTGACCCGTGGTAACATAAGACAGCGGCTTTTGCGCGTACCAGCTTATGTTCAGCAGCGGCCCGCGGTATTTCGTCTCGTCGAGTTTCGTTATCATGATCCTGTACTCATCGACAAAACCGTATGTATCGACCATTTCCTTCATCGCCGCGAACCCTGTCGTCGCCGAAAGGCACATCAGAACGTCTTCCGGCTTCAGGATGCGCACGATGTCCAGCATATCCTCCTTATGCTGCTCGTCGCCCGGGCGCTTGCCCGCCGTATCGACGAAAACGATATCCCTGTCGGACATGCCCTCGAGCGCGTCTTCCAACTCGTCCGCCCTGTAAACCACCTGCAGCGGCACGCCCAGTATATCCGCGTATGTCTGCAGCTGCTCCTGGGCCCCGATCCGGAACGTGTCCGTATTGATGATCCCTATTTTCTTCTTCTGCTTGACGGAAAAGTCGGCAGCGAGCTTTACGATCGTCGTCGTTTTCCCGACGCCCGTCGGGCCCAGCACAAGTATCACCTTCTGCGTGAACTTCTTGTGCAGGATAGGCTCCGGCCTGCCGAGCTGTTCGAGTATGAGATGCTCCATTATTTCCGCCGCTCCCGCCTCGGGCTGCTTGCGGAGCATAAGATCCGTCTCCTTTGCCAGCGAATGGGCCAGTTCCTCGCGGACCTGGCTGTCTATCATTCTCAGCAGAAGATCCTGCACTTCCTGCGGATAATCGTACGTTATATCACGTTTGACGAAGGAAAACTTATCCATGAACTCGCTGAGCATGGCGTCGATCGAATCAATGCGCCTGTCAAGCCGCGCGAGCTGTTCGTTTGACGCTGCCGCGCGCCTGCTCTCCTGCTGCTCCTTGTGCTCCTTCTGCCCCTTTTCGGCGCCGGCGCTTTCCGCGGCCGTCTGCTTTTTGACGGAAGGCGCGTCGGCAGGGTCGTAGGCGACCATGACCTCCAGGACCGGCTTGCGGAAAAGGTTTTTGACACCCTTTTTCCGGACCTTGCGGCTGTTCAATATCACCGCGTCCGAACCCAGTTCCCTTATGACCGTATCCATGGCCTGCTGCATATCGTTGGCATGGTATCTCTTTACAAGCATTAGAGTCTGACTACCCCTTCCGAATACACTTCAACGTTGCTCTCTATCTCGTTATACGACAGTACCGCCAGCTCCGGCGATATCTGCTCGGTTATTTTGCGAAACTGCCTTCTTACCAGCGGCGACGTGAGTATAACGGGCGTCCTGCCGCGGTTTTTCATGCCTTCTATTATCGCCCTGAGCTTATCGAAGATCGAGTGCACCTGCACCGGTTCGATCGCCAGGTACGAGCCGTGCTCAGACTGCTTTGTGGAATCGATAATGAGCTGCTCCAGCGTCGGGTCGAGCGTTATAGCGTGGGCGACGTCGTCCGGAATGAACCGTTTCGATATGGAGCGCCGCAGCGCCTGCCTGACATACTCGGTGAGCAGATCGGAGTCCCGCGTCAGGTTGCCGTAATCTCCCAGAGTCTCTATGATCGTCGCCATATCGCGTATCGGCACGTTCTCCGACAGGAGGTTCGCGAGGATCTTCTGCACCTCGCCGAGTGAAAAAAGCTTCGGCACGACCTCGTCGACAAGCGCGGGCTGCGTTTTTCTCAGGTTGTCTATAAGGGTCTGCACCTGTTGGCGGTTGAGCAGTTCGTGACCGTAGCGCTTTATTATTTCCGTCAAATGCGTCGCGATGACCGACGGCGGATCGACGGTTGAATACCCGAGTATCTCCGCTTCCTCGCGGTCGCTTTTCGGTATCCAAAGCGCCGGCAGGCCGAAGGTCGGCTCCACGGTCGGTATCCCGTAGATCTCTTCCTCGACCTCGCCTGAACTGAGCGCGAGCAGATGGTCGGCCATGACCTCGCCGCTTGCTATCTCGACGCCCTTTATCTTTATGGAATACGCGTTCGTGCCAAGCTGGATATTGTCGCGCAGCCTTATCGCCGGGACGATCACGCCCAGATCGAGGGCGCACTGCCGCCTTATCATGACGACCCTGTCTAAAAGGTCGCCGCCCTGCGACACGTCGACCATCGGCACGATCCCGTATCCGAACTCGAGTTCTATCGGGTCGACCTGCAGCAGCGCCGTGACGCTTTCCGGCTTGCGTTTTTCCTCAGCCGCGACCTCTTCCACTTCATGCTCTTCGACTACCTCGGATTTCTTTATCTTACCGTGCATAACGTACCCGATGATCATCAATATGATGGCGACTATCCACATCGGCACGATCGGAAGCCCGGGTATGAAGCTGACGACGACGATAAGCACGCCGCCCATAATAAGCGCGTATGGCTGGTTGAGCAGCTGCTGCGACATCTCCGCGCCGAACGTCGCCTCCCTGCCGGAACGCGTCACGATGATACCTGACGCTGTTGATACTAAAAGCGCCGGAATCTGTAAGACAAGCCCGTCGCCTATCGTAGCCAGGACGAATATCCTCGCGACGTCGCCGATCGGGAGGTCCATCGTCAGCATGCCTATGATGAGCCCGCCGATGATGTTGATGAACGTCACGACCAACCCGGCGATCGCGTCGCCTTTGATGAACTTGCTCGCTCCGTCCATGGCGCCGTGGAAGTCGGCTTCCTGCTGGATTTTTTCACGCCTGACCCGCGCCATGTCCTCGTCGATAAACCCGCTGTTAAGGTCGGCGTCGATAGCCATTTGCTTGCCGGGCATAGCGTCGAGCGTGAATCTCGCCGCGACTTCAGCTACGCGCTCCGCGCCTTTTGTGATGACCATGAACTGGACGATGAGAATGACAAGAAACGATATTATGCCGACGGGGAGGTTGTCGCCGATCACGACCCCGCCGAACGCGGCGATGATATTGCCCGCCTGGCCCTGATTGCCGAGGATAAGGCGCAATGACGCCAGGTTCAAAGCCAGCCTGAAAAGCGTAATAAACAAGAGGATAGTGGGGAACACGGAAAAATCTACAGGGTCTTTTACGTATAATGAGAACAGTAAAATGATGATACAGACGGCTATATTGATAATGAGCAGGAAGTCCATGACCATAGCCGAAAGCGGGAAGATTATGACGAACAGGATCGCCAGAATCAATATGGCAACAGAAATATCAGATGTTTTCATATATCGTACCGCGCCTTAACGGCGCGTTTCCCACCTCCTTCGTCGTGGACTCCGCTATGTCTCTCCTACGCAAACCCGCTGCGCAAGCGAAGCATACTTCGCCGGGCTTTGCGTCAGGTTTCACTTTACACTTTACACTTTACACTTTACACTTTACATTTACCTTATTTTCCCTTTTTGCCTGTAGACGAACACCAGTATGTCGGCTACGGCCTGATAGAAGTCGGCCGGGATCTCGTCGTCCACCTCGCACAGCGTGTACAGCGACTGCGCGAGCGGCTTGTTCTCGACGATCTCGACGTTGTATTCCAGCGCTATCTCTTTGATCCTTCTGGCGATATAGTCCTGCCCTTTGGCTATCACCACAGGCGCGCCGCTGATCTTATCGTCGTATTTGAGCGCAACGGCGTAGTGCGTCGGGTTTGTTATGACGACGTCGGCTTCCGGCACCCTGCTCATCATGCGCATCGCGCTCATCTGGCGCTGCTTTGTCCTGATCTTGTTTTTGATCAGAGGGTCGCCTTCCATCATCTTGTATTCGTCTTTGACCTCCTGCTTTGTCATGCGGAGGTCCTTTTCGTATTTCCACCACTGATAGAGGTAATCCGCCAGCGCTACGAACGCCATGGCGAGGCACATCTTGAGCGCTATCAGGAACGCCGTCCGCATCACCTGGACGAACGTGTTGTAAACGTCGCGACCTACATATTGCGGGAACTCGTTGAGCAGCTTTACGTAATCGTTATACGCGATATATCCGCAAAGCGCTATCTTCAGCAGCGACTTTGCAAGGTCGACCAGCGTCCGGGAGGAAAACATGCGCTTGAATCCGCTGATGGGGCTTATACGGTTGAACTTCATCCCGAGCGTCTTTGTCGTGAACAAAAACCCTGTCTGCAATAAGTTGACCGTTATCCCGGCGATCATCGCCGCGCCGAGTATGGGGAACATCACGCCGAAAATGCTCGTCATCATGCGGGGCAGGATGATCGAGAAGTCGTTCGATGTCAGATGCTCGCTCATCGGGACTACGATGCCGGCGCCGAGGAAAGACTCGAATATGCTCCTCAGTTTGTCGGTGTACCAGGGCCATATGATGTACAGGAGCCCAAACATGACGAGGCTGCAGAACGTGGTGTTTACCTCGACGCTCTTTTTTACCTGACCCTTCTCTCTGGCGTCTTTACGCTTTTTCGGAGTCGCTTTTTCTGTCTTCTCGCCGCCCATCGTCCTCGCAAACTCCGTTCCGTTACATCCGCCTGTCGGCGGATATACACTCCATTACGTTGCTCGTCCTCTTCGACACGAACCCATTTCATTGGGCTTCGTGTCGAGTTTGAACGCGTGTTGCTCAGTTCGGAACGAACTGCGCGAACATATATTCTATACCGCTGAACATATCGGAAAACACCCTCGAGCTGAACCCCGCGAAAACCGGGAGCGTCGCCGCGAAAACCGTCAGCCCTACCAGCATCTTCAGCGGCACGCCGACTACGAACATATGTATCTGCGGAATAAGGCGCATCAGTACGCCGAGAAGTATCTCGAGCGTAAGCCCGGACGCAATGATCGGGAGCGCCATCATGACCCCAAGAAGAAAAGCTTTCGCAAATATCTCAAGCGCCGTGAGCCCTATGCCGGGCGAAAACACAAGCGAACCGACCGGCATTCTTTCCACTGTCATGTAAACAATGTTTATCAGCGTCAAATGGCCGTTGACGGCGAAGAATATCATCAGCAGCATAAGGTTCAGCACGTTGCCCATCATCGGCGCCTGCGTATTGTTCTGGATATCGTATACGTTTACGATGCCGTAGCCGACCTGCATGTCGATGAGCTGCCCGGCCGTGAACGCCGTGAGCGCGAAGAAAATGTTGGTGACGAACGCGAGGGCGATCCCCAGGAGCACCTCGCCCGCGCATACAAGCAGAAATCCAAGCAGCGTCGTGTACTGAAGTTCGACAGTCTGCGGGAATACCGTATAGAAGAGATAGCTCACCGCGACGATAAGGCAGATCTTGACCCTCTGCGGGATATTGACGCGCCCGAATATGGGCGAAGAGATCACAAGACCGCCCACTCGGAGCAAAATGAGTATAAAGTAATCCGCGTCCGCGAAGATCATATTTACAAACGCAGACATCCCGACCTCCGATAATTATTTAAGCGTCAGCGGTAACTGTTCACTTTCTGCCCATCAGGGGCTGCCCTCTGATTAGTAAACATCAGCGCCGCAATGGAGGCTTGCCCTCTGTATTGATAGCTCACCGCGTCATTGCTGTTTAGCAGGCTGCCATAGCGGGCTTGCCCTCTGTATTGATAGCTCACCGCGTCATTGCTGTTTAGCAGGCTGCCCATAGCGGGCTTGCCCCCTGCATTGATGGTTCACCCCATGATAGTGTCGAGCGTCGCGTACAACCGTGTGACGAAACCGCCGATGTTGCCGAAAATATACCCCGCGAACAGCAAAAGCGAGAGCATGACCGCGACGATTTTCGGGACGAAAGCGAGCGTCTGTTCGTTGATCTGCGTCGTAGCCTGGAATATAGAAATAAGGAGGCCTACGACGATGGCTACGAGCAGAAGCGGCGCCGCCGAGAGCAGCACGGTGGTTATCGCTTCGCGCAAGATATTTATGACGTCGCCTTGAGAGATCATACAGTTTGCTCCTCAATTCTCAATTCGTAACTGTTCAGGGGGTATCCGAAAAACTCGCAATGGTTACAGCCCGCACACAGATTTACAGCAACAATGCCGTTTTCACAGCAGTACTCGTGCGTTGGCTGTAAC
>Ga0082212_10001209_pt1 | contig 37994 bp, 28 predicted proteins | sample TergutNt197P3_FD_71548 | JGI IMG/M metagenome (GOLD analysis project Ga0082212, IMG submission 71548) | Neocapritermes taracua P3 segment gut microbial communities from Petit-Saut dam, French Guiana - Nt197 P3 | ecosystem: Host-associated > Arthropoda: Insects > Digestive system > Gut ...
AATCTCATCTATTTCATGATGAGCGCCTTTCCCTGCTTCGATCACCTTGCTGACGCCAGCAAAATGATAGGTTACATTTTCGCCCGCATTTTGACATGATTCTTTAGCTTTGTCAATGGTATTCACGAAATTACGCCATTGAGTGTAACCCAATAATTTTTGCAATTCCCTCGCACTCCAACATTCTATGCCTTCAATTTCGGCGGAAGCCTGTTCAAATTGAGCAAATAAGGCTTTGATTTCTGCTGACTTCATACTAATCAGGTTAGTTATCAATCTTTACCTGCGTTTTGTCGAGCAGGCGCGACTGTCCGGCGATAACTACCCGATCGCCCGATTCCAAACCTGAAAGAACCTCATACCTGTCGCCGATAAGGCGTCCAAGCGTCAGTTCGCGGCGGTGCGCCTGTCCGTTTTCCACGACATATACATAGCGGGTATTGGCGCCGGGCTGTTTGATGATGGCTAAGTCGGGCGCTACCACATGGTCAATTGTGCCGAAATTCAACTCGACCCGCGCAAACATACCCGGACGGACGGCCAGATCCGCGTTGGGAATGGCTATCTCGGCTCTGAAAGTACGCGATAGCTGGTCGATGGTGGGGTGGATAATGCTCACCCTGCCCTCGAATTGCCTGTCGGGATACACATCAAGCCTGACACGCACTTCCATGCCCGTTTTGACCTGGGGAAAATAGATTTCCGAAATGTTCACCATCACCTTTACCGGCGTCATTTGCATCACGGTGAGGATAGGCTGCGCCCCGCCGAAGATATTTTTTGCATCGAAATACCGTGCTGTCACCATGCCGTCGATCGGCGAGTGCAGGTCAGTGTTTTCGGCTAAGTTACGCACCGCTTCGCGGGCAACGTCCACCTGCGACGTTAATTGGTCTAACACTTGTTGCGTGGCGCTTCCCGACTTGAAAAGTTCGGATACCCGTCCGAGTTCCGTTTCGGCGCTCGACAGTTGCAACTGTGCCTGCACAAGGTTTGTCCGGTCCATCTGCACAAGCAACTGTCCCTTTTGCACGCGATTACCCACTTCCACAAGGATGTTGTCGATACGTCCGGGTATGGTAGGCGTTATCTGGTTGACTGTTTTGGCTTCGATATTACCGGTTAATTCGGCGAGCTGTTCCACCGGCTGCATGCTAACCGTTTCCACTTTCACCAATACGGCGTCGTCCTGAGATGATGCTGATGTTTTCTGGTCGCTACCACCTCCGCCGCAAGCGCTCAGAAATGCAATACCTATTGCCAAAATAAAATTAACTACTTTCATTGTTATTGTAATTTGATGATTATTATTTATTTAAAAGTTTCTCTAATTCGGTTTGCGCAGTCAGCGTCGTCATCATGGCGTTGATGTAATCGCCCTGCGCCTGCAGCAGGCTCATGTTTGCCGTCGTGACGTCCAAGCTCGAAGCCGTCCCGTGCTGAAATTTGCGGGTAACGCTGTCGAACACGCGCTGCGATACGGCCATCGCCTCCTTTTGCTGCTCAAATGATTCAAGTGCGCTTTTAAGGTTGAACCGCAACTGCTTTTCCTGCATCAGCAGACCTTCGGTCGCCAGTTCGCGGTCGTTGCGAACCTTTTCCAGGTTTATCTTTGCCTGCTGCGCCTTCACGTGCCGTTTTCCTGACGCATAAATGGGGATACTGACGTTCAAACCGACGATATTGTTCGGCGACATGTCGAACGTCGATTTCTTAATTTTATACGTATAATTATAGAACGCGGCAACCGTCGGCAGATTGGCGGATCGTTCGAGGTTGAGTTGCATGTTCGCCAGTTCGACCTGTCCGTCCAGCAGTTGCATGGTATAGTTCTCGTTCAGGTCGAATGCTGTCGACAGTATGGCGAAAGCGTTCTTTGCAGCCATCAGCTCCTCCAACGTTTGCGTCAGCTTTATGTCGGTATCGGTATCCACGTTCAACTGAAAACGCAGCAGGTTATACCCCAGTTCCAGATTGCGTTCAAGCGACTTGATGGCATTCGACAGTGTGAGCGTCTGTACTTTCAACTGGTCGGCGTCGGTCTGCTCGGCAACGCCGATGCGCACCAGATCTTCGGCGCTCCGCGCTATCGTCTCAATATTTTTCAGGTTCTGTTCCAGTATTTTCAGGTTTTCTTCCACGACAAGCACCGTAAAATAGGCCGTTTGCGTCTGCTGCCTTGTGTCTAATTCGGCCTGTTGACGGAGCGTTTCAGTCAGTTCCTCGCCCGTCTTCGACATTTTGATGCCCACCCAGTAACTCGCATTGAAAAGCAATTGCGAAACCGTCGCCTGAAAATTGCTCGTCGGATTCAGGGCGATGTTCATGCCGGCAAACGACATTTTGAATCCCATCATGTTGGCATAGTCGACGGTTGCGTTCACCTGCGGCAAGCCCGCCGAGATGACCTCCCAGGTCTTCTTTTGCGCCTCCGACACCGACAGTCCGGCGTTCAGAACATTTTTGTTGTTCTGCACTGCATAGTCCTGCGCCTCTTTCAGTGATAGACGCAAAGCCTTCCCGCCCGTTTGCTGCGAAAAGCCCGAAGCGCAAATTCCCAGAAACAGGAACATCAGGAGAAATTTAAGTTTTACTTTCATTTGATGTACTTTTTTATTAATGTGTACTTTATATTCCAACTCATTATTTGGTTATTCCCTTTTCATCAACGCAGTTAGCCGATTACTCGGTTGCTGTACTAAAGTCCCGTTTATATCTCTTTTTTACAATAAACTTGTCGATGATTTCGCGTCCGGCGTTTGTGCAAATACCACGCAAAAATATTAAAAATATCGTATCATGCACTTCCTGCGGCGAAAACTTTTTAAACAAGCCCGAAGGCTCCGGTTTATTGAACTGCTGTTGAGCCAACAACGAAATGACATCGTAGTTGACGTCCGAAATAAACACCGATTCGCTTTCGCCGCGCTTCAGCATTTCTATCATCTTCTCTACAAACGAACGTTTCGCCTCGACCATGCATCCGAACGCCAACGGATAACGCTTCATGTCTTCCCAAAAATCTTCGCACATCCAGGTAGGGCTTTCCATCATTTTTTCGTTGAGCAACAGAATCATTTCCAACACCGTTTCCGATCGTCTCTCCAATAATTTTAGCTGTTCGATAAACGGTTCATGGAGTTTATTCAGCACCGCAATCAGCAGCGCTTCCTTATCCCTGAAAAAGTCGTACAGCGTGCGTTTCGACACACTGGCTTTGCGCGCCACTTCGTCCATGCTGACCCGCTTTATTCCGTTACGCGCAAATAACTGAATGGCAGTTGATGTGATATGATCCCTTAGAAACATAAATATTTCAATTACGAATTACGAAAACCGGCTGCAAAGGTAGGGCGAATAAAGTAAACCGAAAAGGTGTATGTTGTTACATAATTAGTCAATATCGAAAAAACAAATGTTTTATATTTAAAAAATATGTAAAAACACAAAAAAATATTTGCAAAAATAAAAGTGTTACGTAAAATTGGCTTATCTTTGCACGCACAAAAATACAAATAAAATTGGAACAATGCCGCACGATTTTGCACAAACGATCAAATCATTAAAAGAAACGGTCATTTCTTACGACAACTACTTGGACGACGTCCTGTTCATTGATTTTGACCATACCGCTTTTAGTAAGGTAAAGAATTACATACCCTTAAATCCGTCGCGTTACGATTCGTTGATATTCATTGGTTTATCTTCTGGGGAGATGGAAATTCAAGTTGACTATGTATCGCATGAGCTCAAGAAAAATTCGATCCTTTTGATAATGCCGACCCATATCACATCTTTCATAAAAGGAAGTAACGACCTGAAAGGATGGGTATTGGCAGTTTCAAAGTCGTATATCCCCAAGCTATCGTATCCCAACCAGCAGCAGCCTGTCGTTATCTCCTACATGCAGCTGAAAAAAAATCCGCTCACGGTTTTTGAGCCGACTGAATTTCAAAGTCTGTACGAAAGCCTTGATTTTGTGAGAAGCAAGATGAGAAACCTGGATCATTTGTTTTGCAGGGAGACCATCAACATCGCGCTGAAAATGTTTTTTCTTGACCTGGGGAACTTTTATTTATGTAAGCGCGAACATTATATAACCCCTACCCTGACGCGGAAGGAAGAGTTGTTCATTGATTTCCAGCAGCTGTTACGTGACAATTGCATGAAGCAGCACGATGTGAAATTCTATGCCGACAAACTTTGCATTACCACCCAATACCTGACGTCCATACTCAAGGAGCAAAGCGGAAAGTCGGCCAGTCAATGGATACAGGAAGCGTTGATCATCGAAGCCAAAGGATTGTTGAAAAGTCCGCGAATCAACATCCAACGTGTTGCCGACGAACTGAACTTCCCCGACCAGTCCACTTTTGGCAAGTTTTTCAAGAAACACGCGGGCGTTTCGCCACTGGCTTTTCGGAAATCGTAAGAAGGAGATCGTACCATCCGATTTTCTAATACACTTTCAAGGATGAATCGTTAATGACCATCGTATCGCCTGCCTGTTTTACTATAGCGATACCATTTTCAATACACTCCTGTTCCAGTTCGGGATAAAACGCCAGACTTGCCAGCCCAAGATAGACTTGGTGACTGGCATAATCAGGAAAGTTTGCCCGAAACGTCTCGGCTTTTCTTATAACCTTAGAGATATCGTTTACATGTGCCTTGTATTTGATTTCAACAATCCCGACAGACTTGCCATTTATGAATACGATATCATATTCATCCCTGTAACCCTTTTTGATTCCTTTGGCTCTATTTTCTATCTCGTCAAATTTTTCCCCGAAAAAGTTTCGCCTACCCATTTCAAAGGAATTAATAAAATATTCTTCGGCAACTGCCCCAAAATTATTTGACCATGCGCCCAATATTTCATCGTGTTTTTTCATTCGACGGTCGAAATCCTCATTGGATGCCTTCCTTGCCAGCTCGCTTTCTTTCATTCGCCGGTCGAAATCCTCATTGGATGCCTTCCTTGCCAGCTCGCTTTCTTTCATTAGACGGTCGAAATCCTCATTGGATTTTTTCATTCGCTGGTCGAAATCCTCTCGCATTTCTTTCATTTGCCGGTCGTTTTCCTGAAAGGATTCCCATACACTTTCGAACGTCGCCTTCGGCTTTTCTGATATTTTTGCCATTTCCGTATTTCTTTACTGATTGAGATGACAAAGGTATAGGATATTGACAAGATTCCCAAATATTTTATTGGAAATCTCTTCAATCCTTGTGATGCCGATACGGGCAGGCTTCAAAAAAAAATTTGCAGACCAACAGTTTTATTTGTAATTTTGCCGCAAAATTTATAAAAAACGATATAAAAATGGGAGGTTTTTTCGGCACAATATCCAAGTCCACATGTATCAGGGATTTATTTTACGGCACAGATTACAATTCGCATTTAGGAACGCGCCGCGGCGGTTTGACAACCTTGGAGAACGGCATTTTCCACCGTTCGATCCACAACATAGAAAATGCCTATTTTCGCAGCAGGTTTGAAAGCAGTCTGGATAAGTTCAAAGGCGCTTCAGGCATTGGCATCATTAGCGACAACGACCCGCAACCCATTTTTATGAATACGCACCTGGGAAAATTTGCTATTGTCACCGTTGCGAAAATCAATAACCATATCGAGCTCGAACAGTATTTGCTGAAAAAAGGATTCCATTTTTCCGAATTAAGCTCCGGCAACAGCAACCCGACCGAACTGATTGCGCTACTTATCACCGAAGGGTCTACTTTTACGGAAGGCATTGAAAATGCGTTCAATAAAATTAAGGGGTCATGCTCTCTGCTGCTCCTGACCGAAGAAGGCATTATCGCCGCACGCGATAAATACGGACGAACACCCGTCCTGATTGGCCAGAAAGAAGGCGCGTATGCCGCCACCAGCGAACCGGCCAGTTTTCCGAATCTCGACTACGAGCTGACCTATAACTTAGGACCCGGCGAGATAATGATGCTGACAGCCGACAGCATGACACAACTCCGCAAACCAAACGATAAAATGCAGATATGCTCTTTCTTATGGGTTTACTACGGCTATCCGGTATCTACCTACGAAGGCCGAAATGTAGATTTCGTCCGCTATGCCTGCGGTTTGAACATGGGAAAAAACGATCCGACCGAAGCAGATTATGTCTCAGGCATTCCCGATTCCGGCGTCGGTATGGCGCTGGGGTATGCCGAAGGGAAAAAAATCCCCTATCGTCGGGCCATCGTAAAGTATACGCCCACATGGCCAAGGAGCTTTACGCCCCAAAATCAAAAGGTTAGAGACCTTGTCGCAAAAATGAAACTCATCCCGAACAAAAAATTGCTGGAAGGCAAGCGCGTGATTTTCTGCGACGATTCAATCGTTCGGGGCACACAACTGCGCGATAACGTGAACATCCTGTTCAATTTCGGCGCAAGGGAAGCCCACATGCGCGTTTGTTGTCCGCCTATCCTTTTTGCCTGTCCTTTTGTCGCTTTCTCGGCTTCCAAGTCGCCCTTTGAATTGATCGCACGCAGAACGATCAACGAACTTGATAACGTCACCGACGAAAGCGACATTCTGAAATACGCCACAACAGGCTCGGAACAATACAACCGGATGGTCGAAAACATCCGCCAAAAACTGAATATCACAACGTTGAAATTCAATTCATTAGAAGACCTAATCAAGGCCATCGGTCTTCGCAAGGAACATGTCTGCACCCATTGCTACGATTGTTCCAGTTATTTTTGACAGGTTGCATGTATACCAATGACGTTACCCCAACACCACCTCACGATTTGCAATTACCGGCGCTATTTCGTTTCCGAAACCGACGCTTTTCGATGTCGGGCTGGCCGGAGGGGTAACCGCCCATTCGCTCCTGATCCCGCGAAGCGAAAGCCTTCCCGATGAATCAATGCTGACGAAACAGAATAGCGGGTCTTTATACAAGGCCATATTGTCCAATATCGGGTGTTTTTTGTTTAATTCGTCCGAATAGCGTCCCGGCATTTTTTCATCATGCCATAAGTACGACGCGCTGTTGATGCTGAAATAGTAGATACCGCTCATGGCACGGTAAAAATCCTGGTGATGATGACCGTTGAAACAGCCGAGCGCTTTTCGGTAACCGCACCTTTCGTTTTCGCGCTCCAATATTCGCTGGATATAGGCGCGGTTGGGAATTCCTCCGTTGTTGTGAAGCAGACTTTGATGCGAAAACAGAAAAGTGGGCAATTCCGTTCTGCGCAGATCGTCCTCAAGCCAGTCGCAATGCGCATCGCTCATGTAACTGACTCGTCCGCCGAATTGAAAATAATTGCCTTTTTCGTAATCGATAAATTTTCCGCCGTCGTATATATAATTCGGGTCCATCACCACGAAATGATAGCCTCCCCTGTCGAATGAATAATAGGGTGACGGCATACCGAGAAACGCTGTGGCGTCTTTTTTGTCGACTCTGTCCATCTCATGATTGCCCAATACGTGGTAGGCTGGCGCTTTCGACGAGGCAAAGCGCTTGACAAACTGCTCGTTGGCGGGAATAGCAAACGCAAAGTCACCTAAACTGATCAGCAAATCGGGCTTTTCCTCCTCGACTTTTTTCATGAATGATTCCAGACGCGCATCTGCGTCAGGCGTCAAATCGCAGTGGAGGTCGGCGATCACGCCGAACTTTATTGGTTTGTAAATGCGTGAAGCGCTGTTGTCGGCAGCCTTGAACTGGCCGGATGTCCGGCCGGATGTCCGGCCGGAAGCCAGACCGGATGCCAAACCGCTCATCACGCCTGCCGTACCAATGGCGCCCACAGAAAATAAAAATTTTCTTCTTGTATTCATTTTATATCTTTTTTGGCTGCAAAGTTAATCAAATTAAAATAAACTGCTTGCAGAACGCCACTACGGAAGAACAAGGCGGAAGCCACTGCTACTGTCCCGAAAATCGGGGTTATAGGTTATCCGGTACCCCACGCGGCAGCTTCCCGCAGCATGACGCCAACTGCCGCCGCGCTGTACGCGGTAATCCTGTTTGTCGTCGTACCAATCCTGACACCATTCCCATACATTCCCGCTCATATCATATATGCCCAAAACATTTGGCTGTTTCGTGCCCGCCGGATGTGTACTACCTCCGCTATTGTCTTTGTACCAAGCCACATCATTAATTTTGTTGCTCCCGCTGTATTCATATTCACGGTTTTTATCCCCTCCAAGCGCCGCATATTCCCATTCCGCTTCGGTTGGCAAACGGAAATTTTTGCCGGTAGAGGCGTTCAGCCGCCTGATAAATTCCTGAACATCCATCCAGCTTACCTGTTCAACAGGATAGTTGTCTCCGCCTTTAAAAAAGGAAGGATTACTACCCATCACCGCTTTCCATTGCCCTTGTGTCACTTCGTATTTGCCGATATGGAAACTTTTTACCGTACCGTTACCCGCTACAAATACCATTTCGCCCGTCAGCTCCTTTTCCTTCTCTGCAACCGTTTGCATTTGCGCCTTTGTCATGCAAGCGAAGAATAGGAATACAATGGCAATGAGCGTTTTTTCAACGTACATTCGGGCAATAGTCCCCGTATTCAATGTTCGATTTTCGATTTTTAAATTCATAGTATTTAATTTTTAACTTTTATATGAAAACGATTTCGTTCCATTCCGACTGTATTGCCTCGGTCATCCCCTGCCAGTCGTTCAGCTCGTGGTAGAGCTGGATGCAGTACAAACTGTCGCGTCCGCCGACTGTCGCATATTTTAGTGCAATTTCAGGTTTTTCGTCACTCAAAATAGCTGTCAGAAACGCCGCTACTGCCGTATCGCCTGCTCCTGATGCGTTTTTGATCCGGTCAGGATGGGCAGGGTATGCACGGCACAGGATTTGCCTGTTGTCCCAGTCGGCATCAGGACTGTACCCCAGCTTCTTTCTTACAGAAGAAACATCGCCCGTAAAAAGATAAACGCCATGACTGCCTGCTTTTACTAATAGAATTTTAACGCCCGAATCAATAATGTGTGTTCCGGTTTCAATGATTAATTCCGCAGGAATAGCATCCAGCACGTCGCTGTCCTTTGGTAATGATGATTGTATGGCAGCGTATTGTTCCGGTCGCATGATACAGATAAGTTCTTCCACACTTGGAACAAAAATATCGACAAAGGGCCATGTTTGCTGCATGATGGCAGGCCAGTCTGCTTTTCCGGATTCACTTGCAGGATCAGGCAGGCTGAAATCGAGCGAGGTAACGATACCCATCCTGTCAATTTTTGAATACATTGCTGTCAGTTCTTCTCCCTGATTGATTAAGAACTGCCTTAAAAGCGGGGGATAGCCAAAGTGAAACAATCGGGCTTCAGCAACGGCTTCAAAATTGATGTCGCCGATGCAGAATATCTGATTGCATCCCGGCGATTCCAAAAAAATACGGTCAATGCCCGGCGGTGAAATAACAATACTGAAGGCTGTGCCTGCCTGGTCTGTTTTGGTTATTCCTTCGATAACGCCACAATCGGCCAACATCTTTTCTGCTACGTTTCCAACGACGTCGCGACCGATTAATCCGTTCAGGAATACTTTCTTTCCAAATTTTTTCATGGCCAGTCCGGTATTGGGCACAGCGCCTCCCAACACACAGTCCATGCCATCAATCTCAATCAACTTTCCCGGAACAAAAAAATCCGAAGCGCTTTTTATCCGGAACGCTTTGTTGAAATCGGGAATCAAATCGATACAGGTATAGCCGGCAATAACCGCATCATATCGCTTCATGTTATACTATTTCAATATCGTTTAAGTAACAGAAATCGCGCAATAACCCGGTACAGTCGCCATACGCAATGATATAATGCTGTCCGGCAACCTTCTGAACAAACGAATCGACGTCGGTATCGGGAAAAACCTCCAAACTTGGCAATTGCGGCGCCGGATAGTCCCATCCGGCCTCCTCCCATGATTTAAGCCGGCCTTCACCCGTGCAAAAGTGCATGAAATATTTGCCGCCTGTGTTGTACAGCCTGACTAAGGTAAGTTTGCCGGTCTTCATGGTTGAAATGTTTAAGAGCCCGCCGCTGATATTCCCGAAAGCAGCCGGTTTGACTTTTATTTGCCCTTCCACCACTTCGCGGGGCACAAAATCGGGCACGCCCAGCAGCACGCTGCTTTCGAAAAACTCGTAAAATTCAAGATAGGCCGCGCACTGTCCCGTAAGTTGTTTGACAACTAATTGGGTAACAGCGCCCATCGCATCATTTTCGGGAATCGTGCAGACGTGCAGTTCGTCGGATAGAAGCATGAAAATCATGGCAGGCGGAAAGCTCAGAATTTTTTTCATGCCATCGACATCCTTAAGCGATATGGCGTCAAAACGGTTTTCTTCGACGATAGCCCTGATCGCAAGGTAATAACGGATACCCTGTTTGAGGAAATGTTCGTCGGCTTCCTGCTCAAAGTGCCATTCCTTTTTGATTTTCGCCAACAGGGCATCTATTTCCTCTTCTGTGGCGCACTCGCTCCGTCGAACCATCTCAAGCATTTCAAAATATTCGATGTCGGTTCCGATACTGTTTTTCAATGAAAGTCCTTCATAAAGCGTGTTGTAAAGTTTCATGTCGCGAAAGCCCATCATGCCGACTTTTGTACTTCTCATGTTTTTGACGGCGCTTGCCGCCTGTAAGAAACACTTTATTTTTTCCAAGGGCGATGCTTTCCCAATGATGTTATACACGTATTTGAATTGATAGCCCAAGTCGTCGAATACTTTGCGGAGAGCCGTCGTGCCTGCCTGCGGCGCGGGCGTAATGACATGACCGTTTTTCGATTCCCCGGCAAGACCCCACAACAGCATGGGCTTATCCTTAAATTCATCCGTTATCGCGATGACGGCATGAGCCGGAATCCATCCCGCGATACAGACAATCAGGGAATCAAAATCATGATTTTTCAAATCCTGTATGGCCCTGTCGACGTCTTTCCCCGCAGGGTCATCCGTCACGACACCGGTCGTCACAACTTCGACACCGAGCGACCTGATCTCTCCCAGCGCTTTCAGACACATCTCTTTTATCAGCTCCTGTGGCGAATTAACTTCTCCGAATCCCACAAATGCAGTTTTTATTAATCTCTTCATGACAATTGTTTTTTATAATTTAAAAATCCAAGAAACAGCAGGTAACAAATACAAACGAAAGGCGCCACGAACGCCCACGTGATAGTAGTTGCATCGGCTATCGAACCCATAATCAGTGGAATAAACGCACCGCCGACAATCATGGTTACCATCAGCCCCGACAACTCGTTTTGATGTTGCGGCATATTATCTATGGTAAGCGAAAAGATAAGCGGAAAGATATTGGCAAATCCGAAACCGACAAGCAGCACGCCGGCAAGTGTCAGCGGCAAAGCATTGGAGAACAGTATCAACAGGATGCCTGCGACGGCTATCAGCCCCGATGCAATCAATAATCTGACGGGCGTGATGTATTTCATAATCAAAGACCCCAGAAATCGTCCGAGAAATATCGGCAGGTAAAACAACGACCAGCTTATCAGCAATCCCATCTTTTCCAATGAAATGTGGAATTTATCATTCAGCAGGATAGGCGTGTGGGAAGCGACCGCTACCTCAACCCCGCAATAGACAAAAATACCCGCCACCATGGCCAGCACATATCCGTTTTTGAGCAGTCGAAAACAGGAGCGAAACGATGCGGCGTCTGTTTTTTGCTGCCTTACTTCACGCACCTTACCCATATTCAGCCAAAGTGCAGCCGTCAAAACGATGATGGCATAAACCGGAAAGATGATGCTCCAATCCAGACCGAACACGTTAAACACGAGTGCGGGCAGCAGAAAACCAAGCGACGACCCAATCGTTATAAACGATTGTGCCATCGACAGGTTTTTGGAATAACGCCCTTCTTCGGAAATATCACGGATAAACGGATTGCCGGCCACCTGCATGATAGCCCCGCCGCCTCCGATAAACAGCACGGCCATTAATATCCGGTAGAAAAGTTGCATGGATGTATCGTCGGCTTTCATGTTTCCGTACATGCCCGAAAAAACAGGAATGACAAGCCCCAAGAGCATAATTCCAATGCCAAGGTTCAAGACAAATATTTTCCCCCTTTTGCTCTGAAGCACGCCCATGGGAATAGACAACGCGCCAAACATCAAATACCCTAAAAGAGGCAGCAGGGTTGCCATGGTGATCGAAAGGTTAAACGATTCCCGCGCCAGACTTACCATCGGGCCGGCGGCGTCGACCATACCCATGGCAAGGAATATCAGGTAAACCGGATAGATTTTTTTACTGTTCATCTACAATGCCTGTATTAAATAGTACATCGACTGAAATTCGCTGCCTATTTCAAAGCGGAAGACGCCATCCCTGTACTCGGAAGGCATGTAACCGGTAACAGCGCCCTGCGGATTGATCGACATCACGCGCAGATTTTTTTTGCCGGTCTTTATGGTGACGGTAGCCTCGATGACTTCCACTAAAACAGGACCTGTGCCTACATCCAATACTTGCGTATGCGCCCCGTTATAGGCGAAGTTTGTATTTTCAGCCCTTCCCACAGCCGTCAAGAGCATGTTTGATGAATTATTTATCGGTTCGTCGGTTAATGAACTGATCGCAACCGTTGCAAAATCCGTTTTCACCTCCAGCGCCACATCCGTTAATTGGATGGTGCCCTCATGGCCGACAAATCCGTAAACCGCTTTTGTGCGGGGTGAATCAATCCAGCCGATCTTCTTTTCCAGATTCCGGTACAACTCACGGGTGTCGGAAAGAACCTCCGATACCTCCGGGCCGATATACGATTCACCCGTATTGACAGCGATAGCGCTTTTGGCTTTTTCGCCGGGTAACACGGTTTTCACGCGATGCTGTTCTGCCAGCAGATTCGATAACGGCTTGTCGGGACCCGAAAAAAGATCAACCGGTATGATGTTCACCGTTTTCTCCGCCTGTTTCACATCGCCCCGCCGGGTAATGAGCGCGGCATGATAGAACAGCCCGAATTTGGCCGGATCATTAAACGTATCGAACAGGCCGCCACGGTAATATACGCCGTTCAGGGCTTCGCCTGTAACCGGTTTGGCAATCATATCCACATTTTCATCGAGCGAATACCGGTAGGTGTGTATGGCATAGCCGCCCCATCCCTGCATGGCGCCTACTGCCGCAAGCAGTAACGGCCCCTCGGCCCTCCATTCGTTCGGCCAGGGATTATCCCATTCGGACACAAAAAAAGGTTTGCCCTGTACGCTGTAATAAGCCAGTACGGGAATCATGTTGCCTTTGCTCCCGGTCATCGGATCGTTCATAAACCGTTTGCTTCCGTCATGCCATAATCCGAAATTGTAATAATAAGCATGCGAATCGGTGAAGTCGCCTTCCATTTGCGCCGTTAAATGTGCCGTGTTCCGCGACCAGTTTGTGCCGGCAATGGGGATTTTTACGCCCAAACCGCGTAAATGGGCTATCATCTCGCGGTAATAGTCCGTTGTGACCTTGATGAAAAACTGCTGGATACTGACGTTTTCGCGTTTATTAAAGTCGATCTTTTCCTTCTCTACCTTCACCTTGTTTGCAGAAGCCCAGCTTCTATACATTTTTTCCAGTTCGCTTCGATAAGGTTCGACGGTTATTCCCTGCGTCCAAAGATCATTTTCATTCGTTATTTCAACCATTACAATGGCAGGCTCATCTTTATAAGCTATTTGCGTGTAGGGATTGACATGATTCCACAGGTCGCCGTTGAATTTTTTCTGCAACTCAATAAGCCTCCGGTCGTAGGTGCTGTAGGGCTTGGCCGCGTCGTTCAGTTGTCCGACGGCTTCTACTCCATCGCCCGACTGGAAGCGCCGGTAGGTGAGCAAATCCATATAAACGTAAATGCCCTCATTTTTCAGGCAATAAATCAGATAATCTAATCTATCCATGCTTTCAGGATGCAGACTCATGGTATTCAGCGGGTTCTCTCCCCTGCTGAACCTGAAAATATTGGGCGTCGACCATTCGCCGTCCAACTGATGAAACCTGACGATATTAACGCCCGTTTTCGCCAGCCGCCGAGCCACCTTTTCGCTGTGCTCATGGGAGGGGAAATTTTGTGCGCTGTTAAAGTTGGTGCCCCAAAAACGGGCTTCCGTCCCGTCTTCAAAAATAAATTTTTCGCCCACCGCTTTTAAAAATCCATGATTCCCGGCAGGTTTATCATCTTTGTATACAAAGGATAAATCAACGGGCATATCGTCCCATGACAGGGTATAAGGTATTGTCTTTCTTGCATTTTCGTGCTGATTGGAACCGGCGCCGGAGATTTGTGAACGGCCTGTCCGGGGGATGCAAAGAAGGAGCAGCGCCGTTGTGGCGACGCAAAACAACAACCGGTGACGGCGTGTCGCTATCCATGTAGCATGACTGATTTCTATTCGCTTCATGACAATCTTGATTATAGTTGTTTATTCCATCACCTTGTGGATGAGTTCCAATGTTTTTTCCACCAATTCCTGACCGCCTTCCGACCCTATCTTACTGCTTTGTACGATGGCCGAATATCCGCCTCCCGCCTCCGCTTTAGCGGTAGGGATGTACGAGCCGCTTCCGCTTGCATTGGCTAATTGTACAATGAAGGTCAGGATCGCATCGCTGCGCGTTTTAATTCGTAACCCGTAATCAAAATACAATTCGAACGGGTTGGTGGCAAAGACAACATCTCCCAAACGCATGACGTTTACTTTGGCAGGAGCAAACGGATGGTTGCCCTGCTCGTTGTATCTGGTCAACATCCCCCGATGCCAGAACGCCCGGCCCGGATATTCCCTGATCAGTTCTTCGGCATGCGACGCTTCAGCCTTCGTTACACGGCGTACCGGCAAAGACAAATCTTCATAGATATGCGTGAAGACAAGTTCGGTTTTAATATCGTCCTGCACATAAGGATATACCTCTTCGATGGCTGCGACAATGCGGCGTGCGATCTCTTCTCTGGATGTCATGCCCTTTCGTTTCAGCATTTCATTTTCGGCTTCCTTTCTCCACATCAGATGAGGTGAAATATCGCCGGCAGCAGCCACCTGCGGCAGGATAAAAATATCCTTACCGTATTTTTTGCGGGCCTCCACTCTTACTTCGTGCCAGAAATCGGCTGATATTTTTGAAAGATGTTCCGTTTCCTGCGCCGGACATGCCACATTCAGCACCATTCCCGTTAGCTTTTTCTTTTCGTTCCAGAAAAACAGCATTTCCAGTCCATGGTCTTCAAAGCCTTCGAAGTGTGAGAAATTATCTGCTTTTGATGTTCCATACATAACGGATGTTCCGATTCCAAAACCGCTGGGTACAGGCTCGAAATAAACCGACCTGCGGTTATGGCCAACCACAGCCTGTCCCAGTCCCCAGCTCATTCCCGCCGGTTGCCGAACATTCCATGCCTCGACAATGGCATCCGTAATCTGCCGTGAAACAAACGCCAGATATTGTGCGGGCTGAAGCACGTCTTCCGGGATGTCGTATGGCCAATCCTCATTGTACAGCACCGGTCCTGTATGGGTATGCGTGGCATTCAGTATCATTTTGTTTACATCAAGATTCGGCAGTCTTTCGCGCACCATCGACCGCACATTATTCATCAGGCCATCCCCTACCTCTACCACGTCGACCGAAACCATGATAGCCGTTTCCATACTCCTGTTACCGTCGCGCGTCTCAATAGCCAAAGCGGTACAGGTGATCGGATCCATTACTTCCGTACTGATTCGTGTTTCAAACTGCCCGGCAAGCGCGACCGGTCGATCGGGCGTGATACTTTTCGACGACCAGCCAACATACAATTTGTACGACTGGTTATCAGATGTTTGTGCGATACTGTTGCTTACAAACAGCACAAACGGCAAAATTAAAAAAAGTGTTTTACATTTTAACATAGCATCCTGTTTATTTTATTGTTATTAAATCTTTTAATCGAATATTTTCGGCAGATGAAGCAATCATGATTTCAAAATCACCCGGTTCAACCACATAGTTCATCTCTTTATTCCAAAGCCCCAGTTCTTCGCATGGAATAGAAAAACTGACCGTAACCGTCTCATTGGGGTTGACATGTACTTTCTTAAAACCTTTCAGCATTTTTTCCGGGGTCGTAACTGAACTTATCATATCATTGACATAGACCTGTACGACCTCCTTTCCGGCTACCTTTCCCGTATTTTTAACGTTTACCGACAGATTGATCCGGTCGCTGTCCGTCAGTTCTTTGGTTTCTATTTTTAGATCGGAGTACTCGAACTGCGTATAACTCAGCCCGAAACCAAAACAGAAGAGCGGTTCCGTAGAACCGAAAACATAATCCCTTCCCGGTTTTTCGGGCGTACCCGGACTGTGGTAATAGCCCCTTCCTGTCGGTTTGTAGTTATAGAAGACAGGGATGTGTCCCGCGCTTTGCGGTACCGAGACGTTAAGCCTGCCTGAAGGATTGACATCGCCAAAAATAATTCTCGCCACCGCATTTCCGCCTTCCGACCCCGGATACCACGCTTCGAGAATGGCGGGGATGTGTTCCTTCTCCCAGTTGATGCTGTAAGGTCGTCCATTGACCATTACCAGCACAACGGGTTTCCCCGTGTCATATATTGCCCGGATTAAGTCCTGCTGTACGCCGGGTGGCGTCAACTCCGACCTGTCGTACCCTTCGCCGCATGTAGGATAGGCTCCTTCATCGGCAAGCTCGCCCCATCCTACGCCGGATAATGACATGCTGGTTCCGCCGATCACAAGCACGACGACATCACTTTTTGCTGCAACCTCAAGGGCCTGCTGAAATCCGTTCGTGTCCAAATCCGTAATTCCGCACCCTTTGGCATAATGAACGGCTACCCTGTCTTTTACGATATTTCTGATCCCATCGAGAACGGTCACACCCGTTGCATTGTCTTTGGAAATACTGTAATCGCCATACTGTACCTGATGGGCATTGGGGCCGATCACCGCTATTGATTTCAATACCGACCTATCTAACGGCAACAGGTTGCCTTTATTTTCGAGCAGTATGATGGATTCCTCCGCTACTTCGCGGGATAACATGCGCGACTTTTCAGTATTTACCAGACTTGATAACTGATCGGGCGCCTTGTAAGGCTTATCGAACAGGCCGGCTTTAAATTTAACGCGAAGTATGTTTCCGGCAGCTTCATCAACTAAAGCAGCAATCTCCTTATCCTGTTTTGCCAAATTTATCAGCTCGGAATAGGCATAATCGCTACCCTCCTGGTCGACCCCCGCTTTCAACGCGACGAGCGCCGTTTCTGTTTTGTTGGAAGTGATTTTATGTTTGCTCTGGAGCATCCACACCGCACCGTAATCTGCAAAAACATACCCGTTAAAACCATACTCATGTCGCAGGATGTCCCGAAGCAATACCCCATTGGCATGAACCGGGATTCCGTCCACCTCATTGTAGGCGGGCATGATCGAATATATGTTGGCCTTTCTGACAGCTTTTTCAAACGGGTACAGATGAAGCGACCTGAAATCTCTGGCGCCAACTTCTACCGGCGCTATGTTGACACCTGCAATGGGCGTGCTATATCCCACGTAATGCTTAGCCGTTGCTATTAAGCGGTTTTCCGGAATACGGTCTTTCGTTATCTCGGGATCGCCCTGCAATCCGGTCGTAAAGGCAACGCCCATTTCAGCAACTAAAAAAGGGTCTTCGCCGAAGCACTCCTCCACTCTTCCGTAGCGGGGGTCTCTGGCCAAATCAAATAAGGGGGCAAAAAACTGGTTGCATCCAGTCAGTCTGGCCTCATGAGCCATCAGTTCCGCCATCTTTTTTATCAGTTCCGGATTCCACGTGCTTCCCTGTCCGATTGTTTGGGGGAAAATGGTCGCACCGCAGGCTAACTGCCCGTGAATACCTCCCAGATCCACTTGAATGGCAGGTATTCCCAACCGTGTCTTTTCCCGAAGATACCGGTCGGCAGCTGCTGCAAATTTTGCGATACCCTCCACGTCGATCGGTTTGCCTGTCAATTCGTTCGTGATGGGGGGATCAAGGCAACCGATGCTTTTTCCATCAAACAGCATCTCCAGCGATTCGGTCGTAATACGACCCTGTTCGTCCTGTTTCAACTGTTGCAGATTGAGTTTTAACATTTGGTTCACTTTCTCTTCAATCGTCATCCGTTGAAGCAAGTCACGAACCCTTTCCTCCGTGTTCAGTGCGGGGTTTTTATACGGATAATGCTGTCCCTGAACATTTTCAGACAAAAAGCCCAAGCATCCTGACAAGAAAATGACAATCCAATTTAGTCCTTTCATACAATAATATCTTTAAAAAATTGTGGCAAAATTACAAAAATATTTGGAAACACCGCTTTTCCATAAATGGGAAATTAGAAGTATTCATCCTACCACCAAACTTGCTCTTCGTTTTCGTATGTAAAAATTCGTTCTTCTTTTCCGCGTGTATGGTCGTGAAGCAACAGCAATGCATTTTCAGGAACATGGTCAAAATGTAATTCAATATCTTTGGCCTTTTTCTTTCCTAACGATTGCCAACCGTCTCTGTTCCAGTACATTAATTCGTAAACGTCGCCTATTCGGATGTTGTTATCGTCGCTTCGCGGAAGAAAAATAATTTTATCAATTTTCACAGGCGATCCGAAATCCATTCCAACCCATGCGGGGTTTTCGTCTTTATGAGAAATGCAGTAAGTAAGAGGATCGTTATCGAAAGCTTTTTCCTTGATATATGCGCTATCTGTACTGTATAGCCGTTCCATTCCTATTGGTTTACCCTGAAATGGCAAGGTGTCGTTTGGGCGAAAAAACATCAATTCGGCAATGCTGCAATATCCATTTTCGGGACCAACGAATCGCCAATATCTGCACGAAGGCAATGAATCGCTAATTTGGATAGTTTCAGCCGCTTTCCATTCGGAAAACTCATAAACGGTAACTGGCCGAGCAAAATCGATTGTTTCGGAGACTTGAATTTTGCCGCCCACCGACATCATCGTTCCAATGTATGTTTTGTTGAAAACAGGGTATTTCCGGTAAAGTGTGACACTCCGAAGTTTTGTCGTATCGGGAACAAGGTATTTTATCTTGCCTGAATATTCTAGTACAAATGGATAGTTCAATGGTTTCAATTCCATAATCGAATAGGAAACAGGCAGGTATACGATATTCATTGTTATATCGTTGAATTGTATTTTGTTTTTTTTTATATGTCCGTATGCGATTGGTTGCCAGTTTTGATCGTCGAATGTCGACAGGTAACCATAGCGCTTTCCGGTTTTCATTTCAGGATGAATGTGTAAGACAGGAGAAACTGTCGGAGCATAATCAGAAGTAACGTCATTAAGAAATACATTTTGAAAAAAAACCGGAACCAGTTCTTTCTTTTTCATTTGAAACAATTCACGGTTAATTGCATAGGTTCGCCGGTAAACTTTTCCGAACTTTGAATCGGGGCGTATCTGACTACCTACAGGCGTATCGTTAGATGCGTCAATAGCAACATTTTTTCTCATTTCGTTACGCAATACATTCCACGCATGACCTCCGCCACCTCCGCGATAAGGCCATTGTGGTACTATATCTATCACAACCGGCACACCCTTACTGCGCATAATGGCAAAAATCATTTGTGTAAACTCATCGCATGTACCTGCCTGAAGTTTTGTAATATTGTTCCATGCCAATAACGGGATACCCTTATATGCTTCGGTATAAACCGGATTCAGTTGTTCCAGAAAATTAGCTCTTATCGTCGTTGCAGCTTTCATATTTGCATTTTTATAATGCTCATTATGTTTCAACAAATTCAATCCCTCACCGAACATTCCTTTCAGCGAATCACGCCAGAGATCAAAGGGTTGTCCTTCCGCTACTTTGTAAGGAAGTAAATATTCACAAAATTCTTCAAATTGTACATGACGCGCCCAGGGTTCATTTTTCCAGTCATCAAACGCCTGTTCAATGTTACGGATTATATATCCACATGTAATAACTTGTACATCTTCCACCTGAGTACTCTCTATATGCAAATAATTCAAAGAGATTCTGTTCAGTTGTTCAGCCTTTTCCTGCCATTTCAATCCACTGTTCAGTATTGTATCAATTTCAGCGTAAAAGGCACATAACACTTCTTGTGAAAGTGACAAGTGTCCCGGCATGTTTTCAATCAGAAATTTGGCGGCACGGAGTTTCAAACTGTCGGCAGAATTGTGGCTGTAGTATGCGAGGGCTTTTTCCAACTCATGTCGATTATCACCTGCAAGCGCCAATGCCATATCTAAACTACTTTGATTATAACTACAGGCTGCTGTGAAAGCAACAAAAAATAGATTTAACAAATGATTTTTCATATAAATTTGAAGTAAAATTTTAATATTTCAATTCCATTTGGTTTTAAAGATACACATCTTATTGGAACAACCGATAAAACCCGCTATCTCTGCACCAGTCAAGTTGTCTGTAAAACTCATTCAGATTTTCGTCATTATGGTTGGGAATGTAGCAACTCAATCCGCAAAAGTTTGTGATAGCATATTTTCCGAGAAACTCAGGCGTATGCGCTTTGAATAATACGGTTATATCCAATTGTGCTTTCAATGGCCCGGTATCTGCATCAGGAAATGCTTTTTCAATGAAGTCAATGTAGTCAAATGTATACTGTTCATGATAGACGTCCAACCGTTGCACAGAGGTTCGATCAAACAATTCGGCATCGAATGATCCGATTTTTATTAATTGATTAGTAAGTGCGGCCAGATTTTCCAGTTCGCCCGTCTTAATGAGTGAAATGGATGCTGAACGTAGAGCAAACGGGAGATCATTATAATAATAATAATATTTTTCCGCTACTTTTTTCAAATCTGGATCAGGCTGTATCAGTTCAGGAATAATTTGACCGTACGGGAAACCAGTATACATGGTTTCGGTAGGAGAAGCAATGATAAAATCCGTTTTGTTCCTCAATTCGTAAGCCACTTCCACCGCGCCCATCAGGCAGGCGTCCATTAAGATAAAATCAAACCTGACAGGTAAGGCGCTTGCCATTTCACAAATATCCATTTGACATGCATTATCCTCGCCAAACGACCTCAATTGTACGCCTGCCGGCATCCATGAAGTTCCATGCGACCACAATATCAACCCGTAACCTGATGCAGGATACATTCGGATGATATCTTTCAAAACCATACACATCTGTTCTGCATCTGCCGAGTTGAATTCGGGATAGGTTTTAATTCTTTTAGCGCCTCTTTGAACAATCTGAAGTATTTTCGGCGCATCATCCGCAGGGTCAATAAACACAATCAGGTTTGTGCCTTTTTCCGTGAATGCGTTTTCTATCTCTTTGAGATTGGCTAACGCATCATCAAAAAGATCGTTATCCGCTGCCATGTAAATAATGACGGTACGGTTGGATTGCATTAGTCCCAAACTATCATCTCTACAGCAAGAAATAAAAAGAATAAAACTAAGCGTAAGGAAAATTGAATAATTATACATCATAATTTCAGTAAAAAAGGATGTCTGATTCCATTTTACCGAAATAGACAACCTAGTAAATAAAACATCAGTTTTCAAGAGAACAAAATGCGGATATATATTTTTTTTCATCAAATTTATCGGATGAGGAATCCGTTATGATTTCCCTGCAAAGATTAGACAATTTAAGTGCATTGCCCTGAGGCAAATAAATCCTCAAAGTCCATACTAAATCATCCTTTACCGTTCGGAATTTTACTGAATAACCGTCAGCGATATATGGTGGAGGTTTCCCTTTTGCCTGAAAAGTAGCTGTGAACGAAACAATGTATTTATATACTGTTTCTGCAAATTGATCGCTGATAGTAAAAGATTGTGTTTCAACCCTAAATTGATTCGAGAAATTCGTAAAATATCTTGGATTTACCAGCCAGTGATGCTTTAATATTTTCTCTCGAACGTCTTCTGGAACAGAAGAAATGAGGACGCAGGGAATACCTATTGTTTCATATATGTTAATTAAAATATGCCGCATGGACTCAAAGTTCGTAATTTGTTTGATTTCAAGAATATATGATTTGTCTAATGAATCTCTATACATTCGAAATCCAGCCGGAGAACAAGGGTTACTATTCAAATAAGGACTGTAAAAAAATTCAGCCGAGGCGTTAAAATCTCCCAATAACAATAACTCTATGACGTCTTTACTCCCAAGGTTAAAATCTGCTTCCATATTATAATTATACTCAATTCTCTTTGTGAAATGTCCACTATTGACATGGACCCCATATTGAGAAAATAACAATGGGATAAAGATGGAGAAAAAAAAACAGGTAATATACGGTTTTCTCATAATTCGTTTTTTATTTCGAAGGTCTTAAACAATGATACAAACTTCATTTCATCCAATTGATTGTTTTCTGCAACTTCTATGATTTGCAGACAAATATCCGACATTTTGCTAGCATTTCCACGAGGCACGTGAATACTTAATGACCATACTTCGTCATCAACGACTGTTTTTAAAAATACAACTTCGCCATCAACAATAATCCGGCTATATGTTACCCCGTCAACAACAGTCTGAGGCGTTCTTTTTGCCTGAAAATTATCTATTAACGAAACCATGTATTCATACAATGTTTCTGCAAACTGATCGCTGACGTGAATAGATTGTGTTTTGACATTAATGCGTTTCGATATCCCTTCAAAGTAATTTGGATGTGTTTTCCTGTGATGCGCAATTATTTGCGCTCGAACATCAGCAGGAATAGACGGTAATAAGTTTGGGGGAATACCTAATGATTGATACATGCTCCGATATGAATTACTGACATCCAGATAATTCGTAATACGCTTGGTTTCTATATAATATGAAAAATTCAAAGAATCTCGTACCAAGCGAAAACCGGAAAGGCCATTAAAAGGATGATTATACAAAAATTCAACAGGGGCATTCGATCCACTAAATAAAAAAATGTCATTTAATCCTTCAATTTTAAGATAGTCATCATATCCTTCTGATGGCATGTTGTATTCAATTATCTTTGTAAAATCTCCACCATCGATATGAATCCCGTTTTGAGAAAAAACAAACGGGACGAAAAAGGTACAAAAAATAAAATAGATTTTAATTATTTTCATGATTAATTCAATAATAATACCATCCGGAATAATACCAAATAAAACGATCAACACCTGAAGGTACATTAACATAATCTGAATAAACCTTACCGGTAAATGGATCCGTATAAACTGTCGGATTGGATGTTGAAGTCCAATGATGCGTATGTCCGTATGATATTATTTTTAATGTACATTCATTATCCAAATACCAATTATCATTTTTTTCAAAATAGTCAAATAAGTTGTAAAATGGTGTATTTGCTGAATTCCATACAACAGCCCAAGTACCATTATTTAAGCCAAGAACAGTCAACTCTACATAGTTACCCCATTGCCATGCATATAAATGACCATGTACTTCTTGCATAGAAGTAAAAAATATTTCGGTTTGAGTTTTAAGTAATGGTCTGGAAAAATAATACCCCATTTCTAATAATTTACCTTTTACTGTTATTGAACTTTCAATACATTTGTTAAAATAATTAATTCCAACATCTTGACTAAAAGTAGAAAATTGCGGAAATTTCTCTTGAAATGACACCTTTTTTTCATTAAGAATCTGAAGTTTAACTTCTATTTTAATTATATCATCTGTAGGAGGAGGAAAATGAACTATCTTTATCCATCCGGGTTCATAAGTTGTTTGGAGTGTTGAAAAGTCAATTTTGTTCAAAAAATCCGCATATCGTGCCATAGATTTATAAAGATCTGCTCCTGCAACTACATACTCCTGCAATTCCCGTGAATTGAGAATGGACTCATCCAATTGTTCATCTTCTTCCAAACTGCAACCCTGAATAAATATTCCTAATGAAATAACCGCTGCACATGTAATATAAAAAATCCATCTTGTCCTGTTTTTATAAAATAATGTTTCCATGTTCGTTTATTAATTTGATAATTATTGTTTTAACTGATTTGTCTGTTTTTTTGCAGACTGACAACTGCTTATAATAAGTATACCATCATAAAATGACGAAACTAATAATTTACGGAGGCAGGGCTGTGCAATGAGGCGCTCCCTCAAGCATTTCACCCTGCCTTTTTTCATTATTTTCGGATTCTTCACTCGCCCGGCTATCTACGGTTTCCGGCACGTCGGACGCTTCTTTCGCATTTATACGTTTCTGCATCTCATTTTTTATAGCAGAAACTGTGATCGATGGAATCTTTACGTCCTTTTCTATGATTTTCTTTGCGAGCGCAAGGGCATCGTCTTTTCGATCATTAGCTTCATATAACTTGACCAGTTCGTATAGCGGCATGAACCTCGACGGACACATGGAAGCCGCTTTTTTATAGTGTTTTTCCGCTTCTTCAAGTTTTTTCAATGCCCTGAAATTATCCGCAAGCAACATTTGCACATCCATGTCGTTATAATGCCGGATGCATTGCTCCGTAACGGCAAGACTCCTTTCAAACTCTCTTGCTTCATAAAGAATAGCAGCATGGTTGTAGAGAAAAAAACCGTCCTTGCCAAGCCAGCGATGCAGTCTGTCATATTCCGGTAATACCTCCCTGATCTTCCCAGATATAGACACGCTCGCTATCCGGTTCCATTTTATTTCTGCACGTGTCAGAATTATTGAGCCGGTCAGCAAACCGGCTGCAAGCAGGAGTACGAATGTTCGGAGGAATATGCCGTATTGTTTCACTGCTTTTCCGTTTAGGTTTCCATTATCATGCAATACGAAGGTAGCAAGCGAGCCTCGCTTGTACTTCGTTTGCCGGTTCGTAATGTCGGAATTGTCAGTCAGCGAATGAATAGCGATTGGGGATTTGCAAATGACATATATGTTCAGTAACAGCATCAACCAACTAAATGGATACTTGAAAGGATACGAAAAAAAAGAAAATATTGCCAGCGCCAACAGACAGAGCAGGGCGACAAGTGTTTCATCGTTGCGGTTACGCCGGTATGCCCGAACTAACAAAAAAGCCATTAGAACTACTGTACTGAAGACGACAAGTCCCTGTTCACACAATACAAGCAAATATTCATTGAAAGGATGTATTGTATTGTCGGCAAGTTGAGCGTACCGGCAATCGGGATGGGCGTCAAGATAAGTAGCCTGATATTGCATGTATTTTGTCTGAAAAGCGCCTTGTCCGTGACCGAAAATCGGTTTGTCGGCAATCATTTCCATTGAACACCGCCATATTAGCAGCCGCCCGTCGGCTGAATCCCTTTTGAAGAAATACAAGGCAATCGACAAAATTATTAAAACACTAACAACTGTAAATTTTGCCAGACTCTTTTTGGTTAACGAGTTTATGAAAAACCAAACTGCCGCAACGAGCAAGATGGCCATCATTCCGGTACGCGAACCAGAAAGAAAAACAGCAATTGCGATAACCGACGCTGACGCAACTGATGCATGCCTGAAATACGGCGACCTGTCCCTTTGAAAAAGAAAACATACCGGAAATATGCAGGTTAACGCGGAAGCAAAACCTGCCGGGTTATCAAAACATCCTGTAACTGCAAACAATTTGTTTGTGGACGAAAGAACGCCAACATATTGAAGAATTCCCTGCGCTGAAAGGATAAAAGAAAATGCGATGACAGTTGCTTGAAAAAATTTTGTTTCCATGCTGCCAATGCTGCGAATTAGTAAATAAAGCAACAAAAGCCCCGCCGGATAGATTGCAGATGATCCTGAAGATCGAAAGAAAGCAAGAAAAAACCAAACAGTAATAATGACGTCAATAGGATTGGCAGGAAAAAATTCGCTTCGAAACAAGCAACCCCGGATTATTCCTAATATCCCGATAAAGAGCATCAGACAAAGCCATTTTGGAGTTGTATGCAAATCCACAAAAAACTGCGAGGTGACAAACAAAGTAATAATGCAAATGATAAAGCATATCACCGCATGAATTACACTCATTTTCTCCGTTTTCCCTTTTTCGTTCATAAAAACACTCGTTTTGTGTTTGACGATGCAAATATAAATACATAATTTTGAAATTTCAAAAAAAAATCAATAAATTTCGAGTATTTCTAAAAACTTTGCTTCATCCAGTTCACCGGCTATGGCATCCGTTATGCTTTGTATACAAATCGATGACATTTTGAGGGTATTACCATTAGGTATATGAATACTTAATGACCACACTTCATCTTTCACAACGGTTCGGAATGATACTGATTCACCTCTGCCACTACTACCGATAGTTATTGGATTACCAAAAGCCACCCCTCTTTGCTTTTTACCGAAATGGGTTCGCCGATGCCAAAAACACGTTTTTCCTGAAAGTTTTCAACCGTCGGCGCCTCTATGGTTACTTCCGACGGGTCTAACCCCAATTTTTCCCAGTCAATACGCAAATGAATCAAACGATCCTGCGTGCCAAAGTTACCCAGCGAGACCAATACTTTTCCCGGACGGATATATGCGGTTGCCTTCACATCCGGATGACCGGTCGTTACCGGACAGGATTCATCCCAATATCCCGTCATTTGAGCATTTTCAATATCAAATTCTTTCCATAATTGCCATACGGGAGCAGGCGAGACGGTTCCAACTCCATATCGGTTCGTAGCGCCAAATACCATGCCCAGATAAGGGTTCCCGCCGTCGCTGTAATGTAGCATTTCGCTCATTTGGCCGAACGGGATTCCTGAAAATGTAACAAACCATTCATCCGGTGTCATCCGGTTGTATTTGAAACTTTCGCCAAACCAAAGGCGGTCGACATACGGAAAAAAAGCGGTATACTGATTGGCCGGGCCATTGGAATAAGCAGTGTTTGAATGTAAGTCGATAAGCGCCGAAGGCCTGTAGCGGGCGATAATTTTATGTATCCGTTTCATGGCTTCACGGTCGAACGAAATATCATCCATATAGATACCGTCCAATGCGTAGTTTTCGAACATCCAGCGCAATCCTTCCAGGTAATAATTGATCCACCGCGAAAAACCGTTCACCCTTAAGGAAGCATCAACGTGCTGTCCGGGAAGTTCGGTATACCAAACCGGACAGTAATCGTCGATCAGGTGCTCGCACAACCAGGGATTGCCATGCCCGGCGCCTGTGGCGAATATTTCATGATTCAGACTTTTAAGCGCATGCATTTCAGTGATATAATTGGACAAAGCCCAGATTGTGTAGTACAGTTTCACCATCCGGTTTGCATCATGTTGCTCCTGAATAAACTTCACTAACGGTTCCCTGACCGCAAACGGGTAATTGATATATGGATTCAAGGCTTGCGCATGATGAATATTGGTGATGTTTGCTCCTTTTTCGGCTGCATTATCAAAGCCGATTGCGCCGCCGTGATAATATCTTTCAGAAAAATGTTTGGCTGGATTGACGGGCTTAACCGGTGTTATCAACAATGCAAATTCAAAGATTTTCGGTTGTGCGGTAATGATTTGTTCGCCTGTCGAAGCGACTACGATAGCAGGCTGATTTTTTTGTCCGGTTACTGAAATGCTTCCCTTTCCTGAATTTTCCCACACTTTGGGCGGCGCTGTCATATAAACGCTAAGGAGCGGGCCGTGATAGTCTCCGCCCCTGAACTCGACATGCAGACCGGCTTTGTCGCCGCCTGTCCAGTAACTGTCCCATCGTTTCACAAACTGATCCGGCGCGATGACTTCTTTCCAGTTCCATGTATGACTTTGCGGACGCAGCCCTCCGTCATGCCCGGCGCCCATGAAATATTGCGAAGCGGTTGGTGTATAGGATGTTACCAGCCTGACGTCCCTTACCGTTGTTTCCCTATCGGCGGATAACTGAATATGATAGCGGATATGTCCGTCAAATTCCATGCAGGCCGTACACTTGAAATGCAGGCCGTCCTGTTCGGATGAGGCCTCCCACTGCACTAAGCCGTCGGTCTTCTTTTCAGCCCGCATGTTGCCTGCCATGAAAACGGTTTCTCCCCGACGGGTCTCCACCACAAACGTCATGGGGTGGTTCAGGATTTGCCGCCTGTTGATTTCAATGGATTTGGGCAGTCCGTTCGCATCTATTTCCAGTGTCTTGCCGGTAGCCGTCACCTTATTTCCGGACAGTTCCATGTTCGCGTAGGGCGCCACCGGCAGGTCGTCCATGCCGATGGTCGAGTTGAGCCATCTCAGGCGGGCATGCCGCCACAGGTCGCCATCACCCCTGTCTGCCAGTATTTCAGTTCCCGTATCGATGGTGACGTCAACCGTTTGCGGCGATACGCCCACGGCCGTTACCGTCGCCGTTCCCGTATATTTACCTCCCCGCACCGTTTCCGGTATCTGAATGCCGCACCACAGGGCCTGCACCCGATCTCGGGGGACATCAACCTGAAATTCGACAGGTCGACCGTCCCAGCCGGTTCCGCCCGTGTTGAAACAGGTAATATCCGCGTGCGAAATCACATCGCCCGAACCGTGCCTGAAATCGCTGAACTTCACACGTACATCCTTCAGTTCTTTATGTGCCGCCCATACGCCGATTTGCCAGGTATAGTATTCGTTTGGCTGGGCAAACCCCCTGAAAGTGAGGGATGCACCCCTTTTCCCCCAGCGCGCCGAAACGGATGTCAGCCGTATGGGATAGGCGCGGTCTTCGGGAAACAGGATGAACTCTTCCCTGCTTTTTTGCTGCAACACGCGTATCTCATTTTCCGTGGCAAGCAGACCCATCGGCGTGAAAAAATCAAACTTTGTCCGTGCTTCAAACCGGATTACCTTCGCTTCGGGCGCTCTTTCGGGATTGGCTGTTACCGCTTTTTCCCAAACGGGGTCGGCGTCATACGTCGGCGGTAAATAGAAGTTTTCGGCGATACCGTCAAGACCCCACCCTTCACGGAATCGGGCGGGAAGATAGTACATATAATACGTTCCCGGAACGGTTTGCGGCTGAAAGGCGACAACGCCCTTTTCGGAAGTGAGACCAACAACGCTGACATTCCTGATCTCCTGTCCGGTCTCGGCATCCATCACGACTATTTTTTTAGCTTCGGGGCGCGTGTCGGAGCGGCGCCACGGCAGCGTTACCCTTACGGCATCCGGTGTGCCCGAACCGGCGCCATCCACCTTCACTACGGCACGGTGGTTTCCCAGCATGTCGATGTTCCACGCCGAATCAGCAACGGTAAACGGCACGCCGTCAGGCGCAAAATCCAGGTACTGGCTTTCGCCGTCAGAAAAATTTCCGGCACAAGCATACATCATACAGGAAAAGGCGATCATGGCAAAACATCTCATTTTGATGCAATTACAATAGTTCGTAATAAAATCATATCAAACGTACAGTCTATATTAGAAACGCCAAAGGTAAGATAATTATTTCATATAAGCGCTGCTAATCCAATAAAATAACGACAAAAAAATTGTAAAATGTCAAAAAAATCGAATAACAGTTTTTCATCTTTTCAGAAAAAGAGGTTGCCCGATTCAATCTTCCGGAACCGGACAACCCCGGTTTTTTAATCATCATTTTTCAAATGAATTCAATTCGGATACATATTTTTTTTTCATCCAGTTCTCCAGCTAAGGCATCCGTTATGATTTGCCTGCAAAGTTTTTCCATTTTGAGTGTATTCCCCTTAACCTTAATAGGTTCACAAACTAATAATGTCCACTCCCTGCAAGGAGGAGAAAGGGAAAAAGCCAAATCCGGCAGAACGGATTTTATTGAAATTGTTGAAAAAATAAAAAAATAGGTACAACCAATCGAAAAAAAGTGTACTTTTGCAAAAAATAATACAAGATGATTGGATATGGATAGAATTTATGTGGACACTTCTGTTTTTGGCGGTTATTTTGAAATGGAGTTTGAAGAATGGACAAAACCCTTCATGGAGAAATTTGTTTCCGGAGAATGTAAGTTATTGTATTCCCAGCTAACGGAGATCAGTTAAGGCCATGAATACAGTAGTAGAGAAAAAGGAAAAATCAACAATTGACAAGTTGCGTGACGTTCGGGATAAAGTGAGCGCCGAAACACAAAATATGACTTTTCAGGAACTAATGAAATATGTTGAATATCAGTTGAATGATTCATTATTTCCTAAATCGGTTTGGATGTAATCGTGTGGCAGGACATGCGGCCCATCATCCGCAGGGTCATGACATGAAACATAAAGGATAAAACAAAATGTCAAAAAAATCGAACAACAGTTTTTCATCTTTTCAGAAAAAGAGGTTGCCCGATTCAATCTTCCGGAACCGGACAACCCCGGTTTTTTAATCATCATTTTTCAAATGAATCCAATTCGGATACATATTTTTCTTCATCCAGTTTACCGGCTAAGGCATCTGTTATGATTTGCCTGCAAAGATCGGAAATTTTAAGTGCATTACCATTAGGCATATGAATATTTAATGACCACACTTCATCTTCCACAACGGTTCGGAAGGTTACTGAATATCCGTCCATTATTAGCGGAGGTACACCTCTTCCCTTAAAATTATCAATGATCGAAACCATATTATTGTATATTTTTTCAGCAAACGGGTCACTAATGCGAAAAGATATAGTCTTGACAATAATGCGTTTAAGATATTCTTCATGGATTTTTGCGAATTCTTTCCTGTTATGTTCTATTATCAATTGTTTAACATCATCAGTAGTAGATAAAATTGAACTACCGGACAGGCCTATTGACTTATCATCTTTTGCTGCTTCTTTTCGTGCTTCTTCATAATTGGAAATATACCTTACTTCAAGAATATAGTATGTCTTCAATGAATCTCTCACGATACGAAAAGCAGAGGCGCCTTCGAATGATGGAGCATAAAAAAATTCAATTGGAGCATTAAAATCTCTTAATAACATTTTTTCAATCACGCCTTTACTTTCTAAGTTGTAACTGTCAAATAACGCTATTAAATTATATTCAATTCTCTTTGTAAAATGGCCGCAAACATCCATATTCTCATTCTGAGAAATCATGATTGGAATACAGAAAGTGGAAAAAAAACATAAAATAAAAACTCTTCTCATAATTTTCAAATTTTCTTCTTATCTATTACAAGCAGCCACCCCTCTTTGCTTTTTACCGAAATGGGTTCGCCGACGCTAAAAGCGCGTTTTTCCTGAAAGTTTTCAACCGTCGGAGCCTCTATGGTTACTTTCGAAGGGTCTAACCCCAATGCCTTCCAGTCAACGTGCAGATGAACCGTGTAATCCTGCGCGCCAAAGTTACCCAGCGAGACCAATACTTTTCCCGGACGGATATATACAGTTGCCTTTACATCCGGATGACCGGTCGTTACCGGACAGGTTTCATCCCAGTATCCCGTCATTTGAGCATCTTCAATACCAAAATCTTTCCATAGCTTCCATACCGGAGCAGGCGAAGGGCCACTCCAGGAGTGTCGGGCTGTAGCGCCATAAACCATTCCAAGATAACGGTTTCCACCATCCTGGAGCATTTCGCTCATCATGCCAAACGGTATTCCCGAAAAGGTAACAAACCATTCATCCGGCGACATCCGGTTGTAGTAAAAATCCTCACCAAACCATAACCGATCGATATACGGAAAATAATCAGCATATTGATTTACAGGACCATTGGAAAGGCCGTCATGAGAATGTAAGTCAACAAGTGCGGAAGGTCTATATTGGTTAATAATTTTACGCATCCGTTTCATGACAACCCTGTCGAACGGATTATCATCAATGTATATCCCATCTATTGCATAATTTTCGAACATCCAGCGCAAACCTTCCAGATAATAATTGATCCATCGCGAAAAACCGTTCATCCGCAAGCCGGCATCCACACGCCGCCCGGGAAGTTCGGTGTACCAGTACGGATAGTAATCGTCAATCAAATGCTCACACAACCAGGGGATACCATATCCAGCGCCTGAAATAAGTATTTCATGATTCAGGCTTTTTATCGCATGAATTTCTGCGGTATAATTGGACTGACATACCATCGTGTAGTACAATTTAACCTTGCGGTTTGCATCATGCTGCTCTCGGATAAACTCCACTAATGGTTCCCTGACCACAAACGGGTAGCTGATATAAGGATTTTGGGGTTGCGCATGATGAATATTGACAATGTTTGCCCCTTCTTCTGCGGCTTTGGCAAAACCAGGAGCGCCGCCATGCGAATATCTTTCTGAAAAGTGTTTCGCCGGATTTACAGGCTTTACAGGTGTAATCAATAATGCAAATTCAAAATCTACCGGTTGGGTGGAAATGATTTGCCCGCCGGTAGAAGCAACCACCGTAGCAGGCTGATTTCTATTTCCTGATACCGATATAACACCGTTTCCGGCATTTTCCCATACTTTTGGCGGCGCCGTCATGTAAACACCCAAAAGCGGACCATGATAGTTAGCGCCCCTGAACTCAACGTGCAAGCCGGCCTTGTCGCCTCCTGTCCAATAGCTGTCCCAGCGTTTCACGTAATGACGCCCCATGCGTTCTTTCCAGTTCCATGTATAATTTTGCGGACGGATTCCCCCATCATATCCGGCTCCCATGAAATAGGCTGAGGCAGCCGGCGAATAGGATGTTATCAGTTTGACGTCCTTAACTGTTATTTCCTGATTTGCAGATAAATAGACATGATACCGGATGTAACCGTCAAACTCCATGCTGGCGGTACATTTGAAATGTAAGCCATCCTGCTCGGAAGAAGCCTCCCATTGCACCAATCCATCGGTTTTCTTTTCAACCCGCATGTTTTTTGCAGTGAAAGAAACATTTCCCTGACCGGTTTCTACAACAAACGTCATGGGCTGGTTCAGGATTTGCCGACCATTGATTTCAATGGATTTTGGCAAGCCATTCGCATCAATTTCCAACGTTTTGCCGGTAGCCGTCACGGTATTGCCGACAAGCTCCATGTTGGTATATGGCGCTACAGGCAGGTCGTCCATGCCGATGGTTGAATTGAGCCACCGCAGACGCGCATGACGCCACAGGTCGCCGTCGCCCTTGTCTGCCAATATTTCATCGCCTGTATGGATGGTTACATCCACCGTTTTCGGAGATACGCCCTCGGCAGTTACCGTCACTGTACCTGTATATTTTCCTCCACGCACTGTTTCCGGTATTTGAATGCCGCACCACAAGGCTTGCACCTGGTCCTGCGAAACATCTACGCGGAATACGACCGGCTGGCCGTCCCAGTTGGCGCCGCCCGTGTTGAAACAGGTAATATCCCCGTGCGAAACCACATCGCCCGAACTGTGTTTGAAATCGCTGAATTGTAAACGCACATCTTTCAACGACTTGATGGCTGCCCATAATCCTATTTGCCAGATATAATATTCATTAGGTAAGGCATATCCCTCGAATTTGTTGGACGACGCTGCTTTTGCCCAACGTGCCGGGATGGTGGTCAACCGTATCGGATAGGCGCGATCTTCGGGGAACAGCATAAAATCTCCTGCATTTTTCTGTTTCAGTTCCTGTTTTTCTTTTTCTGTGGCAATCAAGCCCATTGGCGTTAAAAAATCAAAACGCGTTCTGGCTTCAAATCGTGTTACCTTCGATTCCGGCACGATTCCGGGATTGTTTTTTACTTCTTTCTCCCAATCAGGATTGGCGGCATATTCCGGCGGCAAATAGAAGACTTCAGCTTCCGCGTCAAGCCCCCAGCCTTCTCGGAATTTGGCCGGAAGATAGTAAACATAATACGTTCCGGGAACAGTCTGCGGTTGAAAGGCGATAACGCCTTTTTCGGAGGAGAAATCAAGAATGCTAACATTTTTGATTTCCTGCCCGGTTTCGGCATCAACCACTACTATCTTTTTTGTTTCCGGGCGTATATCAGACCGACGCCACGACAGGACTACTTTTACAGCATCCGGCGTTTTTGAAGCGCCGGCGCCGTCCACTTTTATGACGGCACGGTGGTTCCCCAACATGTCGATATTCCATGTTGAATCGGCAATGGTAAACGGTATGCCATCGGGCGAAAAATCCCGGTATTGGCTATCTCCATCAGGGAAATTTCCGGTACAAGCACACATCATGCACGAAAAAGCGATAATCGAATAACAAATCTTCATGTTTTTGAGTTTTTTGAAAATACTTTCACATCAATTATTTTCACATCAATTATTTTCATATACAATTGTTCTTTCAATATAAATTCTATTCCCATTCGAATTTGGATTTTTCTTGTCTAAAACTTCTATTTTAATCACATGTTCGCCATCTTCAAGTTCCATTGAATGAACGAGATGGTATCTGTTAGCCACCGAAGTTGCACAATCTGCTCCCCGATGATAACAATTAAATTCCCTCAATTGTTTCCCGTCGATATATGCTATGGCAGTACCTCCGTCCACATCATATCTTCCTTTGACGGTAATACCTGTTCCTTTGAATTTCATCTCAAAAACGTCGCCTGGTTTGGTCGATACTTTATACAAGTTGTCATCTCCATTTACATTCACATAATCTTCCCAATCCCCTGTTAGCGTATATTGGTCTTTATCGGTCATCGTCACCTGGTATTTCGGTTTTTTGTCGGGAAACGATTGCTCTAACACGCCCGTAAACCGTGGATGCTGCGTTTTCACCTTTAAGATGTCATCTTTCATACGCCCGCCGTTGGCAAGAATATTTTCTTCTGCAAAAATATAAGATTGCGATACCGCATCCTGAAACGTGTATTCGGTGTAGGCGAACGGCTGATTGTCAATATGAGGGATGTGAGACTTAAAGGTTTCATTAATGGCGTCATAACCATGCATGACGCCTAAAACGGCTGCTGCATTGGCTGCATTACAATCTGTATCCTGCCCGCAACGAATTGTTATTTCGATGGTTTTTCTTAAATCGTTTTCACCGTACATCAATCCCATGGTAACGTAGGCGCCATTGAGGGAAGCATCTATGTTGAACGGATGATAAGGGACGCAAATGTCGAATTCGCCATATCGCTCCTGTAAGGTCGCCCAGGTCTTCCGCCAATCTATCGGGTCTGATTTGTATCCGTCGATTACAGTCTGAATGGTTTTGGCATATCCACTTTCAGACGGGATACACTTCAATGCTTTCTCGACAATTACTTTTGCATCTGTTTCAAAGAAAGCCAGCGAGTGCATGGCCGAAACAAACATCCCTCCATACAAACCGTCCCCATAAGCCATGATACGTCCAATACTGTCGGCCATCAACATGGCAGCATGAGGCATTCCGGGATTAATGAATCCGATAAAATCAGATTCTATTTGGAAATCGATATCATTGGCGTGCATGTTGTATTTTGGGTGTCCCGACAGTGGAGGCATGATGCCATCCAATATATTTTTTCGCGCCTGCATATTCGCATGGCAAAGTCCAAATTGAGCAGATGCAAAATCGGATGCAATTTCAGCAACCGGCGTTTTTAATCCCTGATTTCTTCCCATGGTGGACATAAAACACATTTGCCCATAGAGGTCGTCGTCCCGCAATGCGTATTCGATCATTTCAGGTTCCCATGGGATAGGGTCTTCCATGATGCTCCCCATTGGGCTAAATTCGAAGCGTATCCCGTAGGAAACCCCAATCATCTTTCCTGCCCAACCTCCTTTTATCTTGTCGGTCAATCCGGCTTTTGTGATAGTTTTAAATTGCATGTTATCACCGGAACAAGCTGTGAACAGCAACGCGATTATTAAAAGACATATTCTTTTTTCGATACCTTTATCCATATTTCTTTATCAAATTATTTATTATTCAATTGTACACGACACTTGCCGTATTATTTCCCGATCTCACCACATACATCCCCTGCACACTCAAAGGCATATCTATTTCGTCGCTTGTGGCGATGCTATGGTATAGTAACGCGCCGGTCACATTATACAAACTCAATGCTTCACCGACGGCAATTCCGGTTATGTGCATCGTGCCGTTGCTTACCCTTGCACGAAGCGGATTTGAAGGTGTGAAATCAGCATTTCCTGTCACATCGGTATTGTCAGACTGTATAATCAACAACCGACCCTCTTTACTTTTTACAGGAACATAGATATTTTCAAAAGTTTGAAATTGCTGAAAATTGTCGACTTGGGGCGCTTCTATGGTCGCTTTTGAAGGGTCTAACCCCAATGCCTCCCAATCAATTATTAAACGAATCGTTTGATCTTGTGCGCCAAAATTACCCAGCGAAATTAACGTTTTTCCCGGGCGGGTATATACGGTTGCTTTCACATCCGCATGATCCGTCTTTACCGGACAGCTTTCATCCCAATAGCCGATCATTTGCGCCTCTTCAATACCAAAATCCTTCCATAATTTCCATATTGCATAAGGCGAACCTGATCCGAAAGATCGTACAGTGGCGCCATACACCATACCCAGATAACGGTTACCGCCGCCCTCAAGCATATCGCTCATCAGTCCGAACGGTATTCCTGAACAGGTGACGAACCATTCATCGGGCGTCATCCGGTTGTATTGGAACGCCTCTCCAAACCATAGCCGGTCGAGATACGGGAAAAAATCAGTATATTGGTTTGCCGGACCATTGGAATAAGTATTATGTGCATGTAAGTCGATAAGTGCGGAAGGCCGGTATTCGGCAATAATTTTACGTATCCGTTTCATGACATCCCTGTCATACGCAGCGCCATCCAAATAAATGCCATCAATTTCGTAATTTTCAAACATCCAGCGCAAACTTTCAAGATAATAATTTATCCATCGCGAAAAACCATTCATTAGCAATGAAGCATCGCCACGCTGATCGGATAGTTCGCTATACCATCCCGCAAAATAATCGTCAACCAAATGTTCACACAACCATGGAATGCCATATCCCCTGCCTGCGAGAAATATTTCATGATTCAGGCTTTTAAGTGCGTGAATTTCTTCGGCATAATTTGAAAGTACCGTGATCGAATAGTACAATTTCACCCTGCAGTCTGCAACATGTTGCTCTTGGATAAATTGAACTAAATCTTCCCTGTTTAAAAACGGGTAATTGATGTGGGGAATTAATGAATATCCATGATGGATATTACCGACATTGGCGCCTCTACTGACTACGCCGGCAAAATCCCGATCGCCTTGATGATATCTTTCAGAGAAGTGTTTGGCCGAATTTACCGGTTTAACGGGCGTGATCAACATTCCAAATTCAAAATTTAACGGTTGTGCGGACAGGTTGTGTTCGCCGGTAGAAGCAATCACGGTAGCAGGTTGATTGATATTCCCTGATACCGAAATAACGCCTTTTCCCGAATTTTCCCATACTTTGGGCGGACCTGCCCATAAAGTATTCAGGTCGGGTCCGTGATATGCCCCACCCCTAAATTCAACGTGCAAACCGGCTTTGTCGCCTCCCATCCAATAACTGTCCCAACGTTTCGGAAAGTAATCAATATTAATGCCTTCTTTCCAGTTCCATGTATGATTTTGCGGACGTGTTCCTCCATCATGTCCGGCGCCTATAAAATAGGTCGAAGCAACTGTCGTGTATGGTATTGACAACCTGACATCCTTAACCGTTATTTCCTGATTGGCAGATAAATGAATGTTATAGCGGAGGTAGCCGTCAAACGCCATGCCGGCTGTGCATTTGAAATTTAATCCATTTTGTTCAGATGAAGCCTCCCATTGCACCAATCCATCGGCTTTCTTTTCTATCTGCAAGTTTTTTGCGTTGAAAAAAACATTTCCCTGACCGGTTTCTACAACAAACGTCACGGGTAGGTGCAGGATTTGCCGATCATTGATTTCAATGGATTTTGGCAAACCATTCGTATTAATTTCCAACGTTTTACCGGTAGCAGTCACGGTATTGCCGACAAGCTCCATGCTCGTGTATGGCGCCACAGGCAAGTCGTCCATGCCGATGGTTGAATTGAGCCACCGCAGACGCGCATGACGCCACAGGTCGCCGTCTCCCTTGTCTGCCAATACTTCATTTCCGGTATGGATGGTTACAGCAACCGTTTTGGGAGATACGCCCTCGGCCGTTAA
>Ga0082212_10001210_pt1 | contig 37991 bp, 22 predicted proteins | sample TergutNt197P3_FD_71548 | JGI IMG/M metagenome (GOLD analysis project Ga0082212, IMG submission 71548) | Neocapritermes taracua P3 segment gut microbial communities from Petit-Saut dam, French Guiana - Nt197 P3 | ecosystem: Host-associated > Arthropoda: Insects > Digestive system > Gut ...
ACGATAATAGCAGGCTATTTTAGTTAAATTATGTAAAACTTAACCTAAATGAATGCGAAAACAATAACAAATGACAATTTTAGCGAGAAACAGCTTCTGTATGTTTAGTATTATGGTATTGATAAATTGATAAAGACAACTCTTATGTTTTATAGTTCCCTTAGTAGCATGATAGAACCCACTGAATCTCCCTTATTTCTTTATTAATATTTGACTAATAAGGGAATTGAAAATCTTGACCGAAGGGAAAAATAAGGGTTATTTTGTGCGTTTATTTAAGGCACTAAGGTAGCTTTCAAAAATAAGGTTTTTATTCTAAATCTATACAAAATTAACAACACCAATATTATATTTGTGGAACCAACGGTCAGCGTAGCTAAAATTTAAACAAACTCTGAATTCAGTTAAAAGTATTTTTTTATATCTTTGTGTCAATCTAAAATCTAACTGAAAAATGAACAAAAAAATCTTCCTTTACATTACATTATCAATATTCCCAATCTTGGGATTTAGTGCCGAAAAATTTTATCTTACCGAAAACTGGAAATTGCACCGTGCTGTAGAGACGTTGCGCGCAACGTCTCTATCTGATTTCGATGACAGCAGTTGGATTCCTGCAACCGTTCCGGGTACCGTGCTGACGAGTTATCTGAACAACGGATTAATTCCCGACCCAAATTTCGGCGACAATCAATTATTAATTGATGATGAATATTTTACTACCAATTTTTGGTACAGGAATTCGTTTGTTATTCCCAAAAGTTATGCCGGCAAAAATATTTTTTTGAATTTCGATGGCATTAATTGGAAAGCCGATGTTTTTGTAAATGGGAATAATGTCGGAAGAATTGAAGGCGCGTTTATTCGTGGAAAATTCGATATTACGCCTTATGTAAAAGCAGGAAAAACGGCATACTTGGCGGTGCTCATTCATAAAAACGATACGCCGGGCGAAGTAACCGTACAATCGCTTGTCTCGGCAGGCGGCAACGGCGGTGCGCTGGGTGCCGACAATCCGACTTTTCATGCTTCTGTGGGTTGGGATTGGTTGCCCACCATTCGCGGACGCAATATCGGCATTCACGATAATGTGTATCTTTCGGCGGCAGGTGCGGTTTCTATCGAAAATCCTTTTGTAACAAGCAAATTACCTTTGCCCGATACGGATTTTGCTGATTTATCTTTGTTTTTGGATTTGGTAAACAATAAAAATACTGCTGTTAAAGGAACATTGAAAGTGAAAATTTTGCCTCCCGATAATACTGAACTTTCCGACGGCAAAGTAACGTCAACAATCATTCGCGTACCGATTACGCTGAATCCTTTGGAAACGAGAACATTAAATTTCAAAGAACTGTATCGTATCAACAATCCACATCTTTGGTATCCAAATGGCTACGGCGAGCAATTCTTGTATAATTTGGAATTATCTTTTGAAGAGAAAAAATCTGTTTCTGATACATATAAAACAACTTTCGGCATTCGCGAAATCACGACAGATACCATTGGCGGCGTTTTGACTGTATATGTCAATGGCAAGCGCATTTTCTTGCGTGGCGGAAATTGGGGTTTGAGTGAATCGATGATTCGTTTCGGAGAAAAAGAGTATGATAATTGTGTGCGTCTTCACAAAGAAGCGAATTTTACCATGATTAGAAATTGGGTGGGAATGACCAGCAGCGATTATTTTTACAAAGCTTGCAATAAATATGGCATTCTCGTTTGGGACGATTTTTGGCTCGCCAATCCAGGCGACGGACCAAATCCAAATGATGAGGAAATGTTTATAAAAAATGCTCATGACAAAGTCAAGCGTGTGCGCAATCATCCTTCTGTCGCTCTTTATTGCGGGCGAAACGAAGGTTATCCGCCGCCAACATTGAATGCTGCCTTGCGAGATTTAACGTACGAATTGGACGGTACGCGCATTTACATTCCCAATTCCGCTGCCGATGTGGTGAGCGGCTGGGGACCTTACGGCGTGCAAAATCCACGTTGGTATTTTTCGGACAGAAGCGCCAAAGACAGAAAAATACATACCGAAATCGGTATGCCCAATGTTCCCTCGGTAGAAACAATGCGCGCGATGATGCCCGAAGAAAAACTTTGGCCCATCAACGATATGTGGGGCATTCACGATTTTTGTTATGCACCAAGTGCGATGCGAGCCGACGAATATATTGCTGCTGTTAATAAATACGGCACGCCGAAAAATGTCGAAGAATTTTGCCGAAACGCGCAAATGGTAAATATGGAAAATCATAAAGCGATGTTTGAATCGTATGCAGCTCACCGGTCGAATGGAATTTTAATGTGGATGAGCCATCCGGCTTGGCCCACCACCGTTTGGCAAACGTATGACTATTTCCTTGAACAAACGGCAGGTTATTACGGTTGCAAAAAGGCTTGTGAACCGCTGCATATTATTTGGGATGCGAATGATAATTTGGTAAAAGTGGCGAATAACACAGGAAAAAACATTGAAACATTGCCCGTAGAAACGTGGCGCGCCGCGTCTCTACAAGCGACAGCATACATGTATAATATGGACGGAATGCTCGTGTGGTCAGACTCGTTGTTGCTTTCCTCTATTTCAGACGAAGTAAAAAAATGTTTTGAAATTCCTTATCCGACAAATATTTCGCCTGTACATTTTATCAAATTAAAATTAATGAAAGGCGACGAAATTCTTTCCGATAATTTTTATTGGCGCGCAACAGATTTTCAGAATTATGCGCCTTTGCAAACGATGGAAAAAGTCATACCAACCGGAAAGATGCAAAAAAATACGATAGAAATCAAAAATCCTACTCCTCATATTGCGTTGATGATTCGCTTAAAGTTCTTGGATAAAAATAATGAAAGGATTTTACCTGTTTTTTGGAGTGATAATTATTTTTCGTTATTGCCTCATGAAACGAAAATCATTACTTTTGAAACAGAGAGCCAAAAAGATTTTCGTTTAATGGTGGAAGGTTGGAATGTGGATGAAATGGAGATAAAATAAAAAAAGAGGCATTTATTAACAATGTCAATTAAGAGTTGAAAAGCATGTGCCGTTAGGCACAAAATATTGGTAGAACCAACGGTCGGCGTAGCCAATATTGAATAATTCCTCTGAAAAAAGCCCCGTTAGGGGCGAAATATATGACATATTTCGTTCCTAACAGAACTTAGAACAGAGAGAAAACGTATTTTCTACCAATATTTATGCCTCTAATGAGGCTAAAAAGACAAAAAAATCAACACTTGATTCGCATTAATAATTACCTTATATTTGTAAACCTTAAATCCATTCATTATGATTAGAAAAATTACTATTGCAGCAATTTTCCTATTGGGCGTACTTAGCACACAAGCTCAAACTAAACAAACTCAAGCCCAACCCAAACACTCAAAAACAACTAATTATCCGTCGTACAAAGGACTTATTATGGCAGGATATCAAGGTTGGTTTCCGGCGCCGCCCGACGGCATTATGTATCCCGACGAAACCAAAGTGCGCCTCGATATGTGGCCCGATGTGAGCGAATATGAAAAAACTTATCCGACGGGATTGAAACACGCTGACGGTTCAACGGCTCGTTTTTTTAGTTCCACAGACAAAAGTACTGTCGATTTGCATTTCAAATGGATGAAAGAATACGGAGTGGACGGTGCGTTTGTGCAACGTTTTTTCTATCGAACTCGTACCGAGGAAACTCGGAAAAACTCAACTGCTGTTCTTGAACACGCGTTGAAAGCCGCATCTGCTAACAATCGCGCCATCGCCGTGATGTATGATCTTTCGGGATTGAATGCATCGGGTGAGGATTGTTCGTCTATCATTGAAGACTGGAAATTCTTAGTTGACCAACTCAAAGTAACCAACCAATCGGGAACAAAAACTTATCTCCATCACAACGGTAAACCGGTGGTGGCTATTTGGGGCATCGGTTTTCCCGACCGTCCATATAATATCCGCAATATCGGTCTCGACCGTCTCATCGACTTTTTGAAAAATGACCCGATATATGGCGGTTGTACCGTGATGCTGGGCGTACCTACTTTTTGGCGCGATTTGAACGCCGATTGCATCAATGACCCTTATTTGCACGATGTTATCCATATGGCAGATATTGTGCTTCCGTGGATGGTACAGCGTTTTACACCGCTTCTCCACAACGATATGGACCGCTACCGCGATGTAATTATTAGCGATATACAATGGTGTCGTGCTGCCGGAATTGATTATGTGCCGTGTGTTACGCCCGGTTTCAGCTGGCATAACCTTAGCCGTTATGAATTTTCCGACGATGTGAAGCCCATTGGTTCTATTCCTCGACAAGGCGGTCGTTTCTATTGGCAACAACTGTCAACTGCTATGTTGGCGGGCGCCGAAATGATTTATGTGGCGATGTTTGACGAGGTAAACGAAGGTACGGCTATTTTTAAAGTAAGCGACAATCCACCGGTAAGCGATGTCGCTCTGTTTGCAAATTTAGATGGTCGTCCGAGCGATTGGTACTTGTGGCTTACAGGGCAAGCCGCCAAAATGCTTCGCAGAGAAATTCCATTGAGTTTGACTATGCCGGAACGGAAATAAAATATTAACACGTGAAATATCCATGTTTTTTCAAAACACCAAACGGGATGAACATAAATTGGATATTCCATGTGACCTTTAAAAAACAAATTATGTACACGTGAAAAAACTATTTTTATCTTTGGTAAGCCTTTGTTTTCTCTGTTTTTTAGGAAACGGACAAACAAACCGCATCGTAACAAATCCGATAAATTTGAATTACCGTTTTCAACCTGAAGACCCCAATAATTCGGCTCAATCAAGTTATCGCGAAGCTGCCGACCCTGTTTGCGAATATTTCAATGGAAAATATTATCTTTTTGCCTCGCATTCGGGCGGATATTGGAGTTCGCCCGACTTGGCAGAATGGACTTTTATTCCATGCACATCTATTGCTGAGATAGAAGCGTTTGCGCCAACCATTTTGATAATAGACGATTGGATGTACTATGCGGCTGCCTTTACGAAAATCTACCGTACAAAAAATCCCGACACAGACAGTTGGGAAAGAATTACTACCAATTGCAGTATCCCTAACGATCCCGCCTTTTTCTTGGACGACGACGGAAAAGTCTATATTTATGGAGGTTGTTCGGATAAGGACCCGATTACGGGTATGCAAGTTGACCCAACGGACGGTTTTAGGCGGATTGGTTCGCAGAAAACTTTGATAGAACATAACAGCGACCGCTATGGTTGGGAACGACAAGGCGATAATAATAGTGGCGGAGTAGGTTGGAACGAAGGTTCCACGATGAATAAATACAATGGAAAATATTATCTGCAATATGCCTCTCCGGGAACGGCAGACCGAACGTATGCCGACGGGGTGTATGTAGGCGACCATCCATTGGGACCTTTTACCTATCAGGAATACAGTCCATATTCGATTAAAGCCGGCGGATTTATCGGCGGAGCGGGACACGGACATACTTTTCAGGACAAATACGGCAACTATTGGCATTTGGCTACAATGAGAATCTCGAAACGCCATCCGTTTGAGCGGCGCATTGGCTTATTTCCTGCATATTTTGACGAAGACGACCAATTGTATGCCCGTACTGAATGGACAGATTACCCGTTTTCGATACCCGATGAAAAAGTAGATTTTCAGACCGATGACCGTTCTATGAATTGGAATCTTCTTTCTTATAAAAAACCGGCAACGTCATCTTCTTCTTACAGTAATTCCTACTTACCTGAAAGGGCTAACGACGAAGCTGTGGAAACCTGGTGGTCGGCAGCAACCGGAAATTCCGGCGAATGGTGGCAAGTAGATTTGGATGAATCTATGCAGGTAAACGCTATCCAAGTGAATTTTGCCGACCAGGATTTTACAATTAGAGCTCCACACGATTTGTTTGCCTATCAATACACGATTGAAATGTCTGACACCGGAGAAAATTGGACGATGCTCGTTGATAAAACAGACAATACCAAAGACGCCGTTCACGATTTAATCGTATTGGATGCGCCGGTTACAACTCGCTACCTGCGTATAAGAAACATGAAAGAATTGCCGGGTAAATTTTCGCTCTACGATTTTCGTGTTTTTGGTATGGGAAATGGTAATGTTCCAAGCGAAGTTACTGGAGTTCAAGTAATGAGAAAAACTGACAAACGTCGTTTCCAAATGCAGTGGAACGAACAGGAAAACGTTACAGGATACATTGTTCGCTGGGGAATACAACAAGATAAACTCAATAGTTCTACGGTGCTGTACACCACCCGGATAGAATCTGACTTGGGCGATAATATCACAACTAAAACCTATTGCCCTTCTGGTTCTAATGTTACGACGAGTGGTCCTCCTGTAACCATTAATGGAGATATAATTGAACACATGAATGGTCGTGCCGGAGCTTTCTTTGAATATGCCAATGTAGAAGGCGGCGCAGGCGGTTTGTCGGAAATTTGCTTGACATACAGTAAAGGTTGGGACCAAGTTACCCGTATGTGTTTATCGGTAAATGAAGATGCGCCGGTTTACGTGGACTTTCCCGGAACAGATTGGAACTGGAATCTTTACAAAGAGGTTTGTGTGAAAGTTATGCTTAATCCAGGCGCCACAAACAAAATCCGCTTCACCGTCTGCGACAGGAACCAAGGCATAAATGGAGGTTGTCTCACCGTAAAGTATCCGGCAGGCGATTGCGAAGCCTACGAATATGAAGCCGGATATTTTAATGCGGACGTTTCTTCGTATTATTTTGCCATTGATGCATTTAACGAGAATGGTATTACGCGAGGACAAACGATTGTAGCAGAAGAGTTCATTTTTGGCTCGCCTTACAATGGACTTCCGCACGAAATTCCGGGAACTATCGAAGCAGAAGATTTTAACGAGGGCGAAAAAGGTTTTGCTTACTACGATACTACATGTGGAAATGCTTTCGGACAATATCGAAATACCGATGTGGATATTGATAGTTTCAACACAAATGAGTATTTTGTAACGAATACTGCCACCGGCGAATATCTCAATTATACTATTCAAGTACCGGAAACAGGATTATACGATGTGGATTGTATTGGTGCAGCCGTCAATACTTTCGGGAGTTTTTATTTGTCTTTCAATGGAGAGAGAATAGAGCGACCGGTAGTCACATCGCTTCCGATAGGCAATATGTCGAATTTTCAAACGGTTACGTTGGCAAATGTGCCTTTCAATGAAGGTATTCAGGTAATGACTTTTCATCCTGTCAACAATATTTATGTAGATAAATTCATCATCCGAAAATCCAACACAGGCATTCAAATACCGAAAAAGTCAGATATTTCAGTTTATCCCAATCCATCTCGTGGCATTTTCAATATTCAGGCGCCTCAAAACGGTTTTGTCTCTGTTTACAATCTTGCCGGAACTCCGATTTGCACGGAAAAACCCTTTCAATCATTTTATAGTTTGGATATTACTCATGAACCGAAAGGTGTTTATCTGTTGCTTTTGCGGACAAATGATGAAGTTTATTGGACTAAATTAATTAAAGAATAAATCATTAATGCGAATCAAGAGTTGAATTTTCTTGCCTTTTTAGCCTCGTTAAAGGCGTAATATTGGTAGAAAATACGTTTTCCCTCTGTTTTACGAAATATGTTTTATATTCCGCTCCTAACGGATTTTTTAGAAGATTTATTCAATATTGGCTACGCCGACCGTTGGTTCTACCAATATTTTGTGCCTAACGGCACATATTTTTCAACCTTTGATTCGTATCATTATCTGAATTATATACACGAAAATTCTGTAAAAAATAAAGAATTGTGTCCCAATCGCCGACTGCGCAGAATTTGTATTCCCGTATTGTAAGGATTTATAATCTGAAATAAATTAAGCAGTTTAATTTATTTTTATTAACTTTGCAATGTTATCATATAAATCTTAAAATCTTTAATCTAAATGCTTATGAAAAAAAATAACCTAAAAATTTTGGTTGTTTTATTTGCACTGCTGTGTGGCAGTGTGATTTCCGCACAAATTTCTGTGCAACAACCCACTTTAAAAGCAGTCTATAATGAAGCTGCCACTGATTGGGAATCGGAAGCAACGCCTATTGGCAACGGTTATATGGGTGCCATGATTTTTGGAGGCGTGGCTTCGGATTTAATTCAAGTGAACGAAAACACGCTTTGGTCGGGCGGACCGGGTAAAAATCCGAATTATAACGGCGGACATTCCAACAACGCCAATACAAAAACCACTTTGCAGAACCTTCGTCGAGCCTTACAAGATAAAATGACAGCATTTTCGGCAAACGATTTTGCATACATTAATGATGCCGGACAAGTAGTTGCCAAAGATTATGCGTCCGAAAGCACACAGTTGAGAGGCTACATCAATGCGCTAATGGGCAATAAAAACGACTTCGGCTCGTATCAAACGTTGGGAAATATTAACATTACTTATCCCGACGCCATTCAACCCACTGTTATTGCTTACGACAGCGATGCCCGTTCATCTAATTCGGGTGAGGATATTGGAAATCTTTTCGACGGAAATTCTCAGTCGAAATGGTTTGCCGACAGAGGTTTCAGCGGTTTGCCTTGCTACGTGACGTGGGAATACGACCGTCCCAAAACCGCCGTCAGTTACAGCCTCAGATCGGGAAACGATGCGCAACCTCGCGACCCACAATCGTGGGAATTTTACGGTTCGACAGATGGTGTGAATTTTGATTTGATTGATACACAATTCAATATCAATTTTGACGGTCGCGGTCAATTACGCACATTTACATTAGAAAATCCCGTTTCATACAAATATTATAAATTAATAATCATTGCGCTAAACGGCAATGCGGCAGTTTATCAGCCGCAGTTGAGCGAAATCATCTTAAACAATCCTTCCGATACACCTGCTTTTGTATATTCTGCTTACAACAGAACGCTTGATATTGACAATGCTATTGCAACCGTGAATTATACCGAAAATGGTGTTGATTTTGCTCGTGAATATTTTATGAGTTATCCGTACAATGTAATGGCAATACGCCTCACAGCAAGCGAAGCAAGTAAGTTAGACCGCACATTTTGGATTTCAACACCACAAACAACAACTACTATTTCGGCAACAGGCAATGTTATTACGATGGTCGGCAGACCTGCCGACCATACCGATAACGGACTGAAATTTGCTCAACAAATTAAAATTATCAACACCGGCGGTACGCTTTCAACAGACGGCAGTCGCATTACGGTAATGGGTGCTGACGAAATTATCTTGTTGATGTCTGCCGCTACCAATTATGTGCAATGTATGGACGATACGTTTAATTATTTTTCTTCCGAAAATCCGTTGAATGCTGTTGTGGCGCGAATTAATGCCGCTTCGCTCTTAGATTATGAAACACTAAAAGCAGCGCACATACAAGACTATAAAAATCTTTACGACCGAATGAGTGTGTCATTAAATAATGTAGCTGCCGAACCGACCAAAAACACCAAAGCGCTATTGGCAGGCTATAAAAACAACACAAATACAGAAGCAGAAAATCTATATTTGGAAATGCTTTATTTCCAATTTGGGCGATATTTGCTTATTGCCAGTTCACGTCCAAATTCATTACCTGCTAATTTGCAAGGCGTTTGGGCAGACGGCTTAAATCCGCCTTGGGCTGCAGATTATCACACCAACATCAACCTGCAAATGAACTATTGGCTTGCCCAACAAACCAATCTTGCCGAATGTCATATACCAATGATTGAATATGCGAAAAGCCTCGTACCGCGCGGCAGACAAACTGCACAACGTTATTATTGTAAACAAGACGGATCAGCGATACGTGATCGCGCTTGGGTTATTCACCACGAAAATAACGTTTGGGGAAATACTGCGCCGGGCAATTGGTACGAAGGTTTTTATTTTCCCGCAGGAGCCGCGTGGATTTGTCAAGATATTTGGGAATATTACCAATTCACTAACGACGAGCAATTGTTGAGAGATAATTATGATGTATTGCTTGATGCTGCTATCTTTTGGGTGGACAATCTTTGGACAGACGAGCGCGACGGTTCGCTGGTTGCCAATCCGTCTTATTCGCCCGAACACGGTCCGTATTCGCTCGGTGCATCAAGCGACCAGGCAATTGTTTGGGAATTATTTGATTTTGTGATAAAAGCACACAACATACTTTATGGCGATTTAGCAGTAGTATCTCCCGAAATAGAAGAAGTAAAAGCAGCCAAAAGCCGCCTTGCCGGTCCGCAAATAGGACTTGCCGGACAATTTATGGAATGGAAAGACGAACTGCGAATGGACATCACGGGCGACAACCAGCACCGCCACGTCAATCATCTCCATTGGTTGCATCCGGGCAGTCAAGTAATTGCAGGCAGAAGTGTGCAAGACAGTCTTTATGTAAATGCAATGAAAACGACACTCAACACGCGCGGCGATGGTGGAACAGGTTGGAGCAAAGCGTGGAAAATCAACTTTTGGGCGCGTCTGCACGATGGCGATCGTTCACATAAATTGCTAAGCGAATTGCTCAAAGAATCGACTTTGACCAATCTTTTCGACACGCATCCGCCTTTCCAAATTGATGGTAACTTTGGTGGCACATCGGGCGTAACCGAAATGCTTGTGCAAAGCCAAGGCGGCTACATTGAATTATTACCTGCGTTGCCAAATGTTTGGAACACAGGTGCATTTAAAGGAATAAAAGCGCGTGGTAATTTTGAAATCAGCGCAGAGTGGGATAGTGGTGATTTGGAAGTTGTAGAAATTACTTCTAATTCGGGTAATACCTGTATTGTGAAATATCCGAATATTGCGAACTATAACATTCCTGCAACGGCTATTGTTATTAATAATAATACCATTTCGTTTGATACAGAAATCGGGCAAACTTATGAAATAAGGAGGTAATATTATGAAACAAGCATTTACATTAATGTAAACTATAGATAATGAAAATGCGAGTTCCATACGACCTTAATGTAAAAAAATAAAACATTTACGTATGAAAAAATTACATATTACAATCATAACGCTATTTATAGCGATAACTGTTTCCGGAACAAATTACCACGTAAAACCAACTGGAACAGACACTTATTCGGGCAGTAGTTGGACATTGGCAAAGAGAAGTTTGCAAAACACCATTAACAACGCCTCGCCGGGCGATACAATTTTTGTTGCGGCAGGTGTTTATTCGGGAGGCTTTATGATGCGTGAGGGCATTACTGTGATGGGTGGTTACACCGGTAACACATCAATACCGCGCGACAGAATTTTACCTGCCAAAGCTCTCAACGAAAGCCAAATGTCAATTCTTGATGGCGGCGACATACAACGTAGTCTTACGCAAATCGTTGATTTCATCATGCCTACATTTTGGGACGGTTTCGTTATCCGCAACGGTACTTTGGTGAGTTCTGATGCTGCTGTCGGTTCACTGATTTATGCTGAAAATGGTACGGATATTATCGGCATAGTTTATCAATTTGATGGCGAAAACGGCAAAATGCTCAGTTTTACGGAAACTAAAAAACCTTGGGACGGTTATCAAGTTGAGTTTACGGAGTTGCCTTATCTCGGTATGCCTGCCAACGATATGAACGGAGAGGAAAATACTCAACTAATCATTGATAAATTTGCAGAAACATCCACCACTTTATATCCGGCAGAATTTAAAAACGCAGCTACTTGGTGTAAATCTCTTTCGGAAGATTGGCATTTGCCGTCGGTAGGTGAGTGGTTGGAAGTTTATGCTGCAAAAAGCGAGATTAACAATATCTTGATTGCCGCCAACTCACGCCTTGCCAATGGTTATTGGACCAGCAACCACGCAGGTGAACTTTCAGCTTGGGCGTTCTATTTTGAAAATGGCAAGAGTGTTCCTACGTTGAAATATATTGCAAAAAATGTTCGTGCCATTCGCAGTTTTATGGCGAGCGAATTGCCAACTCCTGCAACTTCTGAAAGTAGCGTTTTGCTCAAAAACAACGGTATTCTTGACAATTGTTTTGTTGATGGTAAGCCGGTTAATTATGTACCTGTAGATATTAATGATGTTCCGGTAGAAAAAATCAATTTTCAAATTTTTCCAAATCCGGTAGACCGGAATGAAAGTTTGACCATTGTAAGCAATAACGAAATCGGTAATCTGCAACTGATTGATATTTCGGGGAAAGTTATTTTTTCTAAAAAGATAGCAACAACCGAAACAACAATTACTGCGCCAAAAAACGCAGGAGTTTATTTTTTACAATTATCGGAAAAAACGGTTAAAATAATAGTGTATTAAATTTAGTTCCGTAAGAGGTTGTTTAAATTTAGCGAGCAAAATTTAGATAGTTTCTTAGTTCCATTAGGAACAGAATATTGGTAGCAAATATTGACAAATCCTCTGTTTATGTGCCGTTAGGTACATAATATTATTCAAAAGTTGCGTACCTAACGGCACGCAAATGGCGGTACGAATAAATTTGCTACCAATATTTTGTGCCTAACGGCACTTGTAATTCGTGATTTGCATTAAAAATAAAAGGTATTGTTAATTTTGTATAGATTTTAAATAAAAAACCTTATTTTTGAAAGCTACCTTAGTAGTAAATAATTTAACAAAAGAAATCTTATTCCCTTATTTGTCAAATATTTAATAAAGGAATTGAAAATCTTGACTGAAGGAAAAAATAAGGGAGAAAAGAGAAAATACATTATACTCTACTAAGGGAACTTAAAACATAAGGGTTTATTTATTAAATTAACAATACCAAATAAAAAACTCAATTTCATTAAATATTTAACTAAAAAAACAAAAAAGTATGACAAAAAAATTTATTATGATTGCAATGCTCGGAATGACATTAGCATTTGCGAGTTGTGGCGGTGGTAGTACTCCTACTACGTGCGAACCTAAAGGAGAATTCACTTGGGTTTTTGAAGGAAATCCATTGATAAGACACATGTACACTGCCGACCCTTCGGCGCGCGTGTGGGCTGACGGTCGTTTATATGTTTATCCTTCGCAAGATAAAAAACCTGCTTTCGGCTGCGATATGATGGACGAATATCACGTTTTTTCGACCGACGATATGATTAATTGGGTTGACCACGGCATGATTGTCGCTGCACGCGATGTGCCTTGGGGCGTGCCTATTATGATGGGCGACCGCGAAGCAACCTTTATGTGGGCGCCGGATTGCATTTATAAAGATGGTAAATATTATTTCTATTTTCCTCATCCTTACGGACCAACTTGGAACGACACATGGCGTATCGGTGTTGCTGTGAGCGACGAACCAGCGGCAAACTTCACAGTATTGCCCGAACCGGTAAAGGGAACGGAAGTTTCGTGGACAAAAAATGATGGTACAATAGGCAGTGCACCTGCGCTAATTGACCCGAATGTGTTTTTGGACGACGATGGTACTGTTTATTTTTATATCGGCGGAGGCGTAGATGGAACGGGTAGATACTTCGGTGGAAAGTTGAAAGACAATATGATTGAAATGGATGGCGAATTGCAAGCAATGGAAGGTTTGGAAGATTTCCACGAAGCGATTTGGGTGTTCAAACGCAACGGAATTTATTATCTCACTTACTCAGACAATTATGAGTTGGAAACGCCCGAAGGCAGACTTCCGAGAAACCGTATGCGTTACGCTATGAGTTCAAATCCGCTTGGTCCGTGGGAATACAAAGGTATTTATATGGACGTAACCAACAGCCACACCAACCACGGTTCGGTAGTAGAATTCAAAGGACAATGGTACGCGTTCTATCACAACAGCGACCTTTCTTTATATAATGGCGAATTTAACGATTGGTTCCGATCTGTTGCTTTCGATAAGTTGTATTTCAACGAAGACGGCACTATTCAAATGGTAGAGCAAACAAGAGGATTAATTAAAGAATAAACTAAAGTAAAAAAAGCCTGCTTTTCAGCAGGCTTTTTTTACTTTAGTTTATTCTTTAATATTTATTTGTCATAACCATTTCCAACATTCCTCCATTCATCAACTCTTGATGCGAGAAAAATAACTTATCCAGTTTTTTGCCGTTCAGCGTTGCCGATTGAACGTATTTGTTTTTGAGTGAGTTATTTTTGGCACGGATAGTGAATGTATTGCCGTTTTCCAAATTGATTTTCACTTCTTCAAATAATGGACGACCAATGGCATATTCGGGGATGCCCGGGCAGTAAGGATGGAATCCCATCGCGTTCAACACAAACCACGCCGACATTTGACCACAGTCTTCATTGCCCGACAAACCATCGGGCTGAGCGGTATAAAGTCTTTGAAGTACTTCATCTATTAATGCTTGTGCTTTGTGCGGTTGCCCAACTAAATTATACAAGTAAATAGTCAAATGACTTGGCTCATTTCCGTGCGCATATTGACCTATCAAACCGGTGATATCCAAATTATTTTCTCCTTTGGCTGCTACATAAGGAGTAGAAAACAACGCATCCAGTTTTGCAATAAACGCATCTCTGCCACCCATTAATTCTACCAATCCATCAACATCGTGCGGAACAAACCACGCCCATTGCCACGCATTTCCTTCGCAATAAATTTTCTTGCTCGTTTCGCCGTGATTATAAGCGGCAGGGTCAAACGGTTCAACCCAAGTGCCGTCTGTATTTTTTCCGCGCATAAAACCAACAGAAGGGTCATAATAATGCTTGTAAGCTTTGCTTAATTCCATAAAACGCTCGTAATCTGCCTCTCTGCCCAAATCTTTGGCGAGTTGTGCAATAAGCCAATCATTATATGCATATTCCAAGCCTTTTGCCACCGATTCGCCTTCGCCTTCCACATTATCTGCCGGAATCCAGCCAAGCGTGTTTTTATATCTTTTGCTCGTTGGCATCAAATTGCCGTCGCCTTGCAAAACATGTTTTGGAATGGTGGGCGAAATGTTTATCACATCATACGAAGACGATTTTTTGCTTGCCTCGTATGCTTTTTCAATGTCAAAATCGCGCTGTCCTTTGAAATATGAATCAGTAATAGCCGAAACTGCGTGATAGCCGAGCATACAGCCGGTGTAGTTCGAATGCAGTTCCCACATGGGTAGCAAACCACCTTCGTCGGATTTGCGAATCAATGAGCGAATCATTGCCTGATTTTGGCTCGGCGAAATAATTGTATTTAGCGGATGCAACGACCGGAACGTATCCCACAGCGAGAAAATCGCATAATTGGTGTAATTCTCATCTTGCTCAATTCGGTTATCCATCGTTCTGAATCGCCCGTCAACGTCAGATGCAATGATTGGCTGTAATCTGGTGTGATAAAGCGCCGTATAAAAAATGGTGCGTATTGAGTCCATTGTCGTTGTAACTTCAATTCTCGAGAGTTCGTCGTTCCATGCTTTGCGTGCGTTTTCGCGAACGCCGTCGAAATTCCAATCAACGATTTCAGTTTTCAAATTACTTTCCGCTCCTTTTTCATCAACAAACGAAATACCTACCTTGATTAATACTTGTTCCGCAGGGTCAAACGTCAAAAACGCAAATCTATTATCTACAATCGAATCTACCGAAAACGGTTGCGAAAATTGCGCATGGAAGCAAACGTAACGATTTGGTGCCCAGCCTTGTACTTGTTTAAAGCCTTGAATTTCCGTATCGCTGATTACATTGATATTCGACGCAATCAATCGGCGGTTGTCCATCGTGCGTTCCAAGTCGATATATAATTTTGGATTTTCGGCAGTTGGGAAAGTATAACGGTGAAAACCTGCGCGTGTGCTTGTTGTCAATTCTGCTTTCACGCCGTAATCTTTCAAAATAACGCTATAATAACCTGGTGTGGCAACTTCGTCAGCGTGCGAAAACGAAGAACCATAGCGAGGTGTATCTTCCAAAATTATCTGATTTTTATTTTCGTCTAAAACACCGTCGTTGTGTTTGTATTGTGGCACTTTTTTAAGTTCTCCTGTAAACGGAAGGAACAAAAAGTCGCCCAAATCGGGAATTCCCGTACCGCTCAGATGAGTGTGGCTGAAGCCAATCATCATAGAATCGGTGTAATGATAACCTGCGCAAGCATCCCAACCAACGGTGCGTGTGTCGGGGCTCAACTGCACCATTCCGTTAGGAACAGTCGCACCCGGATAAGTGTGTCCATGTCCACCCGTACCGATGAAAACATCGACATACTGCGTGAAGTCTCTTTGTCCTTTTTCTCCTTTTTGTCCTTTCTCCGTGCAGGAAAAGAAACTTACCGATAAAACGAGTAATGCAAAAAATGTTTTTCTCATAGATATTAAATATTTTAAGTTAAATTTTTTTTGTAAAGTTAGCAGAAAAATTTGATAAAAAAAGAGGCTGTCTTAAAAGTCTATTTGTATTAAGTCTAATAATTTTTTCAATTAACTCTAACAGGTTTTAAAACCTGTTAGGTTTGATGCGAAGTTTTTTTATGGAAATGAAAATATAACGTTACCATCCTTTTCAAGCACAGTATTTCCTTTTTGCTTGATCATTACATATCGACCATTCGAATAGTTGATTCCCGAAATATCTTGTACGAGTTTGACCGTATCGCCTTTGTACATAACTTTTACGGTTCCTTTTGTGTTGTTGTATCTCCGAAATAATGTATCACCAACGTCGTTAATAGTCGTAATATTTAGATATTCATCGTCTTTGCCGTCGGTCAAGTCAACGCATTGTTTTTCGTAATCCGTTTTCTCCGGCTTGGCACTGACTTGACAGGAAGAAAACAAAACAATACTCGACAAAAAGAATAAACCTATTATTCTATAAATAAATTTCATTTTATATTTATTTTCAAACCTAACAGGTTTTAAAACCTGCTAGGTTTAATGAGAAAGTAATTTGTGATTTTTTAATGGACTTTATAATAACGTATATCCTTCTATCTTAAATCCTCTTAACAATTCATCTGCCTGCATACGTTTTTTCCCTGCTAACTGCACGGAGATTAGTTTTAAAAAGCCATCTTCCGTTGTTATTTTAATGTAATTTTTATTATCAGAAATAAGTTTTCCGACAGGTTCATTGTGAGATTCTAATTCTACTGCTGTTTCAAAAACTTTTAGTCCGACTATTTCATTTTCGGGCGATACCAATTCCGTCCAAGCAGCAGGATAAGGCGAAAGTCCGCGCACAAAATTATACAATTCTGCTGCCGACTTATTCCAATCTATCCGACAAGTTTCTTTAAAAATTTTCGGCGCTAATTTCAACTGTTCTGCGTGTAACTGAGGTTTTCCTTCTGCTTTCCCTTCCAATATCAGTTCAACTGTTCTTTTTACCAATTGTCCGCCTATTACCATTAATTTATCATGAATATCGCCTGCTGTTTCTGTACTGGAAATAGGCGTTTTTTCTTGTAAAATAATATTTCCCGTATCAATTTCGTGAGTTAAGAAAAAAGTCGTAACACCTGTTTCGATTTCTCCGTTTATAATTGCCCAATTAATCGGTGCAGCACCGCGATACTGCGGCAATAGCGAAGCATGCAAGTTAAACGTTCCCAAACGCGGCATATTCCAAACTACTTCGGGCAACATACGGAATGCAACCACAATTTGCAAATCGGCTTGTAACGCTCTTAATTCCGCTAAAAAAGATTCGTCTTTTAGTTTTTCGGGCTGTAACAGTTTTAAATTATGTTCGAGCGCGTATTGTTTTACGGGCGAATACTGTATTTTATGCCCACGACCGGCAGGTTTGTCGGGCATCGTAATAACACCGACAATGTTAAATCCGTTTTCGTGCAACACTTTGAGGCTTTCTACCGCAAAATCAGGCGTGCCCATATATACGATTCGTAAATCTTGTTTTGTCATTTTTTTGATTTGATTGTAAAAATATAAAAATTATTAATAAAAAAGTTGTCAGCTTTTCTTTTTTCATTCGTTTTACAAATAGATTGAACTTTAATAGCCGAATATATGAAAAAAATGCCCGATTATATAACCGAGCATTTTTCTTATTACAATATATTTTTATAAGCTATCGCCAAAATCTTTACGGAATTTCGCCATCAATTTTTCTGGCCAATCCGAAGTCGGCGCCAATTTACCCATAAAGAAACGAAGCACAGGCGGTTCGTAAACAAACTTCAAGCCGCCGATAAGTTCACGGTTGTCATACAACCATTTCAAGCGATCAACAACATATGTTACTTGCGAAAGCGTGAATACACGACGAGGCACCGCCAAACGCAAAAGTTCCATATCGGCATACGTTTCGTTACCGTTTTCGTCACGCTGGTTGCTTACCGAGCCGCGCTCCATTCCGCGCACGCCCGAAATCAAGAAAAACGCAGCTGCCAATGCACCGGCAGGATATTGCGTTTGTGGAATGTGCGAGCAGAATTCCATCGCATTAACGTGTGCACCGAGAACTCCCGGAGGCGTAATCATCGGAATACCGAGTGTAGTTGCCTTATCAACAACATATTTAATAAATGTTGGACTTTGCGAAATAATGGTTTCGTCGAGCGTTTCATACAAACCAACAGCCATCGCTTCTATTTCGCGAGTAGAAATACCGCCGTAAGTCAAAAAGCCTTCAAACAAAGGGATCAAAGCTTCCAATTCGCGATAAATTTTTTCATCGTTAGTGCAAATACCACCACCACGTGACGAACTTAATTTGCGAGCCGAAAAATAAACCAAGTCAGCTAAACCTGTCATCTCTTTGATGATTTCGCCCATCGACGAGTTTTTGAATTCTTCTTCGCGTTGTTTTACCAAATAAGCATTTTCGCCCAAAAGGCTCGCGTCGAGTACCAAACGAATGCCATATTTGTTGGCAACGGCACGCACATCGCGTAGGTTTTGTATCGAAAACGGTTGTCCGCCAATCAAGTTCGTTGAAGCTTCCATACGGATATATGGAATATTTTCTACTCCTTTTTCTTGAATATACGCATCAAGTACTTCGATGTTCATATTTCCTTTAAAAGGGTGCGAAGAGTCAATTACATACGCTTCGGGATAAAGCAATTCGGCAATTTGTCCACCGTATTCCGTAATATGAGCCATCGCTGTAGTAAAATGGTAATTCATCGGAACAAACGAGCCTTTTTTTACATACGCTTTACCTAAAATATTTTCGGCGGCGCGACCTTGATGCACCGGAAGAAAATATTTTTTTCCCAACACATCTTCTACCGCTTTTTGCAAACGGAAAAAGCTTTGCGAACCAGCATAAGCATCGTCTGCTTTCATCATTGCGGCAAGCTGATTGTCGCTCATTGCATTAGTTCCGCTATCGGTAAGCATATCCAAAAACACGTCGTAAGTGTTTAGTTGAAAGGTGTTGAAACCGCCTTCTTTCAGCGCTTCCAATCTGCGCTCAATAGGCACCAAATGCAATTTTTGAACAATGCGAACTTTGTGTAATTCCAATGGAATATTTTCGCCGGAATAGAATTTTACTTGTGGATTTTGCGTTTCGATACTCATCGTAATATGTTGATTTTAAAATTAAACTGGGCGCGAAGTTAGTAATTAAAATTTAAAATTCAAGATTTAAAATTCAAAATTTCTACTTAAATTGTATGAGAAAACTATCATTCATTTAATTTGCATTATATCCAAAATTTCTACTTTGTAAAACCTCTTTCCACCAACTTTCTCTTTCAATAATAGTTTGGTCATCAATAGTAGATTTAAAAATTTCCAAAATAGAGTATTTAAAATTTTTCTTTATATAATCAAATCCTAATTTTTTGAGTTCAACATTACCGCCGTGTCCTATTTGCACATAATTCTGCCAACGACCTAAAATCATATCATTTCCATAAGCAGAACCAACATAACATTTCCCATTTGTAATATCTGTTAATAAATAAATTCCTTTTTGATTTTGCAACGCTGTTTTCCAATTATCTTTTTTAATCACACGCGACAATTCATGCCAAGAAATACTTACCTTATCATATCCCGGAAAAATATCATTATCAAATCTATCGGGTAAAATTTGTACAACTTCACAACAATCAATCACCGTAATATTGTTGTTTTTTGGAAATTTTGAATTTGCAAATTGTATCGTCTGATTTACTCTATTATGATATTTTACAATAACCCTTCCCATTATACTATCATAATTGGATATTTTTTCATATTCATAACCAATATTGTCTTTTATCACATCAGAACCTTTATTGTTTTTTTGTTTTGTAACTTTTGCGATACTCGTTATTAACCAAGTATGTTCAGTTATATCAAGTCTCGCAAATCCAATAACTATTGAACCAACTTCAAAATCGTATCTCCATTCATCGTTTTTATTTCTGTTAACCCAAAAACAATCAGCTAGAAGTTCATCAGGATTATTCTTAAATACTTGTAATGGTTTCCAATCATTACTTCCATCAGGAATTAGCAATCTAATTTTAGTTTTTTCTAAAACAGAATTTTCTAATTTTAAAATATCATTTAATCTTATCTCCATAATTTTTATTTTTAAATCTGATACAAATAATTTCTCAAAACCAAAATACTCATAATATTGTTATTTTCTTTAATTAAATCCTACCCTTTTCAAAATTCCGCTGATTTCCTCATCTTTTTCCTTTAACAAAATAGTATAAAAATCAAATTCCCTGCGCAACGGATAGTGATTTCTGAAAAACTCAAAATTATGTATATTATTTTTCAACGCTGAACTTTCTTTTTCAATTTGATATGTTTTGAGAACAGCCTCAGCGATAACGTCTACAAAATTTGCTGATATATTATCAAGCGTAAGAATCGATTGTGCAGGTGTAGGAATATCTTTGACTTGCCAATTATCCATTTCCAAGTTAAAACATTTACTAATGTATTGAACACAAGCGGTAGTAGCATTGGCTTTGCCGTCGGCAGAATAACCGGCAATATGCGGAGTGGCGATGTCGCACATCGCTAATAAATCGGTATCAATATTCGGTTCTTTTTCCCAGCAATCCAAGACAATGCCCGAAATGAGTTGTTCTCGTTTTGCTTTTTTCAATGCTTCAGTGTCACAAATTTCGCCCCGAGCGGTATTGATAATCACAGGCATTTTTTGCAGTGTGCGGAAAAAATTATCGTCAACCAAATGAAATGTTTTGTCTGCACCTTCCAAATTCAACGGTGTGTGAAAAGTAATAATATCGCATTTCTCTGCGATTTCTTCTAACAAAACAAATTTACCGGTTTTTTCTGTCCGTTGTCTCGGCGGATCGTTCAACAATGTTTTTACGCCGATGGCTTCGCAAAATTCTGCGATTAATTTGCCGACGTGCCCTACTCCAACGATTCCGACGACAGCTGTGTTTAAGTTGATTTTCGATTTTTGATGCAAAAAACTCAACGCTGTTGCTACATATTGCTGAACGGATTTTGCATTACAACCAGGCGCATTTGTCCAAGCGATGTTGTGTTGTTGGCAATAATGAGTGTCGATATGGTCAAAACCAATTGTCGCCGTGGCAATATATTTGACAGACGAATTTTTCAATAAATTTTCATTGCAGCGTGTTCTTGTCCTGATAATTAACGCATCTGCATTACGGACATCTTTGTTCCGAATATCACAACCGTCTGAATAACGAACATCTGCAACATCGTCAAAAACGCCTTTTATAAAAGGAATATTGAAATCTATGATGATGTTAGGTCTCATACGTAAATATTTGATTTTTTACATTAAAGTCGTATGGAACTCGCATTTTCATTATCTATGGTTTACATTAATGTAAATGCTCGTTTCATTTTCAATTACTTTTGACGTTGCGGAACCAACCGAAAAATATGTTTTGATAACATCGCCGTTTTTTAACTCACGGCTATCAGAAACTGCCTTGCCATTTTTGAGTGTAATGGAATAACCTTTTTGCAAAATATAATCGGGCGATATTAACACAATATTTTTTTCGAACAGCTGTAATATTTGACGCTTTTTGCTGATATAATTATTTACCTGTTGGTCAATTGTTGACGTTATTTTTTGCAGTTCGTTATATTGATTAGAGATTGATTTTTGAAACGTATTATTAAGTTGCAAAGAAAGCAATTGCAATTTACCTGTTTCTTGCAACTTTATTGTTTTTTGTTGCCGAAATATTTCTTTTGAAATAGCATCAATATGATATTTTTCTTCCCCGACAATGAACTTTGCATATTTCATAACGTCTGATTGCGTTTCGTTTAAGAAAGAATCAACTTCCGAAATCGTATCTATCAATCTTTCCGCCACAGCAGTAGGCGTTTTTAAGCTCGTATGAGCAACCAAATCCAATATGGTTTCATCGCGCTGATGACCGATGCCAACAACAATTGGCAACGGAAACTGCGTGCAATAATACGCCAATCGATAGCTGTCGAAAGAGGTTAAATCTGCTGTAGCGCCACCGCCGCGAATGATCACAACAATATCGAAACAATCAATGTGTTGATATATATTGTCGAGTGCCGTTATGACAGACTCTTCCGTTTGGCTTCCTTGCATGACGGCAGGAAAAAGTTTGTGGTAAAAATGATAGTTATTTTTGTTGTTGTTCAGTTGGTCTATAAAATCGCCATAACCTGCCGCAGTAGGCGAAGAAATAACAGCAATCCGCTGAGGAACAAGCGGTATTTCCAATTCTTTGTTCATGTCAAAAACGCCTTCTTGTTGCAAGCGTCTGATAATCTGCATACGCCTTGCAGCAATATCACCAATCGTAAACGTTGGATCAATATCTTTGATAATCAAACTAATGCCATAAAGCTCGTGATATTCGACATTGACGAAAACTAATATTTTCATTCCTGCCGACAGCATTTGTCCCGTAGATTGCTCAAAATACGGTTTCAGCATTTTATAGGTAAAAGACCAGATATTTGCTTTTACGCGAGCAATGATTCTGTCGTTTTCCGCATCTTTTTCTATCAATTCGAGGTAGCAATGTCCGGACGCATTTTCGCGAATTTCGCTAATCTCTGCGCGTATCCAAACAGATGAAGTGAAAACGCTCTTTATCGTTTGCTTGACCTGTTCACTGAGTTCATATAAAGATAATGATTCCATCAGCGGTAGATGAATTCTTCGGGGCGCGACATATAATTTGCCGGGTCGCGCATTGTTCCTGCCTTACGGTCGTTTTCGTTAAGTTCCTGCTGTTGTTTCTTGTTTAACTCTTTTTGGTTTACAGCTTCGCCGTTTTTGTATTCAATCTCGAAGTTAAGCGAACCGTCAACATTATTAAAAGTCCAAACGCCTTCGCGCCTGTTGTTTGCGAAATAACCCGATGATTCAATATTGCCGTTATCGAAAAAAGATTGGCTCAATCCATCTCGCATTCCGTCTTTGTAATTAATTTCTGACTGTAATTTTCCATCGGGAAAAAACTGCTTGCGCACGCCGTGCATCTTGTCGTTTTGCCAGTCTATTGTTTCGAAAACTTTTCCTTTTTCGTCATACAAAGTGGAAGTACCGTGGCGTTTCCCATTGTTGAAAAATTCTCTGAAAAATATTTCACCTTTGGTCGAAAAGTAAATCCATTCGCCTTCTTTTTGGGTTCCGACAAAGACGCCTTTTGCCAACAACTTCCCTTCGCGGCGGAATAATTCCGTTTCAACGGTATTGTCTGCATTAAAAATCTGCCTCGACCGCAATTTGCCGTTATCAAAAAAGCGCAAAAACTCGCCGACCGGTTTGTCGTCTTTAAAAGTTCCTTCATATACTTTATTTCCGTTATCGTCAAGTTTTACCCATCTTCCTTGTTTCATATTGTTTTTATCAACCATGTTTTGCGCGCTAACGACAAAACAAAGCATTGATAACAAAATGATTACTATGTTTTTTCTCATAATTTCCTCGTTTATGTTTTTTCCTTTTCAAAAGTACAAAATTATATGAATAACGCAAAATAACGGTTGAAAGTATGTGAATTTTGAGAGTTTTGAGAATTCATTGTATCTTTGTCAAAGAATACGGTTAATTGTAATTATATAACAAGAATATAATATGAATATCGAATGGAAAAATGATAATATCAGGTTTGTATCTTTTTTAGATATAATGGGATTTAGAAATATGGTAAATATTAACACTCACGATTATGTTAAAAATAAAATGCAAATTATTTCAGAAGTAAATAAACATATTATTGATATTGTCGGAAAAATAAAAAACGAAGAACTCAATTCTGAGAAATATAAAAATTGTGATTTGAAAGTTATTCAATTTTCAGATTCAATCGTTTTGTTTACAAATGAAGATACTTCCAATGATTTTGAATTTATTACTTTTGCTGTAAAAACGATTCTTGTAACCGCGTTCAAAAATTCCATTCCAATAAAAGGAGCTATGTCGCATGGTCTTATGACAGCAGATTTTAACAATTCTATCTTTTTTGGAAAGCCATTAATTGACGCGTATTTATTACAAGAAGAAATTAATTATTACGGATTTATTTTGGATAATAATGCCGAAAAATATTGGAAAAATAATTTCCCCTCTGACAAAAATTTTTATAAACTTGCAAAAACGCCCTTAAAGAAAGGAAATGTTAATCACTTAAATTTAAAACTTAACAAGGAAGTCAAAACCCAAGAATTTGAAAGTTTATACGAATCAGTTAGTGGAACCGTTAGAATATATGTTGATAATACAATCGACATGTATAAAAAAATAGATAAATAATTACCGCCAACAAATGAATACATATAAAATTGGAATTGATGTAGGTTCTACGACGCTAAAAGTCGTAGTCTTAGACCAAAACAATAACCTTGTACACAAAGCATACAAACGACACAAGGCGGACATAAATGCCATTTTTATCGAAGAATTGAATCATGTTATCGAACGTTTCCCCAACAGCCTTTTCAACATCAGCATTACCGGCTCGGCAGGAATGGGAGTTTCCGAACGCATCGGTATTCCTTTTGTGCAGGAAGTGGTGGCGTCTATCGAAGTAGTAAAAAACAACTATCCTGATACTTATACACTTATTGATTTAGGCGGCGAAGACGCCAAAATGGTTTTTTTCGAAAAAGACAAACAGCCTGATATTCGCATGAATGGAAGTTGTGCCGGCGGAACAGGTGCTTTCATTGACCAAATGGCAGATTTAATGCACATTGCTGTTGATGAATTGGGCGCACAAGCGCTGAATTACAACAAACTCTATCCTATTGCTTCTCGTTGCGGTGTGTTTGCAAAAACCGATGTGCAAAACCTCATTGCACGTAATGTCTGTGCGACCGATATTGCCATGTCGATACTTCAAACCGTGGCGTTGCAGAGTATCACGAGTTTGGCAAGAGGTTACGACATCAAGCCGAAAGTATTGTGCATCGGCGGTCCGTTGACTTTTATTCCGGCATTGCGAAATAGTTTTCGAAAGTTGCTGAAAATGAATGATGAAGAATTAATTCAACCCGAAAACAGCGAATATTTTCCGGCTTGGGGCGCAGCGTTGTCGAACAAAAACGACCAAGAAACAGTTGAACTTTCGCACCTCATCGAAAAACTAAACAACGCCAAAACAAACGAACGTAAAGATGTGTTGCCTCGCTTGTTTACCAGCAAACAAGAATATCAAGACTGGAAAAACAAACGCCATATAAAACCATTGCGTTTTAAACCATTAACATCATGTCATTGCGGGCTTGACCCGCAATCTCAAGAGAAATGCGATAAACAGGAGATTGCGGGTCAAGCCCGCAATGACAATGCTGTGCCTTTATTCTTGGGAATTGATTCCGGCTCCACGACAACCAAAATTCTCGTCATGGACACCGAAGGCAATGTCGTGTACACTTTTTACAGTACAAACGAAGGAAATCCGTTGAAAAAAGTAATTGAAGGATTGCAAAAATTCTACGACGAAGCTAACGCAAAAGGCGTTTCGTTTCGGTTTCTTTCTTCCGCCGCTACCGGATATGGCGAAGAATTGATAAAATCGGCGTTAGGATTGGATTATGGAATTGTCGAAACAATGGCACATCTTTCCGGCGCGCAATACGTTGATCCTGAGGTTTCTTTCGTGCTCGATATTGGCGGACAAGACATTAAATCCATTTTCATAAATGAAGGCGTTATCTCGAACATCGAGCTGAACGAAGCGTGTTCTTCGGGCTGTGGTTCGTTTTTGCAAAATTTTGCTTCGACCATGAACATGACACTTTCCGAATTTTCCGAAGCTGCTTGTTTATCAAAATATCCGAGTGATTTAGGTTCTCGCTGCACGGTGTTTATGAATTCAAAAGTAAAACAATCGTTGCGCGAAGGAGCAAAATTAGGCGATATTTCGGCAGGATTAGCTTATTCGGTGGTAAAAAACTGCCTGTTTAAAGTGCTGAAAATATCCAATTTAAACCAATTGGGCGACCACATTGTAGTGCAAGGCGGAACTTTCCGCAACGATTCTGTGTATCGCGCGTTGGAATTGCTTTCCGAAAAATCGGTCAGTTCCACAGACCATCCGGAATTAATGGGCGCACTTGGTGCAGCACTTTACGCACAAAAAATGTGGAAGAAAACCGCTCATCAAACTACTTTTACCGGCAACAACAAACTGCTTGACATCACAACCATTCAAACAAAAGAATTGCAATGCAAAAGCTGCACAAATCAATGTGCCGTTATTCGATTCAGTTTTGAAAACGGAAATGTGAGTTATGCCGGAAATAAATGCGAAAAAGTATTTTACAACAAAAGTTCCGCGCCCGAAAAAGGAATTAATTTTTTTGACGAAAAAAATAATCTATTATTTAATAGAACGCGAATTACGCAAATTTCCGCAAATAAAAAAAACAAACCGATTTCACATATTGTTGATTATAAACAAAATGACGTTTGCGAAAATTTGCGTAATTCGCGTAATTTGCGTTCCGAAACAATCGGCATTCCGCGCGTGCTCAACATATTTGAAAATTATCCATTTTGGCATACATTGCTTACCGAATGCGGTTTCGATGTGGTAATTTCGCCCGAATCTACTTTTCCTCTTTATCAAAAAGGCGTTGGCAGTGTGATGTCCGAAAATATTTGTTTTCCGGCAAAACTTGTGCACGGACATATTCAATCGCTCGTAGAAGCACAAGTTGATCGTATTTTTTATCCGATTGTGCCGAAAGATGAAAAAGAATTCAAGCGCTCGACCAATTCGTTCAATTGTCCTGTTGTAAGCGGTTATCCCGATGTCATCAAAAGTTCGATAGATACGAAAGAACGTTTCGGAATACCATTCGACAAGCCTGTAATTACGTTTAGCGACGACAAAGCGCTAAAAAAAGCGTGTCTGAAATATGTTTCGTCATTAGGCATTTCAAAAAAGACGTTCAACCTTGCTTTTGAAAAAGCATTGGCAGAACGTCAAGCAGTGAAAGCCGAATTAAAAGACAAACAAAAAGAATTGCTCGACAACATTGTCGCCGAGGGGAAACCAGCGTTTGTCATTGCCGGTCGTCCGTATCATGCCGACCCATTGATTCATCAAAAAGTCGGTCAAATACTTTCCGATTTGGGTGTAAATGTTTTTACTGATGATGTGTTTCGCAAGGAAGAAAGCGAAGGTTTTGCTAATTTAAATCTTGTTTCGCAATGGGCATATCCAAACCGCGTGGTACAAGCGGCAATCGAAGTAGCAAAGTTGCCACAAAATGTGCAACTCATTCAGCTGAACTCTTTTGGCTGTGGACCGGATTCGTTTTTCATGGACGAAATTGGCGATGTTCTTCGCCAAGCAGGAAAAAACCACACGATTTTGAGAATTGACGAAATTGCAAGTCCGGGCTCAATTAGATTGCGCTGCCGTTCACTCGTCGAGTCATTAAATGCGACTGTTAAAGACGTTGCGCGCAACGTCTCTACAAATACATACACAGGTTACAACATTCCTTACACAGTCGAAGACAAGAAAAAAACAATACTTATTCCTTGGTTTGCCGATTTTCTTTCGCCCTTCATTCCTGTAATTGGCGAATTGGGCGGATACAAAGTCGTAAATCTGCCGAAAACATCGAAAGAAGCAGCAGAAATCGGCTTGAAATACGGACACAATGAAGTCTGTTATCCTTCTACGCTGGTACTTGGCGATATTATCAAAGCGCTACAATCGGGCGAATATGACATAAATAACGTAACGATTGCTATTACGCAAACTGGTGGTCAATGCCGTGCGACAAACTATTTGGCGCAGCTTAAATCGGGACTTACACACGCCGGATTCGGACATATTCCGGTAATTGCCATTGGCGGCGAAGCATATCAAAATCAGCAGGACGATTTTAAATTACCGATATTCAAATTAACAGGAATTACCATTTCGACATTGCTGTTTGCCGATGCACTGCAACAAATGTACAGTTCGACCATTATCCGCGAAAAAACGAAAGGCGAAACGCAGCAACTATTCGATTCTTACATCGAAAAAGCCATCGAAATTATCCGAAAAAAAGAGAAAAAAGGATTGCACCGATTGTTGGAACAAGCAGTTGCGGATTTTAACCAAATACCGATTTACAAACGGAATTTCACTAAAATAGGATTAATCGGCGAAATTTACATTAAATACAATAATTACGGACAAGCGCACATTACGGAATGGTTACAATCGCAAAAAATGGAAGTGGTTACGCCGCCGATTCTCGATTTTTTCATGCAATATTTTGTAAATTCAAAAGTGGATATAAAAAACGGATTGAAAAAAGAAAGTCGCTTGGAGAAATTTCTTAGTCCGCTGATGTGGAATTACATGAATCTGAAAATCAAAAAGATAGACAATATTATGAAAAACTATCGGTTCTACTATCCCGCAGAATCGGTATATGAAAAAGCAGAATATGCAGCTGAAATTTTGGATTTGTCAAACCAATTTGGCGAAGGCTGGCTTGTAGCTGCCGAAGTGGCTTGTTATGCTCATGCAGGCATCAATAAAGTAGTTTGCATACAGCCTTTTGGTTGCATTGCCAATCACGTTGTAGCCAAAGGCATTGAAAAACGATTACGCAAATTTTACCCGAACGTAAATTTACTTTACTTGGATATCGACGGCGGAGTTGCGGAAGTGAATTTACAAAACAGGCTACATTTTATGATAAATGAATAGGCATTACAATACATGAATTTAATTGTAAATTTCAAATACAAATATTTTTTATACCTTTGTAATACAAATTTTTCAACCTTATGAAAGCTCTAAAACTATTTATACTTATGACATTACTAACTGCTTCGGCTGTTGCCGAAAACCCATTTCTGTTGCCGTTTAACACTCCGCACCAAACTGTTCCATTCAACAAAATAAAAACAGAACACTACAAGCCTGCTTTTCTTGAAGGAATGAAACAGCAAAATGCTGAAATTGAAGCGATTATAAACAATTCGCAAACGCCTGATTTTGAAAATACTATTGTTGCTTTGGAACGTTCGGGAGAATTATTGAGCACAGTGAGCGCAGTATTTTTCAATCTGTTGAGTGCCGAAACAAATGATAATCTCGAAGCTCTGTCACTCGAAATGTCGCCAATCTTGACAGAACATTCCAATAATATTTCGCTAAATGAAAAATTATTTGAGAAAGTAAAGATGGTCTATGATAAAAAAGACGCATTAAATTTAACGCCCGAACAACAAATGCTGTTGAAAAAAACATACAACGGATTTGTCCGCAGTGGCGCCAATCTGAATGAAACAGATAAAGAAACATACCGTCAACTATCAACTGAATTAAGTGCGTTGACGTTGCAATTCGGACAAAATGTACTGAAAGAAACCAATCAATTTCAACTGAACATTACCGACAAAAATTTGTTAAAAGGCTTGCCCGAAGGATTTTTGGAAGCATCTGCTCTGTTGGCAAAAGAAAAAGGCAAAGACGGTTGGTTGTTTAATCTTACTGCTCCGAGCTACATTCCGTTTATGAAATATGCCGAAAACCGCGACTTACGAAAAGAGCTTTATATGGCTTACAATACTCGAGCAATGAACGACAACGAATTCGACAACCGCGAAAACGTAAAAAGAATAACCGCTATACGATTGCAGATTGCGCAATTGCTTGGATACGAAAATTTTGCGGAATATGTACTTGAAAATCGTATGGCAAAAAACGAACAAAATGTTTACAATTTACTCAACGATTTACTGAAAGCGTATAAGCCAACCGCATTGCAAGAATATCAAGATGTACAAAATTTTGCAACTGCAAACGGCGCCGATTTTACGATTATGCCTTGGGATTGGGCTTTTTATTCCGAAAAATTAAAAGATGACAAATTCAGCATCAACGATGAATTATTAAAACCATACTTTGAATTGGAAAAAGTAAAAGCAGGCGTGTTTGGTTTGGCAACGCAATTATTCGGGTTGCAATTTAAGAAAAACTCCAACATTCCCGTTTACAACGAAGAAGTAGAAGCATTTGAAGTGTTCGATGCGAACGGTGTATTTTTAGCAGTGTTATACACCGATTTTCACTCGCGCGAAAGCAAACGCGGCGGCGCTTGGATGACTGAGTTTCGCGGACAAAAGAAAATAGACGGCGTGGATTATCGTCCACACGTATCAATAGTCATGAATTTTACTCGCGCAACCGAAACCAAACCGGCGTTATTGACGTTTGACGAAGTAAATACATTCTTGCATGAATTCGGACACGCGTTGCATGGAATACTTTCCGATGTAACATACGAAAGTCTTTCGGGAACAAGTGTATATCGCGATTTTGTGGAATTGCCGTCACAGATTTTGGAAAATTGGACAAGCGAAAAAGAATTTTTAGACGGTTTTGCTGCTCATTACGAAACAGGCGAAAAATTGCCTGTCGAATTCATACAAAACATAAAAGCAGCCCAAAATTTCAATGTGGCTTACGCTTCATTGCGTCAGTTAAGTTTTGGGTATTTGGACATGGCTTGGCACACGTTGAAAGAACCTTTCACGGGCAATGTACTCGCATTTGAAACCGAAGCATTTCAACAAACACAAATACTTCCCAAAGTAGAAAATGTGTCGATGAGTGTTTCGTTCAATCATATTTTTTCGGGCGGATACGCTGCCGGATATTACAGTTACAAATGGGCGGAAGTGTTGGATGCTGATGCATTTTCTGTTTTCAAAAAAAATGGTATCTTTGATAAAAAAACAGCCGCTTCTTTCCGCGACAATATTTTAAGCCGAGGTGGAACTGAACCACCAATGACATTGTACGTTCGTTTCCGCGGACAAGAACCAACCATTGACGGATTGTTGGAAAGAACGGGAATTAACCCCTAAATCCCCTAAAGGGGACTTTTAAGAAAAAGAAAATGTGAAAATAAAAGACATGTTCTATGGAGCAGAGCCGATATTATTTGAATTAGCTAAAAAATTGAGAGCAAATCAAACAGAAGCAGAATCTGTTCTTTGGTTGTATTTGTTAAATAATCAAATAGGATTTCGATTTAAAAGACAGCATCCTATTAAGTATTTTATCGCTGATTTTTATTGCCACAAAGCAAAACTTGTCATTGAAATAGATGGCGGTTATCATCAACTGCCCGAACAATACGAATATGATAAAAATAGAGATTACGAATTAGAAGAATTGGGTTTGAAAGTTATTCGTTTTACAAATGAACAAGTGTTTTTTGATATTGAAAACACAATGAAAAGCATTCAAAAAGAATTAAATAACATTGCTTCTGAAAAGTCCCCTTTAGGGGATTTAGGGGTTTAATTATATTATTATGACAGAACAAGATTTAATTGTAGGCTCACGTGTTCAGCACGACAGATATGGAATTGGTTATATCTGTTCGGTTTCACTTGTAAACTGCGAAATTATTTTCGAAAGAGGAGGAAAAATGAGCTTCTCCAAACGAAGTGTTATCGACGATTTGGAAATAATGGATAAAGCGGAAATTGTCGATAATACTCCAAAGCTCACATTGGAAGAAGTGGAAGATGTTCTCACTTCGATTCTGAATCGTTACGACGGGATCAATTACACTATCGAAATGGGCGACCGTTGGAATAATGGAACAATGATTCTAAAACCCGGCAATGATTCGCAAGCAAAAGAAATTCCGTTAGAAACATTCTTTCATAAAATAGTAATGGTACGCGACCGCTTGCGTGTATTGGAACAAAACATCAACAGCCACAAAAAACTAACACCGGAAGAGAAATTCGATCTTCAACAATACATTACCAGAAGTTACGGCAGCTTGACTTCTTTTAATCTGCTTTTTAAAGATAAAGAAGATTATTTTGTCGGCACAGGCGGAAAAGAATAAACGATAAAAGCGCGAATGCACGAACGCGCGAAAAGCTTCTTTGTGTTTCCTTTCGCGCGTTCGTGCATTTCGTGCATTCGCGCTCTACATAATAAATAAGCATGAAAAAAACGTCATTCATATCACTTTTATTTTTTCTTTTCACTATTACAGTAGTGGCAAGAAATGAAACTATTGAAGGAAAAATTCTGGATAACAAAAAACCTGTTTCTGCTATTCCTGTCAACCTGTCGAATTCTGATAATAAAACATTTACCAATAAAAAAGGAAATTTCAGCATCAGAAATGTTGATATAGCAAAAGATACACTTATCGTATTTCTTGAGTCGGATACGCTGATAATTCCGTTGAACGGTACAGATATTATAACCATTCAATTACAAGGCGACACAACGTTTATCCAACAAAGCAATAGAAAACAAACACACGCTTCGTATGGCGGAACCGTTGTTACACGCGAATCGCTTGAACAAACAGGCGAAACAAACTTATTGCGTGCCGTTGCTATGAGAGTTGCAGGCGTAGAATATCGAAACGGAAATTTGGTTATCAGAGGCATCGGGTCAATAAAACTCACTTCCGACCCGCTTTACGTAATTAATGGCGTGCAAACTTATGATGCCTCTTATCTCACAGTGTTGGAAGTCGAATCTGTAGAAGTAATCAAAGACACAAACACTTCGATGTTTGGCGTGAAAGGCGCTAACGGTGTGGTTATTATTAATTTAAGGTAAAATATTAAAATTAACTTTTTATATATTAAATTTTTCATTATCTTTGTGCCAATTAAAGTGGATAGATTTGGCTTGCTTGCAACCACTGAAAAAAATGCTAAAACACATTTTCTTCTCTCATTGTACATATAAGCCAACATCTTTATTTTTCTTAATTATTAATTCTTAATTAATAAAATTATGGCTTATTTATTTACGTCCGAATCCGTTTCGGAAGGACACCCCGACAAAGTTGCCGACCAAATTTCGGACGCAATCTTAGATGAATTTTTGGCTTTCGACCCACAATCAAAAGTAGCTTGCGAAACACTTGTAACGACCGGACAAGTGGTGTTGGCAGGTGAAGTAAAATCAAGCGCATACGTTGATGTGCAAGAAGTTTCGCGTCGCGTGATTAACAAAATCGGCTATACCAAAAGTGAATATAAATTCGACGGTGATTCTTGTGGCGTTTTTTCCGCCATACACGAGCAGTCGGCAGATATTAACCGTGGTGTAGAACGCAAAGATCCGATGGATCAAGGCGCCGGCGACCAAGGGATGATGTTTGGTTACGCCACCAACGAAACGGACAACTATATGCCGCTTTCGTTAGATTTATCACACCAATTGTTAATAGAACTCGCTGCCATTCGTCGTGAAGGAGAACAAATGACTTACCTGCGACCCGATTCAAAATCGCAAGTTACGATTGAGTATAACGATTTTGGCGAACCGAAAAAAATCCATACTATTGTCGTTTCCACGCAACATGATGAATTTATTTTGCCTACGCCTCACAAAACGCAGGAACAAGCCGATGCCGAAATGTTGGAGAACATTAAGGAAGATGTAAAAAACTACCTCATTCCGCGCGTAAAGGCTAAATTGCCCAAAAGAGTTGCCGATATGTTCGACGATTATTTGATCCTTCACGTTAATCCGACAGGCAAATTCGTGATTGGTGGTCCACACGGCGATACCGGGTTGACAGGACGAAAAATTATCGTTGATACTTACGGCGGAAAAGGTGCGCACGGCGGTGGCGCATTTTCGGGAAAAGATCCTTCAAAAGTTGACCGTTCAGCTGCTTACGCTGCGCGTCATATTGCCAAAAACCTTGTTGCTGCAGGAATTTCAGACGAAGTATTGGTACAAGTATCTTACGCTATCGGCGTTGCCAAACCGATGAACGTATATGTAAACACATACAACCGCTCGAAAGTAACGGCTACAGACGGCGAAATAGCCGGCATCGTAGAAAGTCTGTTCGACCTTCGCCCCAAAGCTATCGAAGAAAGGTTGAAGCTTCGCAATCCGATTTACGCCGAAACTGCCGCGTATGGACACATGGGACGCGAACCGCAAAAAGTGAAAAAAATATTCGCTTCCAAATACGAAAAAACAGTAGAAAAAGAAGTAGAGTTGTTTACGTGGGAAAAACTCGATTATGTCGAAGAAATTCAAAAAGCATTCGCTTGCAAATTTTCGGAAGATGCATAAAATATGCTGTAAAACACATTTCATCTCATAATATTTTCATACGTTTAACTGTTTTTATTAAGAACGTTAAACGTATTTTTTATTGACAAACTACTCTGAAGTTGCCGATATAAGGTCATTAAGCGCTAAAAAGAAAAACACATTCAATATAACAAAAATACATTTTTTTATAAAAATATTGTTTTTTCTTTGTTTTGCTTTATATTTGTATCTTTGATAAATACCCTTAAATCTAACCATTTTATGAAGAATAAAATACTACCTAAACTAGTAAAGGCATTTCTTTGTCTTACATTTATTTTTGGAATTTCTTGGCAAACCTATGCTCAAATAAATTGTCCGACAGGTTGGAGAAGTACGCGCGTAGGATATACCACTTTTGCAAGTGAATCCGGTGCAACGGGAAGCACACCTTATTGCGTCAACGACATTTTGTTTGAAGGCATAGTACCGGAAAGTTTTAGAACAGGTACAAATGTCCATTGCCAAAACGCAAGTTTAGCTGATGGTTTGGGAAATGGTAACTACACGATTGTAGGGGATGTAAGTACTGTTACGCTTATAAACAATAACGGCACATGGGGTCTTGCAAGCACAGAAACCGATGGTACATTTATTTTCAATCCTACCAATAACGATAGATTTGCTACTTATGAAATAAGTGAGTTGAATGTCGGTCAAACTTATCGGTTGAGGATTCAAGTGCGCATTCCGAATGAGTTATACACCGGTTATAATTGCAATAATCAAGGAACACGTCCAAGAATTACCATTACCAGACGAAATGGAGATTCCGGCGGTGGCGGTGGTATTTCCAATGCCACTGTCAGAACTACAGTTGCCGGCGCTTGTACCCAAAACCAGCCAAGTGGAAACTGGGACGCCAATAATGGAGGGCATTTTGATATGCATCCCGGTAGAGTTGTGATTTTTGAAGCAGATTATACTGTTGGCGGTAACGGTGGTACACAGTGGCCCGGCGATGATGGTTTTCAAGTACATTTTGCTTTTCAAAGTTTTCCCAATAGTGCTACTCAACTTACCACACTTGCTATAGATTATATAGAAGTAATAGGTTGCGTAAGACAAGAAATTACTTCTTCTCAAGCATTAGACCCTTGCGAAGGAATGCCCACTATTTTAACAGCAACCGGCTTGGGAAGTACAAGCGATACATATGAGTGGAGAGAAAATGGCGTGCTTATGCCTCAAACAGGATTTAGGTTACGAGTAATTCCTACTGTCGGAACAACTACTACTTATTCGGCAAGAAATATTTCTGACCCATCTTGGAATCCAACATCAGGTTTTGTTACTGTCGATATAACGCCTGTGAGCTGTTGCGGTGCAGGCGCTGCGAGATTTACCGTACCAAAAGTGTGTATGCCAGTAGCAATAGATGGGTTAGATATCGATGAAGCATGGCGCATGGCGCCTTGGGTAAGCGTAACCAGAGTCAGCCATACCGAAAATGCCGGTGTTACTATCAATCCAGGTGGACGATGGCGTATGTTATATGACGATGAATATATTTATCTTTTTGCTGAAGTGTATACTCCTGCCGGTAGGCAACCATATAATTCTTTTTGGAATAACAATCAACAAGATGGCTATAGAGGCGTTGCCTTAGAACTTTATCTTGATGCAGGACCTATAACCGGCTGTCCAGTGCCACCTCCTCCTTCGGCGTATTTGCCTTTGCAAATGGGATTTATGTATCCTACAACAGGAACTACACCAGGAATATACAGAAATCAGAATTGCAACGTACTATTAACCGGTTATGAGGCACAAATTGACCGTTGGGTTAATGGTCGTATAAATGAATTGGGATATGAATATTGGGGATTAGAAGTAAGATTTCCTGCTAATGTCAACGGTGTGGATTTAACCGGTGACTTCATAAGGGTAGAAGTAGGTATTTCTCAATCGCCTACTACTTCAGGTACATCAGTCAGAGGCGCTTTATTGCACACGTGGACACAAACACCCGATTTGTTTCAACGTTTAGACCGTTTGCATGACGTGCTGCTTAGCGACTGCGCTTCTGCCGTAGCTACTCCTGAAGCTGTTTGCGACGGCGGCTCTACAGTGTTAAGTACCCAAATGAAAACAGCAGTCCTCGGACTTTCCTATACTTGGCAGCAAGCACCGTCTGAATCAGGACCTTGGACTCCGGCAATCATAACTGCTCCTGGAGATGCAGAAAATAATTTTGTAACCGTAACGCCTGCTGTTACTACTTGGTACCGCGCCTTATACGACGTAGTTGAAACCTGTCCGGTAGAAGTTATTGTCGCTTTTACAACTGCGGGTACAACGACTGCTTCTCCACAAAACCTTTGTGTTGGCTCTACGCTAACGTTAGTTGGCACTGCTTCCGGCACAAGTGCCGAGGCAACATGGGGTTGGAAAAGAGGCGGTAATTCCGAATTTATTGGAACTTGGGTAACCGGTCCAAGCGATAACATAGCAGATAGAACATTTACTAAAACAGCAGCAGTAGCCGACGCTGGCGATTATTATTTTGTGATATTAGATGCTTGCGAAGCAGCTTCCGAAAGAGTAGTAGTAAATATAATTGATGCCAACACCATCACGTTAGTATCAAGTTCAAAAGATGCCACCGTATGCGTTAATACCGCCATTCCGACCATAAAGTTCGCCACCGCAGGCGCCACAGGAGCAACATTCAGCGGTCTCCCGACAGGCGTATCAGGCACCTGGGCAAACGACACCATCACCATCAGCGGAACACCGACAACAACCGTCGGCAGCCCGTTTAATTATACCATAACACTGACAGGAGGCTGCGGAGGAGGAACAGAAACAGGCACCATCACCGTAAATGCCAAACCTACAGTGACCATCGGCAGCAACAGTCCCGTTTGCGAAGGAGCCACCCTAAACCTGAACAGCACAGGCAGTACAGGAGCAGGAACTTATGCTTGGAGCGGACCAAACAGCTTTACCGATACCGCAGCAGCACCGAGCATCACCAATGTAACCACCGCTGCAAGCGGCACCTATAAACTCGTTATTACAAGTTCCGCAGGATGTAAAGATTCCACCACAACAAACGTTACCGTCAACGCCAAACCGACAGTGACTATCGGAAGCAACAGTCCCGTTTGCGAAGGAACCACCCTAAACCTGAACAGTACAGGAAGTACAGGAGCAGGAACTTATGCTTGGAGCGGACCAAACAACTTTACCGATACCGCAGCAGCGCCGAGCATTACCAATGTAACCACCGCTGCGACAGGCACCTATAAGCTCGTTATCACTTCCGCCGCAGGATGTAAAGATTCCACCACAACAGACGTTACCGTCAACGCCAAACCGACAGTGACTATCGGAAGCAACAGTCCCATTTGCGAAGGAGCAACCCTAAACCTAAACAGCACAGGCAGTACAGGAGCAGGAACTTATGCTTGGAGCGGACCAAACGGATTTACCGATACCGCAGCAGCACCAAGCATCACCAATGTAACCACCGCTGCAAGCGGAACCTATAAGCTTGTTATTACCAGTTCTG
>Ga0082212_10001211_pt1 | contig 37989 bp, 32 predicted proteins | sample TergutNt197P3_FD_71548 | JGI IMG/M metagenome (GOLD analysis project Ga0082212, IMG submission 71548) | Neocapritermes taracua P3 segment gut microbial communities from Petit-Saut dam, French Guiana - Nt197 P3 | ecosystem: Host-associated > Arthropoda: Insects > Digestive system > Gut ...
GTCGTGGCTGATATAAGCCGGTACAAAACATTCAGTGATACAACCGAGTTCTCGGGCGACGCATACGAGGTTCTGAACAACAACTACACGAATTCCATCGTTACGGATGAGGGTATAGAGTGGATAATCAACACAGACACCAAATTCGTGCAGATAGACCTCAAAGTGACCCATCCGGCTCAGCGCCAGCTCTTTGACCACGCCAGCACGAACAACGCGCGTCCGGGAGACGAAGTCGTTGTAGTGCCGAAGGGCACTACCGGCAACGACGCCCGCACAGCCAAGGAAGTGTACATCATTGTCAGGCCGGGTGCGGCTGCGGACAGCACCGACGCGACACTCGCCAGCTACACTCTCAGCGGAATTACATCCGGCACTCTCGGAACTCCGGCGGCAACGTGGGGAGCTGTCACAGTGCCCGGAGCGATCACATTGCAAACCGTGTCACCGGCGACTTCTGTTGCGATTGTCACTACAACGAACGATTCCGGCGCCACGGTGAGATGGGCCTACACACCGGATGGCATTACTGCACCGATCTTCGGAACAGTAACCCCCATAGCTTCGATTGCCAATAACGGGTTCGTGTACATCGAAGTCACTGCGGAGGACGGAGCGACCACATTGATCTACAAAATACAAGTTACCGTCGCGCCGTAACCGAACCGCACCGGCATAAACCTAACCAACAGCAAACACAAGGCCCGGGGTTTCCCCGGGCCTTGTGTCTTCGGAGCCGACAGGGGCTGTAAGGCTGTCGTCTGCACTCTTAATTCTCCGATCATGACTTTTTGCATTGACAATTATACGGTATGATTATATATTAAGTAACGGCGCTTTGCGCTGAGAACCGGTCAAAGAGGGGGAGGATAATGTCCAAAGAATTGATTCGCCTTGTCAACTGCCGGGTGGAGCTTGACGGCGAGATCATTTTGAATTCTGTAAACTTGGGATTTAACGATAAAGAATTTCTGACACTGCTCGGACCGTCCGGTTGCGGGAAGACCACCACGCTCAGAATCTTGGGTGGTTTTATTAAACCCACGTCGGGCGATGTTTTGTTTGACGGCGAGAGGATAAACGATCTGCCGCCGAACAAACGCAAGGTCAACACCGTTTTTCAGAAATACGCTTTGTTCACCCATCTCAATGTGTTTGAGAACGTGGCTTTCGGGCTGCGTATCGCGGGGGTCACGGAGACGGAGATCAAAAGGCGCGTCGGGGAAGCCTTGGAGCTTGTGGCGCTCTGCGGATACGACAAGCGCAACGTCTCGCGGCTCTCGGGCGGCCAGCAGCAGCGCGTTGCCATAGCGAGGGCCGTTGTGAACCGTCCGCGCGTTTTATTGTTGGACGAGCCTTTGGGCGCTCTCGATTTGAAGCTGCGCAAGGATATGCAAAGAGAGCTGAAACAAATACAAAAACAAGTGGGCATCACTTTCATATATGTCACGCACGATCAGGAAGAAGCGCTTACCATGTCCGATACGGTAGTCGTCATGAACAAGGGCGAGATACAGCAGACCGGGACCCCGACAGATATCTATAACGAGCCGATAAACGCGTTTGTGGCGGATTTTATCGGCGAGAGCAATATAATAGACGGAATCATGGCGGCCGATAACCGCGTTATCATCTGCGGGCGCAGGTTCCACTGCCTTGACAGGGGTTTTGCCCCCAACGAGCCTGTGGACGTCGTGATACGCCCCGAGGATATCGACATAGTGCCCGCCAAAGAAGGGCAGATCACCGGCATCGTTTCGGACGTCATATTCAAAGGCGTACACTATGACACCATTGTTGATTTTCAGGGTTTCAAATGGCTCATACAGACGACTGATTATTCACCCGCCGGAACAAGAATAGGCGTCAAAATTGACCCGGACGGTTTCCATATCATGAAAAAGAGCGCGTATTCCGGGGCTTTCGGGGATTACAGCTCATACTCGGCGGAATATGACGAGTTGTCGGCCGACCCTTTTGAGGAGGGGCGGGAAGATGAATAAGAATACGGCCGCTCTGCCGGCATACCCTTATGTACTGTGGATGGCGCTTTTCGTGGTCGCTCCCATAATACTGATTGTGGTATACGCTTTTACAAATTCAGCCGGCGGCGTCACGCTCGGCAATTTTTCCGCGATGCTGTCCTATGCCGGCGTTTTCGGGCGCTCGCTCCGCATCGCGCTGACGGCAACGGTGATCTGTTTTGTAATCGGCTATCCCGTCGCATATTACCTCAGCAAGGCCGGACCCGTCATATCGCGCATATCCGTGGCGCTGATAATGCTGCCGATGTGGATCAACTTTCTGCTGCGTACATACGCTTGGATGTCGATACTCGAAAACACGGGGCTGATCAACCAAGCTCTCAGGGCGATCGGCGTGTTTTCCGCAGTAAACGGCGTAAACGGTTTTTTAAACGGCGTATTCGGCCTTGACCTGAAAACGAACATCGAGTTTTTTCGCATGATAAACACTTCGGGCGCGGTCGTTCTCGGCATGGTATACAACTATCTTCCGTTTATGATACTGCCGATACACTCCGTGATAATAAAAATAGACCAAAGCGTGGTGGAAGCCGCTTTGGACCTCGGGGCAAGCCCTGCAAAGGTATTTTCAAAAGTGATTTTCCCTCTGAGCCTGCCGGGCGTCATATCGGGCATTACCATGGTGTTTGTGCCGAGCATTTCCACTTTTATCATTTCAAAGCTGCTCGGCGGCGGCACGTCGCTTTTACTCGGCGATCTGATCGAGATGCAGTTTCTCGGAAACGCCTATAATCCGCATCTCGGTTCAGCCATATCTCTCGTCATGATGGTCATCGTTGTTTTGTGCATGACTGTAATGAGCAGGTTCGGAGAAGGCGAAGACCGGGCGGTGATAATGTGAGCGGGCGAAAAACCGGCGTAGGCGGCAGGGCGCTTGTGATCTTGACTTTCATTTTCTTATATCTGCCGATCATCATACTTATTATTTTTTCTTTCAACAGCACAAAGAGCCGCAGCGTATGGTCGGGCTTCACCTTGGAATGGTACGAAAAGCTGTTTTCAAACGAGCTGATTTTGAGTTCGCTGTACACCACGCTTGCGGTTTCGGCTCTCGCCGCCGCTTTTTCCGCGGTTTTCGGGACTTTCGCGGCCATTGGATTTTTTAATATGAAAAGAAGGCTGCGGACCCCCATGCTTACCGTGAACAATATCCCCGTTATCAACGCGGATATAATAACAGGCGTTTCGCTGAGCTTGCTGTTTGTGTTCGCCGGATCGATATTTAAGTTTAATTTGGGCTTCGGTACCCTTTTGATCGCCCACATAAGCTTTAATATACCGTATGTGATACTCTCGGTCATGCCGAAGCTCTACAGGCTCGACAGAAACCTTATCGAGGCCGCGCGGGACCTCGGCTGTACTTGGTTTCGCGGGTTTATAAAAGTGATCGTCCCGGAAATCATGCCCGGAATAATAAACGGACTGATAATCGCTTTTACAATGTCGATAGACGACTTTGTAATAAGCTATTTCACGGCGGGCAGCAGGGTGCAGACTCTTTCCATGACGATATACGCCATGACCCGAAAGCGGGTGAGCCCGGAAATAAACGCCGTGTCCACGCTTCTGTTCGCGACGGTGCTGACGCTTTTGGTCATAATAAACATAAGGGAGATCAGACAGGAAAAACACGGAAAAAAAACAGAAAAGGAGACCTGAATTGAAAAGAATAATCACTTTGATATCACTGTCGGCATTCCTCTTTGCCGTCTTAGTCGGCTGCGGCCGATCCGGAGCAAAACCGCCCGCAAACGCCGGCGTTGTTAATGTGTATAACTGGGGCGAATATATAGACACCGATTTGCTTACCCAATTTAAGGCCGAGACCGGAATAACGGTCAACTACCGCACATTTGAGAGCAATGAGCAGTTGTACTCCGTTCTCAAACAGGGCGGCGTTTCCTACGACGTCATCATCCCGTCGGACTATATGATAAGCCGCCTTATTTCAGAGGATATGCTGGAAAAAATCAATTTCGACAACATTCCCAATCTGTCTCTCATCGACGAGGATCTTCGCTTCATCGATTATGACCCCACGGGAGAATACAGCGTTCCGTATACTTGGGGGACCGTCGGCATTATCTGGAACGAATCGATGATAGCCGACGAGATCACAAGTTGGAGCGCCTTGTTTGACGAGAGATATTCCGGAATGATTCTTATGATAGACAATTCCCGCGACGCTTTCGGAATCGCTTTAAAGTACTTGGGTCATTCGCAGAACACGACGAACGAGGCGGAGCTGTATGAGGCGTTTGACTTGCTGGCGGCCCAAAAACCTCTGCTGCAGCAATATGTCATGGACGCCGTATATGACAAGCTCGAAAGCGCCGAGGCATCTGTCGGGGTCTATTACGCCGGAGACTATCTGACTATGCTGGAGAGCAATCCGGACCTGAGATTTGTTATCCCGAAGGAAGGCTCGAATAAATTCATCGACTGCATGTGCATACTGAAGGGCGCCGAGAACAGAGAAAACGCGGAGGCTTTTATCAATTTCATGTGTTCGACGGACGCCTCTCTCGCAAACGCCGAATACATAGGCTATACCAGCCCGAACACGGAGGTCCGGGACATAATAGAGCTTGACGATCTGTCCCGGGAAATAATGTATCCGTCCCGGGAGATAACAGACCGCTGCGAGTTTTTCATAAATCTTCCGCCTGAAACGCTTTCGCTGTTAGACGAGCTGTGGACGAGGCTCAAAGCTTAAGATGGGAGAGACCGGCGGGATGTCACGGATATGAAAAAAAAATCGGGCAAAAATGAATTAAGACCGCTGCTTGCCGTTTTGCTTGCCGGAACGGTGTGCGCTCTTGCGCTTTGTTCTGTCCGGATCCGAATCGAATCGCGCAATACCAACGCGATCGTCGTCATGCCGGAAGCGAGTTTGGAGCTCATTGAAGGTGAATTGCCGCTCGTCATACCTTTCGTGCCCGGGAAAACAATTCCCGGACCGGAGCTGTGGCTCGGCGCCGGTCATACTTTTGCATACGCAGACGGAGTTACGGCAGGTCTTGTCGAGGATGAAAACCAATACAGCCACATACCCATAGACGGATTTGTCCCCTACAATTTCCCGGCGCCCTCATTCAATATTCCCGTGCCCTTGGTGCGCGTTTTCAGGCTTATCCCGGAATACGCGGCCCGATACGCCGTTTTGGGCTATGACGGGGCCCGGGAGATCGAAAACATCCTCTGCAGGGCGATCACCGATCGAAATATCAGAGTCATTTGGCTGGAGCCCTTTGTCGATTCCCGTACAGGTGAGGTCATAACCGACGCTGAGGTCTATAACGAGACCCTGCAAAACCTCTCCGCTCGGATCGCGGCGCAGGGACTGACGCTCGGCGGCGGATTTTCCGTTTTCCCGGATCATACGCCGAATACGGTTTTACTCATCGGCTGCGGCTTCGGTATTGTCGCGGCCGGGCTTTTTTTGCTGCGCAGCTTATTAAAACCCGGGAAAAAACAAGAGATGTTTTTATTATGCCTCCTGTCGGCAGTCGTCGCGGTCATGCTTTTGACAGCGCCCGGATCAGGCGTTCGGGTTTTGTCGCTTCTTTCTTCCGTAATATTTCCCTGCCTTGCTTTTTGGCATTTGTCCCGGCAATTCGCTCCTGTGTGCGGCATGAGCGCAGGGAGAGTTTGTCTGCGCTTTGCGGCGGCCTTGTCGGCGGCGATAGGGATATGCCTTCTCGGAGGGCTTTACGTGGCGGCGCTGCAGTCGTCGACCCGGTATCTGCTCGCGATCGACAATTTTCGCGGAGTTAAACTCAGCCAGTTTGCCCCGGTGCTGTACGCCGCCCTTATCCTGTATCTCAAGATTTACAAAAAGGAAGGCGTTTTGCGGATAATAAAAGATAAAAAATATGTCGCCCTTTTCTTCGTTATTGCGCTGTGCGCCGGAATCGCGTATTTTATTATCCGCACGGGAGACGGCATGGTCGGCGTCGGCCTTTTGGAGCAGCGGTTTCGTAATTGGCTTGAGTATGTATTGCCGGCAAGGCCCAGAACAACGGAGTTTCTTGTCTCATGGCCCTGCTTTGCCGTCGCGTTCGTTTTGTTTTTGCGCCGCCGCGGCGACTTTGCTTGGCCGTTTGCAGTTTTGATCTCTCCCGGAACGGCGTCTGTCGTCAATACCTTTTGCCATTCGCGCGCCCCGGTTTTGCTCTCATTGGTAAGGACCGTTACGGGCGCCGTCATCGGGCTCGTTATCGGAATGGCGATTGTATTCATCTTCGCGCGAAAAACAGATGAAATAAAACTCCCTCCCGGCCGATAACCGGATCATGTCGCGAAAAAACCTCCGGAGCCCGCTTTACCGAACGGGCTCCGGAGGTTTTTTGTTTATTTTTTTACTTATTGTCTTTCAAAAACTCGGTGTAATCCGGTACGATACAGCGCACGACATTGGCCAAAAACTGCGCCGCCTCGGCTCTGCTGAGGTAAGCTTCAGGGCGGAGACTGCCGTTTGACCCTTGTGCCAAACCGTTTCTCACGATCTCGGACACGGCCTTTAAGTATTCCGGCGCGACGCTTGAGGCGTCGCTGAATCCGGCTAATGCGTCCTCGTCGCCGTCACCCGGGAAAATGAGATAAAATCCGGTCAGGACCTCATAGGTTATCGCGAATATTTCCTGACGGTCGATGGCCTCGTGCGGCTCAAAGAGCCCGTCGGAGTTTCCGCGGACAGCGCCCGAAGCGGCGGCCTTGCACACGCTCTCGTAATACCAGCTTCCCGGTTCGAGGTCGGGAAACGGCATCGGGTCATAGTCCGTCATGTTATAGTCCGTCATGCGCATCAGCATTGTCACGTACTGAGCGCGGGTGACATTGCTGTCGGGCGCGAACAGGCCGTTTCCGACGCCGTTCATTATGCCGCGCGCCGCCATGAAAAGAGCCGCGTCCTGTGACCAATGACCGTTAATGTCGCCGAAGCTCACGGGATTTTGCTTAACGGCGTACCGGCCCTCGTCATTGACGAGAGCATAAACCAAACCGTCGCGGGCGACGCTGCGCGGAATGATCTTTTCGCCGCCGTCCGGAAGCTGTTTATACACTATAAGATCGGTTTCATTGCCGGCCCCTTGCTCGGGCACGCCGAGGATGAGCGGCGAATCGTAGACATACCAATCAAGAGAGCTGCCGTTTGAGGTGACGGAGAGTTTTATACTGCCTTTTTCCATCAGATATGAGATTATCGTGTCGGGCAGGAAAGTGAGTTCTTTCCCTCGTACCTCAACCGTGACGCCGCCCTCGCCTTCATAGGACAAGGCGGCAAGCTCAAGCATGTTTTCGCTCGTGATGGCCATGAGGCCGAGGCTTTCGTTGTACACAAGCAAGGTCATGCCGAGATTTTCCATGAACCAGCTCAGCGGCACGTCGATTTGAAGCTTGTCCAAATCACCGGATACGAACAAGGTCATAACGCCGTTCACTGCGTTTTGTTTCATGGAGTCAAGGTCCTTCGGCGTCAGCGTGATCTTATCGGCCGGCGGCGGAGGGCCGGGCGGGGCCGGCGGGGGCAGAATGTCGCCTCCGGCCTTGACGGTGAACGACAGGGGGATAACGAAATCTTCGAGCATTCCGAAACTGATTATGAGATTATCTTCATATATGCCCTTTTTAAGGCCTGTTACGGGTTTTACGCTGAATTTGAATTCGCCGCCGGCTGTCAGATCCTCTATCGGAACAGACTCTGCCTCGAAATCAAGTCCCGATTCCAAGCTCGCGTCAAATACGCCGGTAATCGTACTTGCGCTGTTATTGGTTACGGTAAAGTCTTTTTTTACGGAAAGCGCGCTATAGCCCTCGCTCGCCGGCTTAAATATGCCGTCCGACGGATCAATGCTGACCCCTATATATTCTGCCGAGAGATCGGTTCCGTCGCCGTTCAGCAAGAACACGCCCCCGTCTTCAGATAATATCGCATAATCTGTGAAGCCATCGAAATTCAGCGCCCCGATTCTGATCAAGGTGATCGTTTCGCCCGGGGCCAAGCCGTTCGTTCCCGTGATCTTGATATCCGCCAAAGGGAGATCACCGCCGATGACGGTCAGCAGGACGCCGTCGCTGCCGACTCCGCTGATATCAAACTCGTATGTACCGATTTCGACCGATGAATTGGGGCGAAGGCAAAACTCATACCCTTTTTTCACGATAAGCGTTTTGGCAATCAGCTCGGATTTGCCCGGGTTCGTAGGTGAGATGTAACCATATCCCAAAAAGATTTTTTCAGCGTCCAGCTTTGAGGCGTCGAATTTCGCATTGCCTCCTTCACCTGCCCACCCTACTCCGCCATTGCCGCCGTACACGGCAAGCAGGGGTAAAAAGGGCGCGTTGTCATTCGCCGCGACAGCCGCGTCGCCTCCGTTGCCGCCGATATCAGATTTGCCGGCATAGCCCTCTTGAACGGCAACGGACGTCAGCCAGGCGGGTTTTGAGCCGGAATTCTTGGGGGCGACGCCGGTTACGCCGCTCGCGTTATCCACACCGCCGCCGTGGTCAACGGTACCCTTGCCGGGGCCTACGATGCCTGCGGCGCCTCCCATGAATGCGCCTTCGCCGCCGCCTATACTTCCGCCTTGCTCCGGAACTGAGCCGTCGCCGCCTCCGCCGAATTCGTAATAGTCGGCGCCTCCGGCATATGAATATTGGACATAAGCGCCGCCTCCGCCGCCTCCGCCGCTGGAACCGGATTGGCCTCCCCCGCCGCCGCCGCCGATAATCAGAAGACCGTAATCGGGTATTGACGGATCGACCGGCATCGCCTCAGCGGAGTTCGGCAAGCCGCCGGCGGCAAGCGCTGAGGCGACCAAAAAGGACAGAGCCGCGCGCCGCGCCTTGCTTGTTTTTCTTCTTGTTTCTCTGTTCATATATGTTCTCCTTATATCAAACTCATTTTCACACTTACCGGCATCATTATACCGGATAGTTGTCGAAAATATAACTACCGTTTTCCGCGTTTTCCCGCCAAAGCCTGAAACTGTCCGAGAAGCGAGCCGTATTTTTTCTCCAAAGCGCCGCAGTCGAGCCGCAGCCGGGCGATTTCGCTGCGCAGCCGGACATTTTCCGTTTTAAGATCCGCCCCGGATTCCTCCGGCGCTTTTAAAGGGTCCTCACGTTTTAAGATCTCGGCGGCGGCGGCGGTGAGCAGTTCTTTGGTCCATACCGGATCGTCCGGCCCGAGACCGGACCAATTTCGGCTGATGTCTTTGTCTGTCATGTTTGAGAAGATCCTTTCCGAAGCGGTTTTGCCGGAAACTCTCGTTTCCTCGAGCGTTTTCACGAAAAGCCGCTCCCACATATCGAATATGACGCTGCCGCCGTAATTTGCCCGGAATGTTTCACGCGCGTTTTGCCCCGCAGCCTCGCGCTCTTCGGGAGATAATTCCATCAGCTCGCGCAGAGCGCCGGCCAAAGCCTCCGGTGTGTTTTTGCCGTCATCACCGGCCGCCAGAGCGCCCATGCCCGGGCCGATCAGCGCGCGGGACGCCGCGCAGGAGCTGTAGCCGACCAGCGGCAGAGCATAGGCCGCGGCCTCAGGGAATACCATCGGGAAGCCCTCCGCCTCAAAGGACGGCAGACAAAAAATGTCCGCACTTTCGTAGTGCGGGCCGACGTCGTCAAGAGCGCCTGTAAAATCCGTGAGTTTTTTAATGCCGAGTTGCTCGGCCATTATGTCATAGAATTCCCGATACGGTCCGTCGCCCGCGAGTTTGAGCCTCCAATCAGGAAATTCTCCGGAGAGCATGGCGAAGGCCCGCAGTAAAAAAGAAAAGCGCTTATCCTCCTCGTTGAAACGCCCCGCCGATATTATCGTGCGGGTCGTTTTGGCCCGGCGCGCTGACAGATCGATATCGGCCGGCTCGGGCGCGGGATTGCCGATCACCGCCGCGCGCTCTCGCAGCGCTTCCGGATAATAGGGGAGATATTGAGGCAGCAGCGTTGTAAACGCGTCGGCGGAAAAAAGCGTCCCGTAATGCTCATAGGGCTGCCATCTTTCGAAGGTGTAGACACGCGGGTCGGCGGGTTCTCCCAATATATAAGGGATGCCGCTCCCCGAAAACAGCAGCGGCATGTACATGACCAGAGTGGTTCCGACGGATGCGGCGCATATGTCCAATCCGGACGCCTTTATCTTTTCTTTCGCTTCGCCGCGCCCGGCGGGGCCGCTGAGATCCAACGCTATAAGCTTGTGCGGATACGCGAGAGCGGACACGGGTATTTTTGAGGAGCGCCTATCTCTGTTGTCGAGCGCAATGACGGTAACTTCGTGTCCCCTCGCGGTCATTTCGGAAGCTAAGCGGTCGATAAGGCGTGTTATGCCCGTCCAATCCCGCAGATGATCCAAGCTTACGAATCCGATTTTCATACGTTCAGGTTGCTCCGCCGGCTTTTTTCTTTTTGCGGGCAGTGAAAATAATTACCGGGACCGTCAAAATCATCAAGCTGCACATGGCTCTGTAACCGATGCTGTAACCGGCGTTCTCCGTCACGATACCCATGAGCACGGGGGCGGTGCAGTGCGCCAGATCCGTGCCGGCGAAGACGGTCGCGACGGCGATTCCCCGCCGGGAGGGTTCCACGGCGCGTATGGCGGCCGTCTGCACGGTAGGCGTCGAAATGCCGTAACCCGTTCCCATAAGCACGGCGGCGACCGCGAGTACGGGAAATGAATTTGCAAAGCTGATAACGATCAGCGCGGAGGCGCAGCAGACGCAGCAGGGATAGAGGATCAAGCGGAAGGAATAGCGGTCTGTGAGGGTGCCGCTGTAGATTCGCGTCGCTATCAGGACCAAGGCAAATACGGTGAAATAGAAGCCCACGTTTGTTATTCCTTTTTCCAAGCCGTATAAAACCATGAAATTTGTAACCGAACTTGTGACTCCGGTAAAGAACATGGCTATACAGGCAAAGCCTATCACATCGGGAGCCGCGATGTTTTTGATCGAGAATTTCCTTCCGCCGCCGTTATCCGCGCCGTTTTTCAGGCCGGCGGTATTTTTCGATAGGACAGGCACAAGCGAGGCGGCGAGCGCCGAGATGCCGGCGGTGATAAGGAAGAGGACGGGAAAGCCCCAGCGGTTCACAACGGCTATTCCTATTGCCGGAGCTATCGCTTGGGCCCCTATGCCGGTTATGCCGAAAATACCGACGCCGCGCCCCATTTTACTCTCGGGAGTGACGGCGGACGCCATGGTCAAGGTCACGGTGGTGTTCAGGCCGAAAAGTATGCCGTGAAAAAAGCGTATGCCTATCAAAACCGGCGGAATTGACGCAAATTCAAGAGAAATAACTGCCACCGAGGTCATAAGCATGGAAATAACGCATATTTTTTTGCGATTCATCGTGTCGGCCATCGGACCGGCGAAAGGGCGCGACAAAAGCGCGCCGAAAGCCAAAGAAGCCACCAGAACCCCGATAAGGCTTTCGGAAAACCCTATTTGCCGCGCGTAAACGGGCAAATTCGGCGCAAGGATCTGAAAGCTGAGGCCGCATGTGCCGTTGATTATGAGCAGCAGAATGAAATCCCTGCTCCAAATCGAGACCGTGTCTTTGTTATTCATTTATTCTCCTGCACTCAAGGTAGTAGCGCTTATCCTCGGCGTGACCTATCGAAAAGCTTTTCTTCGGGAAAACCCCGCTCTTTGCGATCGACGGATAGAGTTCGCTTTTTTCCGGTTTCGGAAGGATGACCGCGGCGCAACCGGGGCGCTTCGCCATATCCAAAGCGGCGGCGTCGCCGTGGATAAAGTCGATCTTGCCGCCGTGTTTTGAAACATAGTCGTCGCAAAACTTTTGGATCGCCGCGATCATTTCCCCGGACGACGGCCAATTCGCGCAGATCGGCACGGAGCCTGAAGCGGAGATCATTCGAATCTCCGGTCCGTCGCCCGCAGCCTTTTTGAGGTCCTGCGTGAATTTTGAGACCTCTTCCGGGAAAGCGGCGGTATCCGTATTGAACATTACCCTGTGTATCGCTTCAAATTCCACCGAATCGTCGTGCAGATTAACAAGCTCCGCGAGACAATACCGAGCCGGATGCGGGCCGTCATCAGAGCCGAGCGATTTTTTTATGCTCTCATAATACAGCTTGGCGGCCGCGAGACTGTGGTTGCCGTCGCCCACGGCGTATAAGAAGGGCGCCGCCGCGCCCGGGAGAGAAAGCGCAATCTCCGCTTCCGAGAGCCTTTCGCGCAAAGATAAAGCGTCGCGACCGAAGACCCGCCGGCCCGTTATCCCGCCGCCGCCCTGCATGAGCTCAAAATCATACAGCTCGGGCAGAGTGTCCTTCATTTCGGCAAGCGGCTCAATGACCCGTTGACAGGGATCGTTTATAAAGATCACGATATGAGGCATTTCAAGCGCGGCGCGTTCGCGTATTTTTACCCTGGGGGGAAGCCTGTCCTCCACCGTCGCCTCAGTCGGCCGCACGGCCGCGGGAGCCCCGGGCTTGAAATCGTATTGCTCCAAGTCCAAAAGCCCCAAAATGCCTTTTCTTACTTTACCGCCCGACAGTCTTCGCTCAATGTAGATATATGAGTCCGAAAGGGTTTCAAATACTCCGGAGCCGATGTATTCTTTCATGTTCGCATTGATTTTTATTATCTCCTCTTCCGGGTCTCTCGTTTCCAAATACGCTTCCGGAAGCATCAAACGAAGGGTCGAAATCGATTTTCCGACTGTCGACTCAGCTTTTTGCCAGTATTCCGGCTGCGAGGAGAATTGGTCGCAGGCAATTACGCTCCATTTGCTCATGTCGGCGTTTCGGGGCAGCATTATATCTCCCGGTAAAAACACTTCTCTCGGCATGACGGCTCCTTTACGTATTCCCGTTTATGTGATAAACTGAATAAAAACCGCAATAATACTGTTTGATAAACTATCATAAATATCCGTTAATGTCAATTAACGGGGCCGCCGCCGCGATCGAGGCTGAAAAGGAGCGTTTGTATGACCGGCATTGTATTTGAGCTGATACTGAATCTTATCAACCGGGACGGAAAACCGGTCACGGTCGCTGTCGACGGAGGCTGCTGCACCGGCAAAAGCTCTTTGGCGCGAAGCCTGACCGAGCGCTTTAACGGCAATATATTTCGGTGTGATGATTTTTATCTCACAAAGGAGCTGAAAACTCCTGAAAGGCTCGCGGAAACAGGCGGGAACATGGACAGGGAGCGGCTTTTAAGGGAAGTCATTATTCCCGCGGCGGCCGGAGAGACGGTGACGTACCGCGCGTATTCGTGCGAGACTTGTGACTTTTTGCCTTCGGTAACGATAAGCCCTGCCGGGCTGAACATCGTTGAAGGCGCATACAGCCATCACCCGGATCTGGCGGGATACTACGACCTTCGCATTTTTATGAAAGCTCCGCGGGAGCTGCGGCTTTTAAGACTCAAACAGAGAGAAAGCGAAAAATATGATCTGTTTGTCAATAAGTGGATGCCTGCCGAAGACGCGTATTTTTCGAAATTCCGCATTGAAGAAAACGCCGATATCGTATTGGAGTCGGAATTTGATTGACTGTTCGTTTGTAAAAATGTAATTGCCGGGCGATTGATTATTTGATATAATCAAAATACAAAAACAACGGGAGGGAAGAAAATGGCAAACTACATCGATGAGGAAACCGGACTCGGGCGTTTACAGGGAAACAAGGGGCTTTACAAGCGAATGCTGAACCTGTTCGTTTCGAGCAAAGAGCCGGCTGCCTTTGAAGAGGCGCTCGCGGACAACAACAACGAGCAGGCGTCCGCCGTAATGCACAGCATCAAAGGCATTGCGGGAAACCTTGCCTTGACCTCTCTTTTTGAAATCAGTTCCGTATTGATGACGGAGCTGAAGGACGGGATCGTTAATACCGATTTGATTGAACAGTACCGCGAATCGCTGAAAAATACGACAGCCGCCGCGGAAGAATTGATGGCCCGCTTGGGATAGGGCGATAAAAAAACGATATAAGGCTTCCGGCGACATGCGCGTCGGAAGCCTTATATTGGAGCAGAATTAACAGACATGGGAGATTGCGATGATCACTGTTGAAAATCTGTCGCTCCGATTCGGGGGACAAAAACTCTTTGACCGCGTCGATCTGCGGTTTTCGGCCGGCAATTGCTACGGTATTATCGGCGCCAACGGCGCCGGAAAATCCACTTTTCTCAAAATACTCTCCGGGGAGACGGAGTCGTCCGGCGGGCATGTGTACGTCGAACCGAAATGCCGCATGTCCGTACTCAGGCAAAACCGGGACATGTTTGACGAATACGGCGTCATCGAAACCGTTATCATGGGCAACAAACGCCTGTATGACTGCGGGCGGGAAAAAGACGCCGTATATGAAAAAGCCGATTTTACCGACGAGGACGGCATACGCGCGGCAGAACTTGAGGAGGAATACGCGGAATTGGGCGGATGGGAAGCGGAATCCGACGCCTCCAAGATACTTCAGGGACTCGGCGTCGACACCGATCTGCATGAGCGCAAAATGTCTGAAACCGATTCCGCGCAGAAAGTAAAGGTGTTGCTTGCTCAGGCGCTTTTCGGGCATCCGGATATTATACTCTTGGACGAGCCCACCAATAACTTGGACCTCGCCTCTGTCGTGTGGCTTGAGGATTTTCTGCTCGATTACGACGGAACGGTTCTTGTTGTAAGCCACGACCGGTATTTTCTGAACACGGTCTGCACTCATATAGTCGACATCGATTTCGGCAAGATAAAAATGTATGTCGGTAACTATGACTTCTGGTATGAATCGAGTCAGCTGATACAAAGACTGATAAAAGACCAAAACAAAAAAGCGGAGCAGAAGATCGCCGAGCTTCAAAGCTTTATCGCCCGTTTTTCGGCTAACAAATCAAAATCCCGGCAGGCCACGAGCCGTAAAAAACTGCTCGAAAAAATCAGCGTTGAAGAACTTCCCGCGTCCTCGAGGCGATATCCGTGGGTGGGCTTCAAAGCCGACAGGGAACCGGGCAAGGACAGGCTTTCCGTAAATGACGTTTCAATAACAATAGACGGCGTCAAGGTCTTGACCGGCGTCAGTTTTATTATGGGAAAAGAAGACAAGATCGCGATCATCGGCAAAAATGAGATCGCCGTGACCGCGCTTTTTGATATCTTAGCCGGTGAGACGGAACCTGACGACGGCGTCGTGAAATGGGGAGTATCTACCTCGCTTGCTTATTTTCCGAAAGACCACAACAGTTTTTTCGACGGCTGCGACTATAACCTGATAGACTGGATGCGCCAGTTTTCCGCTGATAAAAGGGAGAGTTATTTGCGGACTTTTTTGGGCCGCATGCTGTTTTCCGGCGACGACGTGTATAAAAGCGTTTCAGTTCTCTCCGGAGGTGAGAGAGTGCGCTGCATGCTTTCAAAAATGATGCTGTCCGGCGCTAACGTGCTGCTTTTCGATCAGCCGGCGAACCATCTCGATCTGGAGAGTATCGCCGCTTTAAACAACGGCATGGAGGCTTTCCCTTTTAACATAATTTTCACGAGCCACGACCACCAGCTTACCCAATCAACTGCGAACCGCATAATCGAAGTGACCGACGACGGCATAACAGACAGGCAAGTGACTTATGACGAGTATATGAATCTTGCGGGCAGTAAATTGCAGGATTAAGAAAGAAGCGGCCGGCGGCCGCTTCTTTCTTAATCCTCCGTAACAGCCCGGTAATCCTCCGGGGTGTTTACATTGAGAAGAATCTTGTTTATATCCCACCTGCAGAGCAAGCTTTCGTCGATATAACGGACATTCAGCGCCTCGAGCAGTTCCCGGGCGGCGCGTTTGTCGTGCGTCAGAAAATCTCTGACTTCATTAAAGCAGCTTCGGGAATACGCGGCGAAAAGAGGCTCGACATAACCGTTTGCCCTTCTTATCACGCAGGCGTCATAACCGTTCAGCCCGTGAGCGAGATATTCGGCAAGCCCGGCGTCTCCGAAAGGGATATCCGTCGCGGTCAGAAAAACATATTCCTCGTCTGTTTCGGAAAACGCGGAATACAGCCCGTTGAGAGGGCCTTTGCCCGGAAACTTATCGACCAGTTCAACGGCACCTTCGCAGTCGAACCTTCCGGCAATGTCCACGGAAACGGCAACATTGCCCAAGGTCTTGTATCTTTCCGTCAGGGATGATATGAAAGTGCCTCCCTCAAACGGCAAAAGGGCCTTGTCCCGTCCCATGCGTCTGCTGTTTCCGCCGATGAGTATCACAGTCAGCAATCGCTCCACCTCCGCCCCCGCGATTATACCTTTTTCCCGGTCATTTTTCAATTCATGTTTTTTTCGGAGGCTTGATAGTGGCCGATCTCAATTCGGAAGTGCGATACATAAAAGGCATAGGAGAAAAACGCGCGAAGCTGCTTGAAAAGCTCGGCGTTCAGACTTTATTCGACCTTATTCGGCACTTTCCGCGGGCCTATGAGGACAGGACCGTCATAAAAACCGTTGCGGAGACAGAGCCGGATGAAACTGTTTGTGTCAAGGCGACCGTCACGGGGGCTCCCGTTTTCGCCCGCAGCCGCAGGGGGCTTGAGTTTGTTAAGCTGAGGGCGGCGGATGACACGGGAACGATAGATATAATTTTTTTTAACCGAAAATATATCAAAGACCAACTCAAACCGGGCGCAAGGTATATATTTTACGGTAAAGTCGCAGGCGCGCTTTCGCTGAAGACCATGACAAATCCGGTGTTTGAACCGGAGGATAAGCAAAGCGATGTGACGGGGCGCATCGTGCCGGTCTACCGGCTGACCTCCGGAATATCCGGCCGGGTATTTATGAATCTCATGCGGCGGGGATTGGATATGTGCGGCTCCGGCATACCGGACATACTGCCGGATGCGGTCAGAGCCGAAAATAAACTCGCGGAAGCGGTATTCGCTTATGAAAACATCCATTTTCCGGCTGATCCGAATTCGCTTGATTTTGCCCGCAGGCGGCTTATATTTGAGGAACTGTTCGTGCTCGCCTGCGCTCTCGGACTGCGCGGCGGCGAGCGCCGGAAAGCAAGCGGGATAAAACTGCGCCGCTCGGATCCGGATGAGTTTTACGCTTCGCTTCCTTTCTCGCCGACAGGAGCTCAGATGAGGGCGATAAAAGCGGCTGAACTCGACATGTGCTCCGGGAAACTCATGAACAGGATGATACAGGGCGACGTCGGTTCCGGTAAGACTTTGGCGGCCGCGGCCTGTATTTGGCTCTCATATAAAAACGGCTTGCAGAGCGCTTTCATGGCGCCGACCGAAGTGCTTGCCGCTCAGCATTTCAAAACGCTTCTCGGTTTTTTGTCGCCGTTCGGAGTCAGGGCCTGCAAGCTCACGGGCTCAATGACGGCAAAGCAAAAAAAAGAAACCAAAGACGCTGTCGCCTCGGGCGAGTTCGATCTTGTTGTCGGAACGCACGCGCTGTTGAGCGAGGACGCGATCTTTCCGTCTCTCGGCCTTGTCATTACGGATGAGCAGCATCGTTTCGGCGTCGGTCAGCGCGGCGCTTTGAGCGGCAAGGGCCAAAACCCGCATGTGCTCGTTATGTCCGCCACGCCGATACCGAGGACCCTTGCTCTTGTGATATACGGGGACCTTGACGTTTCCGTTCTGGACGAGATGCCGCCGGGGCGCAAAGCGGTCAAGACATTCACGATAAACGAAGAATTGCGCGCGAGACTTTATGGCTTTGTCCGGAAGCTCGTTTCGCAGGGCCGTCAAGTCTTCGCGGTATGCCCGGCGGTGGAGGAAAACGAAGACGCGGAGATCGAACTTCGCTCCGCCGAGGAGCATGCGCGGGAACTGAAAAAAGAGTTTCCGGATCTGGCGGTAGCCTGTGTTCACGGCAGGATGAAACCGAAGGATAAAGACGCCGTTATGGCCGCTTTTTCGTCCGGGGAAATTGACATACTTGTGTCCACCACCGTGATCGAAGTGGGTATCGACGTTCCCAACGCGGCGCTCATGATAATTGAAAACGCCGAAAGATTCGGGCTTTCCCAACTCCATCAGCTGCGCGGCCGCGTGGGCAGGGGCGATTCGGAGTCTTATTGCGTTCTCATATCCGATCCGGAAAGCAAAGAAGCCCGAAAAAGACTGAAGATCATGTGCGAAACGTCCGACGGATTTAAAATAAGCGAAGAGGATCTGCGGCTGCGCGGCCCGGGTGATTTTTTCGGCTCGCGCCAGCACGGTTTGCCCGACATGCGGATCGCCGACCTGTGTTCGGACGTAAGGATACTCGATTTGGCCCGGACGGAAGCGGAACGGACCTTAAAGCGCGATCCCTGTCTGACCTCCGCCGAGAATTCGAAGCTGCTTCAAGGCATAAACGAATTGTTTAATATAAAAGGAAAAACCTTCAACTGATAACGACCCGCCGCTTAAAATACGCCGAGCGGCATATAAAAAGCGGCGGGCCGGTTGAAAAGACGCGGGTTAAGCCCGGTGATCAGGACAGGGGATGGGACTGAACGACTAACATTTTGGCCGCTTCATGTCCCGTGTTAACACAGCTGCGCTTGGTGCCTTTTCCGAAGTGTACCGCGTCGCCGGCGGTAAGTACGAACTTTTCTATCTTGTCGTTATCGTCATAAAGCTCAATGGTCATTTCACCCGAGATCATGTAATAGACCGTCTCCATTTTAGCGGGAGAAACGTTGGCGCCGCCGCCCGGAAGGAAGTGGGACAGGCCGAGAACAATGGCGCCGTCGTTGACGTCGTCCGGATTGCAAAGTCTGGTGGTCCTGACGTCAAAATGGTTGGGGACCTCATAGCGCGTAGCTTCAGCTCTCCTGACTACTTTGTAACTCATTAATATTTTACATCCTTTCTGTGTTAGAAATTGAACAAAGAATTTCCGCTTGGCTGCATTTTAGCATCATTTGTTTTTATTTTCAAGACCGGTTTGCCGGTTTGCTCCGAAATATTATATAATGATCATAATGCTTTTAAACAGAGGGGGAAAACACCGTGCCTTTCTATGATCTGCACTGTCCGGTTTGCGACAAAGAGTATAATATCTCAGCTTCGATGGATGACAAGACCCTCAAACGTATCCCGTGTCCCGACTGCGGTTCGTTTGAACTTGAAACCGTATACAGGAATTCGCCGGCTTACATAAAAAATACGCAAGCCGCCGAATGCCCGAACCGCGGAGCCTGCTGCGCGGGATGCCGTTTCGGCGCGTGATAAGGGCGCGTGACAGGGGTTCAGATATATGTTATTTTCCCGGGATCGGGTTCGTGAGGGGCTGTTTTGCTTTTTGCCGTTCCGACCAAGACCGATATCACGAATTCATGTCCGGCCGGAAACCGGAGGCGCTTTTTTAATTCCGCCCCGCGGGGACCGTTAAGCGGAACGGCCGCCAAGCCGCATATTACGCTGCCGAGCCCGAGCGACGCGGCGGCGAGCGCGATGTTTTCGGCGAGTATGCCGCAGTCGATCGGAACGTAACCCGAAACGCCGGGGTCCGCCGATATGATCACCATGCACGGCGCGTTATAGAGCATCCTGCCGCCGCGCGAACTGATTCGGTTGAAATCATACTTGTCCTGCGGATCGGAGGCCATGATCCTGACGCCTTCGTCATCTGTTTCGTCTATGAGCGACTTGTCAGTGACGATGATCACCTGCCAGGGCATAAGGTTTCTTGCGCTGGGCGCCGCCAAAGCCGCGTCCGCTATTTGTTTGATCATATCGTCGGTAAGCGGTTCGCCGGTAAAATCCCGGCAGGAAAAGCGCTCTTTTATTGTTTTTAATACTTCATTCATGCGGATCACCCCTTTGCCGCTTTTTATGTTTTGTCGTATGAGTCGAGTACGGCTTCGAGGCATGACGCTATCCCGTCAACGCCGTCCGTCATAAGGCTTATCATCACAGCGCCGCGTACTTCCTCGCGCGTTGCGCCCGCTTTTTTTGCCATGCCGGCGTGAGCGGCTGCCGAGTTGACTTCACCTTTTGACGCCTTGATGCCGAGATAAACAAGTTGAAAAGTCTTCGAATCCAGACCGCCGCTTTCTTCCAGAGCAGTGACGAGCCCGCGAAACGCGCTGTTGACCTCGGGCGTTTCTTCCCTCATGAGTTCAATAAATTTCGGTTCCGCCATTAGTATAACTTCCTTTCATTATTTGATCGAACAGATGACCGCCGCTATAAATATAAACCGGGTTTTCGGGAAAAGCAACCAAATCGGCCGGTTATATGCCGACAACAGCGGGCCGGAAGGAATAAAACCCGGCTTTAAATAAAAATCTTGCAGACCGGCAAGCAAAAGAATATACTTATATAAATAAAGAATGATTATCCGGAGCGGCGGCTTATGCTCCGGAAACTGTTGTCAGATTCACAAAGGAGGCTTCCGGAGTGTCGACCAATAAAAAAGCTTTGTCAGTCTTTGTTGCTTCGGCGTTGTTTTTTTCGCTTATAATACCTGCCGGCGATCCGGCGGCCAAAGCGAGCGCAGCCGCAAGTTCAGCCCTGTATTACAGCGACATACCCTATGTGACGCAGAATGAGATAGACGCGATAGAGGCGCTTAAAAGCTCCGTAGATAAATTCATTTACGGACAAATGCGTGAGACGGAGGCGTTTGAACTCAAAGACGGGACTGTTTCGGGATTTGCCGCCGAATTTTGCAAGCTGCTTACCGGGCTTTTCGGCATCGAATTCTCGCTCGAGCTTCAAGATTGGGAGACTCTTAAAAACGGTATCGACAGCATGGAAACGGACTTCACGGGAGATTTGACTCCGACTCCCGAGCGAATGCTCCGGTATTTTATGACATATCCTATCGCGGAGCGCTCGCTTCGGATATTTACATACGCGGGAAAGTTCGAAATACTGACGGAAAGAGATATAAACGGGCTAAAGGTCGGCTCGCTCACAGGAACCATTGACACAGAACATGTGATGCAGTATTATCCCGAGTTGATATTCACGGTGGTTGATGTCGAGAGTTTCGACGCCGCTGCCGATATGCTGAAAACAGGCGAGATCGACGTTTTCATTTCAGAGGGCGTGATAGACCCGATATTTGATGACTACGGCTTTATCGATTCAAAGGAATTCTTCCCGCTGGTATACACATCGGTTTCTCTTACCACGGCAAATCCGGAGCTTGAGCCGATCATAGACGTCGTGAATAAATTCTTGTCGGCCGGCGGAATCGATACGCTGTATGATTTGTATAAAAAAGGCAACAAAGAATACGCGCGGTATAAGCTGAACAAATCGCTGACCGAAGAAGAGTCGGAATACCTGAACGATTTGATACGGCGGAACGCCACGGTTAAGATCGCTCTCGAGCAAGATAACTATCCGATTTGTTTTTATGACACAACAGCAAAGGAATTTCACGGCATAGCCGTCGACGTCATTGAGGAGATCAGCCGGCTCACCGGCATAGAGTTCGAGGTCGTGACGGACGAGAACACTCCTTGGTCGGAAGTGCTTGAAATGCTGAGGACAGGAAAAGCGTCCTTAGTTTCGCAGCTTTTGTATTCCGATGAGCGCAAAGGCAGCTTCCTGTGGACGGAAACTCCTTACGCTTCCTCGTATTATGCCTTGCTTTCCAAATATGAGCATCCGAGTATCGCGAGTTATCAAGTGGTCAGGACCCGCGTCGGAACGATCAATAAGTCCGCCTTTGAAGATAAATACAGAGAATGGTTTCCCGAAAATGATAACCTTATCCCGTATGACAGCCAGATCGACGTGCTGGACGCCTTGGAGGCGGGGGAAATCGATCTTTTGATGGGCTCCGATTATCTGCTGCTTATGCAGCAGAATTTCCGGGAAAAACCGGGCTTTAAGATAAACATCAGATTTGGGGCGCCGATGTATTCATATTTCGGCTTCAATAAAGACGAAGCGATATTGTGTTCCGTGATAAACAAGACCCAGTCGTTTGTCGATCTGACAGAGATCGCGGATAACTGGACAAGCCGCGGATATGACTACGCCAAAAACATTGCCCGCCAAAGAGCGGTATTGTCAATGTCCGTCGCCGGCTTTTTGTCTGTTTTGCTTCTTCTGACAGTATTCTTTCTGATCAGAAACAGAAGACTCAACCTCAGCCTTGACAAAACAGTCAAAGAGAGGACCAGCGAACTTGAGTTGAAGGACAACCTCTTAAATACAGTTAACGGCGCGGCCGAAATACTGCTGCAATCGGAAACAGACGTGTTTGCCGAGAATCTGCTGCGATGCATGGAGATGTTAGCCGGACCGGCGGACGCGGACCGCTTGAGCATTTGGAAAAACCGCGTCGACGCCGAGAGCGGCAAACGGTATTGCGTCCGTCAGTTCGAGTGGTCAAAAACTTCCGGCCCGCGGCAAGACAAAACAAACTCAACAAGCATTTCTTACGACGAATACATGCCGATGTGGGAAGGAATGCTGGCAAGGGGAAACTGCGTCAACGGGAGTATTAAGGATATGACGGGGCCTGAGAGGGCATTGTTGGAAAAACAGGGCGTATCGTCTGTTTTGCTTGTTCCCATTTTGTTGCAGGAGCTGTTTTGGGGTTTCGTCTCTTTCGCCGACTGCCACGGTGAGAGACTGTTTTCGGAGAATGAGGAATCAGTGCTGCGCTCCGGCGGTATGGTGATAGCCAACGCTCTTTTGCGCAATGAGATGACTTTAAAAATACACGCTTCGGCGGCTGAAATGGCGGCGGTGCTCCGCAATTACGCGGGCGTTATATGGAGCGTGGATACGGACAACACTATCACGCTTTTCGATGGGCTGTATCTTAAAGAGATCGACCTCTCGTCCGACTCCTTGACGGGCAAAAAATTAGAGGCCGCGCAAGAGAAATACGTCGGTTTCGAACTTTCGGAACACGTCAGAGCAACGCTTGACAAAGGTCCTCAGGACTGGATATCCGAGCTTGACGGCAAAATGTTCAGCCTGCATACCAATCCCATACGAGATGAAGCCGGCAATATATCCGGGGTCGTGGGAAGCATCGACGACATTACTGAAACGATACGGCTGAGGAAGGAATTGGAGATCGCTCTTGAAAAGGCCGAAGCCGGGGTCCACGCGCTTGAGGCGGCAAAACAGACCGTGGATGCCATGTTCGGAGCAAATCCCCATATGAATATCCTTTTTGACAACAGTTTTAAAGTTGTTGACTGTAACCCTGCGGCCTACGAGTTCATGGGATTTTCGACAAAAGAAGAACTGCTGACCGGCTTTATCGAACGCATGACGAAAAGTATTCCGGAATATCAATCGGACGGACGGGTTTCCATATCGCTTGCGGAAAGACTCATGACCGCCGCCAAGGAAGGCTGGGCGAGATTTGAGACTGAGCTTGTCATGGGCGATCTGACGAAGATACTGAACGTGGAATTCAAAAGGATACCGTATGAGAAAACTTTTGCCGTTGTTGCCTATGTCTTTGATATGACAGAGATCCGAGAGCGGGAAAAAGAGCTTATAGAGCGCGACCGCCAGTTGATTGAAGCCGTGGAAGAAGCCAAGGCCGCCAATCGCGCCAAGAGCGAGTTTTTGAGCAATATGAGCCATGAGATACGCACTCCGATGAACGCTATCTTGGGCATCACGGAGATACGGCTGCAAGACGAGTCGCTTGACAGGGAAACAAAGGAGTCGCTCGACAAAATATACAGCTCGGGCGACCTCCTGCTCGGGATCATAAACGACATACTCGATCTGTCCAAGATCGAAGCAGGAAAGCTTGAACTTATCGTGACCGATTATGAGGCGGCGAGCCTTATCAACGATACGGCCCAGCTGAATATGATGCGCATCGGCAGCAAACCGATAGAATTTGAGCTGTCTGTCGACGAGAATATGCCGTCTGTTTTGACCGGAGACGAACTGCGCGTTAAGCAAATAATGAATAATCTGCTTTCCAACGCTTTTAAATACACTGCCCGGGGCACGGTTAGGCTGTCTGTCGGCGCCGAGCCGTTCGAGGACGGCGCTTCGGAAACGGACGTTATGCTTGTTATCGGCGTCAGCGACACAGGGCAGGGGATGACGGAAGAACAAATAAGCAAATTGTTTGACGAGTATTCCCGGTTCAATCAGGAGGCAAACCGCACAACGGAGGGGACCGGGCTCGGCATGAGCATTACCCGGAATCTGATACAAATGATGAACGGCGAGATCTCGGTGAAAAGCGAGCCGGGCAAAGGCTCGGAATTCACCGTGCGTATACCGCAGGGCAGCCCGGCGTCCGGGTTGATCGGGCGGGAATTGGCCGAGAATCTGCAGCAATTCCGCATGAACAACAGCACTCAAATGAAACGGGTGCAGATAACCAGAGATCCCATGCCGTACGGCAGCGTTTTGATAGTGGACGATGTGGAAACGAATATTTATGTGGCGACCGGACTTATGATGCCGTATGAACTGAAGATCGATTCTGCCGACAGCGGATTTGCCGCGATCGAAAAAATCAGGGAAGGCAATGTGTATGACATTGTGTTCATGGATCATATGATGCCGAAAATGGACGGTATAGAAGCGACGAAAATAATAAGGGACATGGGCTACGAACACATAATAGTGGCGCTTACGGCGAACGCCGTGGCAGGTCAAGCGGAGATATTTTTGGCGAACGGCTTCAGCGATTTCATATCAAAGCCTATAGATATCCGCCAGTTGAACGCCGTTTTAAACAAATACGTGCGCGACAAACAACCCCCGGAAGTAATTGAGGCGGCGAAGGCCGGAAAGCGGGAAAAAGAAGCCGGGAAACCGCAGGGGGACGCCGGCGGAGCTTTAAAGCAAACGCCGGCGCTCGATCCGCGGTTTGCGGAGATATTCGTGCGGGACGCGTCGAAGTCTCTCGCCGTTTTGGACGATTTGATCAAAAAAGGCGGCGCTTTAGGGGAAGATGACCTGCGGACATATACCATCAACGCCCACGGAATGAAAAGCGCGCTCGCGAATATCGGAAGATCGGAGATGTCCTCTTCGGCGATGAAATTGGAAGAGGCCGGCCGTGCCGGCGATACGGGCGTGATTACAGAGCATACACCCGCTTTTCTGAGCTCCTTGCGTGAATTGCTCAAAGAACTGACGCCGAAAAAAGCGGAAAACGCCGCCAAAGGCGCGGAGGACGAGGACCGGGCGCACCTTTTTGAAAAACTGGCGGAGCTCAAAGCGGCTTGCGAAGCGTTGAACAAGAAAGAAGCAAAAAACATAGTATCGGAGCTGAGGGAAAAAAATTGGTCCGAAGCGACAGGGGATATGCTGGGAAATGTCGCCGAACACCTTCTCCACAGCGATTTTGAAGAGGTCTTGAGAGTTGTGGCGGATTTTGGTTCGGACAGTTGAATTAAAATAAATAAAGGACGGTCATGATCATGCAAATCTTTTTACTCGGAGATTCGCTTTCGAGAGGTATAATGTTTGATAAGGAAAAAGGGCGTTTTTCGCTTTTACGTGAGTCGTTCTGCAATTTGATGCGACCGAAACTCAAAACCGAAGTGGTCAATATCTCCGGTTTGGGCCGAACATTGGACGCCGCTTGCGATGCGTTGGAACAGCAGCTTTTGGTCAGCAAACCGCAGGCTGTTGCGATCGAACTCGGCGGCAATGACTGCGATTACAACTGGGCGGAAGTCGCCGAGGAGCCGCATGCCGCTCATGAGTGTAAAACGTCCTTCGCGCGGTTTGAGCAGGGTATACGCGAATTGGTCGCGCGGCTTCGGAGGGAAGACATTTTATCTGTTCTGATTAACCTTCCTCCGATCGATGCGGACAGATACTTCCGTTTTATTTGCCGCGATGACCCGAAGATGGAAAAAGGTATACTCTCATTTATCGGAAGCATTACGCATATCTACTGGTGGCATGAGCGGTTTTCAAGCGTGATCGGCAAGATCGCCGATGAAATGGGTGCGCATTTCATAGACATCCGCAGGGCTTTTCTTTATCAGGAGGATTACCGCGAGTTCATTTGCGACGACGGGATACATCCCAACGCGTCGGGACATAAACTGATCGCCGAGTGTATTAATGATTTTGTGGCTAAGCATTATTCGTATATGCTCATTCCGGGTAATGCATAAAAATCCGGTGAAAAGACAGAAACGGCGCGTGAAAAAGTCAAAGGCTTTAGTGTATTGAATTTATGAACACAGACGTATATAATAGGCAACACACAGCGTTTACGATATATTCGGCCGGCCGGCGAGTTTCGCGTCGGTATCCGGTCTTATGCTTGTGAGGGGAAGGAGACGGTAATGAATAACGACAGAGAAACGGTAATAATGGTTGACGACGACATAGTAAACCTGACGGTCGGGAAAAATGCTCTTTCCCAAAAGTATAATATTTTTACCGCTCCGTCCGGAGAAAAACTGTTTATGATTCTCGAGAGAGTGACCCCGGCGCTGATACTCTTGGATGTGGCTATGCCCGTTATGGACGGCTATGAGGTTATCAAAAAGCTGAAAGCCAACGCGCAGACCGCGCATATCCCCGTGATATTTTTGACCGCGCGTATAGATCCCGAGAGCGAGGTCGAGGGATTGAATCTCGGCGCGGTGGATTATATTACCAAGCCGTTTTCAAGGGAACTGCTGATAAAACGCATAGATTTGCACATACAATTTGAAAAACAGAAAATAGAACTGTTGAGTTACAGCCGGAATTTGGAGGGTGAGGTCGATCATAAGACAAAAACAGTCCTTGAACTGCAAAACGCGATCCTTAAAACTGTAGCCGAACTCGTTGAATGCCGCGACAGTATTACGGGAGGACACATCGAAAGAACGCAGCATTATTTGAGCCTTCTTGTGGATTTCTTGTTGGAGCACGGCTCGTATTCCGATATGATTTCATCTTGGGATATCAATTTGTTTATAATGTCCTCACAGCTTCACGACGTCGGTAAAATATCGATAAAAGACGACATATTGATGAAACCCGGCAAGCTGACCGATGAAGAGTTTAACGAAATGAAAAATCATACGCTTTACGGTGTGGACATCATAAGGCGAATTGAGGAAAACACGACAGAAAATGAGTTTTTGCAGTATGCCGAGGTGCTGACGGGCACGCACCATGAAAAATGGGACGGAACCGGCTATCCCTCCGGACTTAAAGGCGATGAAATCCCGCTTCAGGGCAGATTGATGGCTATCGTTGACGTATATGACGCTCTTACCAACGACCGCCCGTATAAAAAGGCGTTTTCCCATGAAGAAGCGATAAAGATAATAAAAGAAGGAGAGGGAACGCACTTTGATCCGCTGATCTGCGATGTTTTTCTGACGCACGAGGAAGAATTCAATACGCGCGAGATAAAGTCGATCTCGCACCACGGCGCGTTCGGCAATCCGGAAACTGTGGATAAGCTCCGCTCGACCATAAAAATGGTGGCGAATATAGTTGACCTCCGCGGAGGTGCGGATAAGGGCCACACAGCCGTTATTCAAAGTTTTTTAAAAGTTTTTCTCAACGCGCTGCTCGAAAATGAGGATTACAAGAGTGAAGTCATTAATTGGGACGTCGATCTTTTCCTTATGTCAGCGAATTTGCACGATGTCGGAAAAATAGCGATACATGACAGCCTCATAAATAAGCCCGCGGAATTGACCCCGGTCGAATACGAAGACTTTAAAACTCACGCGGATTTCGGTGTAAAAATCATCCGGCAAATCAAAGAAAACGTCAATAATGAGGGATTGTTGAACCACGCCGAAGCATTTGCCGGCAGCCACCATGAGAGATGGGACGGTTCGGGGTATCCGCTGGGGCTGAAAGGCGAGGGCATACCTTTACAGGGCAGGATCATGGCAATAGTTGACGTTTATGAGGCGCTTGTAAATGACCGGCCGCACAGGGGCAGGATAACGCACGAGGAAGCGGCAGAGCTGATCAAAAACGGCAGCGGAACGCAGTTTGACCCGGGTTTGGTCGCTGTTTTCCTTAAACATGAAAAAGAATTCAAAGCAGTGATCGAACAGGCGTGATCATAAGACGGAAACCCGGCGAAGTATGATGCCGGTCAGCCGAAAAGCGCAATAATTACAACGCCGCCCGTGATCTCATGATCATGGGCGGCGTTGACTCGTTGACCTTTATATCCTGCGTCGGGTCAGGTCAAGAAATCCCTTAATTTTTTGCTTCTGCTGGGATGACGCAGTTTCCTGAGAGCTTTTGCCTCGATTTGCCGTATACGTTCTCGGGTCACGTTGAACTCTTTTCCGACCTCTTCAAGAGTGCGGGTGCGGCCGTCTTCAATACCGAAGCGCAGGCGCAGGACTTTTTCTTCTCTGGCGGTGAGCGTTGACAATACTGTCATCAGCTGTTCTTTTAAGAGTGTAAAACTCGCGGCCTCCGATGGCTCTGAAGCGTCCTCGTCCGGGATGAAGTCGCCCAGATGGCTGTCTTCCTCTTCGCCTATCGGAGTTTCCAATGAAACGGGCTCTTGGGCTATTTTCAGAATGTCCCGCACTTTTTCGACGGGAAGGTTCATTTCGTCCGCGATTTCTTCCGCGCTCGGATCGTGCCCCAGTTCCTGAAGCAGCTGCCGTGAGACTCTGATGACTTTGTTAATGGTTTCGACCATATGAACGGGAATGCGGATGGTGCGGGCCTGATCGGCGATGGCTCTTGTTATCGCCTGACGTATCCACCATGTGGCGTAGGTCGAAAATTTATATCCTTTGGTGTAGTCAAATTTTTCGACCGCCTTGATAAGACCGAGATTTCCCTCCTGTATGAGGTCTAAAAACAGCATGCCGCGGCCCACGTAACGTTTTGCGATGGAAACGACCAAACGCAGATTTGCCTCCGCTATCCGGCGTTTTGCGTCCTCGTCTCCGACTGCCATTCGAATGGCGAGCTGTATCTCTTCCTCGGGGGTCAGAAGATTGACTTTCCCGATCTCTTTCAGATACATCCTGACGGGGTCGTCGGTCGAATAAGTCTCGGCAATGGCTTCAGTTACCTCTTCTATCTCTTCCTCCGTGACTTCTTCGATTTCTTCGAGTTCCTCAAGAGCGGGCAGAACGTCTTCGTCGATGGGGGGCAGATAGTCGTCCCCCGTGGTTTCGATTCCGAGTTCCTCGAGAGCGTCATAAAAGCGGTCTATCTGCTCCGGATCCAATACCATGCCTTCCAAGACGTCCATAAGTTCCTTTGAGGTCAATTTCCCGGTTTTTTTGCCTTTTTCAATAAGCTCGTGGATTTTTTCCTCATCGGTTTTTTCTTCGTTATCTTCGTCGGAGATATTTTCCCTGATATCATATGAAACTTCGATGTCCGGACTGTCGGCGCAGTCTTCAGGGTATTCTTTTTCCTTATCCGGTTTTGAGAAATCCGGTTCGAAAGCTTCAGCGGAAATAAAATCGTCGAATTGTCCGTCATGTTCCTGCGCTTCCGGCCGCTCGTTTGAAAAGTTGTCGTTTTCGGTCATGCCTGTCCCCCATATCCCTTTTTTTCTCTGTATTTTGCCGCGATCGTCCTTAAATCGGCGCCTCCGTCGGATTTTTCTTTTTCTGTTTTGATTATTTCCGCGTAATCCGTAAGGGCTTTTTGCATGTTCAAAGGGTCCTCCGGTTTTTGCATCAAAGCGGTCAGTATCCCGGTTTCCTCGGCAGACAAGTATTCGCCGGCAGCGGATATCATATCTTTGCCGCCGAGGTGTTTTCTCACAGTCAGTTCAGAATATATGTGCCTGAGTTCCGGGGCCGAAAAGTCTTCCGGTTTCGGGAGTTCGAGTCCTTCAAAAAGTGCAGGCTCCAAGCAGAGCAGTCTGATGAGCCCTTCTTCCGCCGCCGCCGAGCGGGCGTTTGAATAGCGTATCTTTCCGGCGCCGGGCCAGGTAAATCTCGCGGGATGCATAGTTTCGCGCTCCCTCGCTTTTTCGGCTTTGCCGAGTTTTTGCGATCGGCGCCTTTTAACTTCGGATTCAACAGCCGCTTTTGACACTCCGGCCATCTCCGCCGCGCGGGAAGCATAGACCTCTCGCTCGACGCTGCCCGGCAGTTCGGCCAAAATATCCGAAGCCTCTTTCAGGAAACCGACTTTCCCGCCGTCTGACTTGATATCATATTTGCCGAGCGCTGAAAACAGCTTGTATTCCACGTGTGTTTCGGAATTCTCGAGCATTTTGCGAAAAGCGCCCGCCCCGTTCTTTTTGATGTATTCGTCGGGGTCCTTTGCGCCTGCCGGGCGCAGTACCCTGACTCTGACGTCGAGGTCCTTAAAAATCCTGATAGCCCTGTCCGTGGCGGCGTCGCCGGCCGGGTCGCTGTCGAAAGCAATTATGACCTGATTTGTATAGCGGGAAATGAGCTTTGCCTGTTCAGGCGTGAGAGAAGTTCCGAGAGAAGCCACGGCGGAGTCAAAACCCGCCTGATGCAGTGTGACGACGTCAATATTTCCCTCTGTAAGGATGATATGGTCGTCTTTTGATTTTTTGGCTGTATTCATCGCGAACAGATTGCGGCTCTTGTTGAATACCGGAGTTTCAGGGCTGTTTAAATATTTGGGTTCTCCCTCGCTGAGCAAGCGCCCGGAAAAACCGACGACCGAGCCGTTTATATCAATAACCGGAAATATGAGCCGATTTCGGAAAGCGTCATAGATTCCCGCGCCTTTTTTTCCTCGTTTGGCTAATCCCGCGTCCAAAAGCTCCTCGTCGGAACGGCCTTTGTTTCTCATGGCGCAGACGAGGCGGTCCCAAGCGTCGGGGGCATAACCGAGCCCGAATGTTTTGATCGATCCCGCCGAGATCCCGCGTTTATCGACATATGCCCTCGCGGGAGCGCCGCCGGGGGAAACAAGCTGTTCATGAAAGAATTTCGCGGCGTCTTTGTTCAGTTTCAGAATGCTCTCTCGGCGCATGCTCTGCTCGTCGGGTTTATCGTCAGGCATATTCATTCCGGCGCGTTTTGCCAAAAAACGCACAGCCTCCGGATATGAAAGGTTTTCGATCTCCATTATGAAGTTGATGACGTTTCCGCCTTTTCCGCAGCCGAAACAATGAAAGATATGTTTATCGGGAACTACGGAAAAAGAAGGAGTCTTTTCATTATGAAAGGGGCACAGCCCGAAAATATTGGCGCCCGTGCGTTTTGTGAGTTTGACGTAAGCTGATACGACGTCCTCGATATCGTTTCTGTCTATCAGATCCGTAAGAAAGCCGGTAGGAAACGGCATAGGAGTTATCATCTCTTTCGGGGGTTATTGATAAAGCGCTCCGGCGCCGCCTTATCTGACGGACCAGGCCGTCGGAATAAAAATATTACCGTATTGAAATATCGCGTATTTATCCGTCATGCCGGAAACGTAATCGCAGGCTGCGCGCTCCGGGCCTTCGGTTTCGCTGATTTTTGCGTACTCGCCGGGCAGAGAGCCCTTGCCGCCGGCATAATGCTCAAAAATCCCGCCGATGATGCCGTCCACCTTATCTTCTTCTCCTTTGGCCTTCGGGTTGCGGTAAACGGCTTCATACATGAATTCATGAAATTGATCGACGACTCGGCGCATCTCGTCGGAAAAGGATATTACTCCTTCGGCGCTGTTTTCGATCAAATCAGATACAATTGAGTTGATACGCAGGCTGTTGCGGTTGCCGCAGCGTTCCCTGATGAGTTTCGGCACGTCGTTTTCCGTCAGTATGCCGGCCCGTAAGGCGTCGTCCAGATCATGGTTTATATAGGCGATCCTGTCCGAAAGCCGGACCACGGTCGCCTCTCGCGAGTCTTCCGGCGACCCGTGGGTATGGTTCAATATGCCCATGCGGGTCTCAAAACAAAGGTTGAGGCCGCGCCCGTCTCTTTCAAGATGGTCCGCAACACGCAAGCTTTGTTCATAGTGGAAAAAACCTCCCGGCATGAGTTTATTAAGCGCGCGTTCTCCCGCGTGACCGAAAGGCGTGTGACCGAGATCATGCCCGAGCGCTGTCGCCTCGGCCAAATCCTCGTTCAGCCGCAGAGCGCATGCGACGGTGCGCGCCAGCCTTACAACTTCCAAGGTGTGCGTAAGGCGGGTGCGGTAGTGGTCGCCTTCGGGCTGCAAAAAAACCTGGGTTTTGTGTTTGAGCCGGCGGAAAGCCTTGGAATGGATTATTCTGTCGGTATCCCGCCTGAAACAGGTCCGTATTGAGCAAGGTTCTTCATATAAGGCGCGGCCCGCGGAGTCGGCGGACAGGATACCGAACCGGCCGATCATCCCGCGCTCCGCGGTTTCTCTTATTTCTCTCGGACAAGGCATTGATACCTATTCCTTTCTTTTCCTGAATCACATATACGACGCCGGCGGACATTTTTCCTTTTTTTAATAAAAAAATCATTAAAAACCTGCGCGCGGGCGGAAACCGCGCGGTTTTTATATTAATTTTTCTCAAACAATAAATAAACACAGCTTAAACACCGGACGCTTATGATGGGGCCATTAAAACTTTAAGGAGGATACATGCAGTGAATAAAACAACATATCTTTTAACGGGTGCGGCCGGATTTCTCGGGAGTAATATCTCCCGTTCACTTATTGCCCAAGGCCAAAAAGTACGCGCGCTCGTCTTAGACGGCGATCCCGCGGCGAAATCGATCCCGGACGGAGTTGAGATCGTACCGGGCGATCTGCTCGATCCGGATTCGCTTGAGCGTTTCTTTACGGTACCGGCCGGCGAAGACATGATCGTTTTACACGCCGCGAGTTTCGTGACAGTCGTTCCGGATTGGAATGAGAAAGTTTGCGCCGTCAATGTCACGGGTACGAAAAACATTGTAGACCTTTGTTTGCTGCACAATGTCAAAAAACTGGTGTACGTCAGTTCTACAGGCGCTGTTCCCGAACTGCCTCACGGCACGAAGATCAAAGAACCGGAACGGCTTGACCCGGACCTCGTGCCCGGATGTTATCAGAAGACGAAGGCTATGGCGACGCAGATCGTTCTTGACGCGGTACAAACCTACGGATTGGACGCCTCTGTCATCTATCCGAGCGGCATATGCGGCCCGAATGATTACGGATATTCCTTTGTGTCACAATTTATTACTGATTACGCCCGGGGAAAATTGCCCGCCGGAATAAACGGCAGCTTAATTCCGTTGATGTACGCGATCTCGCGGACGGCGTGATCGCCTGCGCGACAAAAGGGAAAAAGGGCGAAGGATATATTTTGAGCAACTGTTTTGTGACCATACGTGAATTGTTCGACAGTATACACAAATACGCCGAAAGCCCGGAAGTCAAGATAATGCTGCCCATACCCCTCGCGCGTTTCATGGCGCGCATCGCGGAAGCCGCAAGTAAAATAACGGGAAAACCCGCGATCCTGACGACATTTTCGATACATAACCTCGCGCGGAACAATGACTTTGACTGCTCAAAGGCTGTGCGGGATTTAGGCTATAAATGCCGCCCGTTTGATGAAACGATCCGCGACACTGTGGAATGGCTGATTTCGGAAGGCAAGATCGAAGCTTCATATGAAAATATCGGAAGAGGCGATTTGAAGCTCGGCGTTTTGAGGCTTTCCGCGGAGGAGAATCGGGCGTAAAACACCAAACGAAACCGAAAGGCGAAAAACCCGCGCCCTTTTGATTATTTGCATTGAAAAGCCGTCCGAGGCATGGTAAAATAAAAACCGGCACATAAATCATTTCGCCTATTCTTCGCCGATGAGCGCAATGCGGAGGACCAAAATGGAAAAAAGCGGTGTGATCTCGGTTATTATTGCAGTTATCGGAAGTATTCTGCTTGCTTGCGGCATGAGTATGTGCATTCTGCTCGAACGGCCTTCGATACACCCGGGTGCTGTTATGGCGGCTTTCGGTTCATGTATACTTTTAGTTGCGGTACTCGTCGGAACGACCTCCGGCCCTGAGCCCGAAGAGGATCTGATCGAGATCGAGGATACGGGGCTTTCAGCGGATGATATGCTGATCGAGGGGGAAGCCGAACCTTGGATTGAGGGGATCGAAAGCGCCGCTGAGGACGAACCGGACGCGATTTAGGGCCGGTACAAGCTGAGAGGAGTACCCTTGAAAAAACTCACGGCAATGATATTATGCCTTGTGATGTTCCCGGCGTTTTCCGGCTGCGGCAATGATACAGAGGGCGTTTTTACCGGAACCGGCGAATCTTTAAACAATAATCGTGAAAACCTATCCGGCAGCGGCGGCACAGACGCGGGGAACCCGCCGCCCTCGCCGGATTTGCCGTTTTTGCCGGAATCTTCCGATGAACTCTCCGGAACCGGTGCGCCTTACGAGCGGCAAAGCGGCGCTTTCCCGCTCAAATTCACAGCTTCGGATATATACGGGAATACCGTTACGGAAGACGATTTGGGTGAGAAGCAGTTGTTTTTTGTTCACTATTGGGCGACTTGGTGCGGCCCTTGCGTCCGTGAAATGCCGGATTTGGCCGAAACAGTTTCAGTTTACGGCGACAGGGTGGGGTTTATAGCCTTACTTGACGATTACAACTCCAATATGAGCGGCGCTGTGAGGATGGTCGAAGAGGCCGGCGTCCCGTCCGAATTCATAATGGTGGACGCGGGGACCCCGGATCTCAGGGATTTGCTGGCTGCGCTCCAAACGGGGTATGTGCCGACGACGGTTATTCTTGAGCCGAGCGGAGGTATTTATGACCCTCCGATAATAGGGGCGCTCGGCCCGAGGTATGCCGAACTCCTTGACCTGCTGCTTTATTATGAGGATAACTCGGGGGAGAAGAAGTGAGAGGACGAAGCCGTTTTTTTCTGCCGGCAGGTATCTTTTTGATCGGAGTTATTTCGGCCGCGGCGGGGGTTTGGCGGGGCGAACTCAGCGACATAATGCAAAAAGCCGTTGTTGTTTGTCTCGAATGCATAGGGATCGGATAGCTCATGTTCAAATCAAAACGGACGGGCGCGCAGCTTTTTTTCTTTCTGCTGCAAAATCCGCTGCTTCTTAATTTTTTCACCGGGAAAATCTACCGCGGCAGATTAAAAATGATTTGCACGCCGGGACTGAACTGTTATTCCTGCCCCGCGGCGATAACCGCTTGCCCTGTCGGCGCGATGCAGCTTTTTCTTGCGGGGGCAAATCACGGGATCAGTTTGTTCGTGACCGGGTTTTTAATTTCCGTCGGCGCGGCGTTCGGCCGGCTGATTTGCGGGTATGTCTGCCCGATGGGTTTTTTGCAGGACCTTTTGTATAAAATAAAAACGCCGAAACGTATTGTGCGGCTGCGTTTCGCGCGGTATATAAAATATTTGATTTTGCTGTTTTTTGTTTTGATTTTGCCCTTCGCGGCGCTCACCGGATTGTCCGGCTTGGGAGAACCGTGGTTTTGCAAATATATATGCCCTTCGGGAACTGTTTTCGGCGCCTTGCCTTTGCTTGCGGTGAATGAGTTATTATGGGAATTCGCGGGCGCGCAATTCATCATTAAGGTATTATTTGCCGCAGGGACGCTCATAGCGGCGGTCGTGGTTTGGCGTCCTTTTTGCAGGATATTTTGCCCGTTGGGCGCTTTTTATTCGCTGTTCAATAAGATCGCTTTCATTAAAATGCGCTGCGACAAAGAAAAATGCACTTCCTGCGGAAGCTGCTCCGAGGCGTGTCATATAAGACTGAACCCTGCGAAGCGACCAAACTCGCCGGAGTGTGTCCGTTGCGGGAACTGTGTCTCCGCGTGCAAAGCCAAAGCGCTGCGTCATGATTTTCGAAAAACATGATAAAAAGTATATGTGCCGCTCAATCACGGTGAGATTTGCGCCGTCATCCACTTGTCAAGTTCGGATCTGAAAAATACACGCTCAACGCCGTTTACAGTGGTGACCGGCATCGCGGGAGAGGGTGCGCCTTCAGGCACAGGAAACATTTCGGCATAAGCCTTTTCGTCAGGTACCGTTTTTTGTACAGGCATCTCGATATAAGTGCCGTTGAGTTTGCCTTCGTTCAGAAGTCTGTTAAAAGAATCGTAATCAATGCGTATGTAGCCGGCAGCTTCCCACTCGTACATATACTCTGAGGCTTGTTCTGTTTTGACCTCAATGCTTGAAGGAATATTTGAAGTTACGGCAAACGGTCTGTTCCGGATGGCATTTGACAGAGTTATCAGCCCTGCCAGGATTAAGACTGCACCAAATATAATACTTATCGGTAAAATGATCCGTTCTTTCATTAACTTACCTCTTTCCGAAATACAGACTTTCTGCTGCGCGTCCGTTTCTTTCCGAGCGCATGTTTTTCTTACAGACAGACGTAATTCTTAATAACCTCTGTCCGGGTATTGCTCAATAAGAATTATGTAACAATCACTGTTATCTTCATTTTCATTCAATTTCAGTTTTTCGCCAAGAATGTGGTGGTACGGCAGTCCGAAATATTCACTTGCAGGGATCACAAATCCGTAAATGCGATTGCTGAAAACTGAAAAATCCGGTTCCTTCATTTGTCCTTCGCATTTAACAAGCATAGCTGCCCAAGAGTAAGTCACTGCTCCCAAATCAAGATTATCATAACCCGATGCACTTTGTAACACTTGTATTTCTTCCGATAGAGATAAATCATCTAATGCCGTTTCAAGTTCAAGAAAGTTTGGTTTTCCTTTGAACGGATCATCTGTCATAATGAATGCAGTTGTTAAAAGTAAAAAAACCAATACGCAGAGAGCCGCGTGCTTTATTATGGTTTTTGTTGATACAACTCGCTTTATTGTCGATCTTCGATTTATCATCGCAGCCTCAGAAAATATAAACAGAGTCTGCTGAAAAGTTCTTCAAGCGGCGGCTTGACCGGGAAGAATACGGTCTTTTTCAGCAGAGCCTATTTTTTGTTTTGCGGTAACGCTTTCGTTTCAAGCCGCAAGCAAACGGAAATAATTATTTCACAGCCAAAAGTCATAGCTTTACCTCATGGCCATGGCCTATGGTAAACAGTGGCTTTTCATGTCCCTGTTTTATTGTAACACAAGCCCCGCCGCCGCTCAATTCTTTTCTGCGAAAGTGCCGTCTGAGACTTACTTGCTGCTGCCTTTTTGTGCGGGCTTCCTGTGAAATCCATGATTTTCATATTCTGTTTTGCTCCTGTTATCGTTTGTTCATTTGTACGAACAGCCGTCTGCCCGTTTTTGTCACCGGTTCTTTTCCGATCGCGCGAAAAAGAACGTCCCGATAATGAGGCAAATAACCGTCAATGCCGTGATCACGGCAAAATTTACGGTCGGGTTGAACATGACGACGCTGTCGTATTCCGGCGAACCCGCATACAGCACCGCCCGCGTCAGATCAAGGCAGTATGTCATGGGCATGATCCGATTCAGTACCAACAGCGCTCCGCTCGTGTTGTTTATCGGAATAACAGCGCCGGACAGAAACATTTGCGGCATTGTAATGAGCATCACGGCAAGGTTAGCGGTCCGCTTGCTCTTGATAAGACCGATTATTATCATTGCCAACGCCCCGCCGGACAGGCACATCAACGGAGACAGCGCGAGGATCAATAGCAGCTTGCCGACAGGCAGAGTGATCCCCATTATCAATCCGATGATAAGCGTGCCCGCCATGCTGATCACAGCGGCGAATCCCGCGCCGAGGATTTTCCCTGTGACCAGTGAATAACGCGATACAGGCGATATCAGCATTTCCTGATTGAAATCGATTTCGTGATCGTCCACGAGCGAGGTCATGCCCATCGTCGTGACCATAAAGAGCATGTTGACCAACATGCCGACAAGCATGAATCGGCCGAACTCGAAACCGAGGCCTCCGGTCATATTCTGAATAAGGTTCCCGCCGATCATCCCCATCATCATCAGCGGCATGGCGAGGCTCATAATGGCTGTGCCGGGCGACTTGAAAAAAATCGTTATCTCCCTTGCCGCAACAGTAACGATGGTGTTCAACTCCCGAAAAACACGGGATTTTTTCCGTGTCAATACCAATTCGTTCACGCCGCTTCACTCCCGTGTTTATTCAGGAATTCAACATACGCATCCTCCAGCGAAGG
>Ga0082212_10001212_pt1 | contig 37933 bp, 42 predicted proteins | sample TergutNt197P3_FD_71548 | JGI IMG/M metagenome (GOLD analysis project Ga0082212, IMG submission 71548) | Neocapritermes taracua P3 segment gut microbial communities from Petit-Saut dam, French Guiana - Nt197 P3 | ecosystem: Host-associated > Arthropoda: Insects > Digestive system > Gut ...
TAGGGGCGCACATCAGCGCGAGAAATGACGAATACGGCGATATGACCTGCTCATGACCCAGACCGCGTTTATAAGCGAGCCTTGGTTCGCCGTGCGCCTTGTATTGATAGTTAAGCGCGCCGTCAAAGGCGTAAAAACACGACTCCGAAATTCCCCATGGAATACCGCGCTCGTCTCCGCGCCGCTTCTGGCAGTAAACGGCAAAACGCAGACTTTCGTATAACAGCGAATTTTTGTAAATCGGCATTATTAAGTGCGGCATAAAATATTCAAACATCGTGCCGGTCCACGATACCATACCGCTGTAACGGTTGTGCGCGGACAACACACGCCCGAGCCGCCGCCAGTGACTTCGCGGCACTTGTCCCCGCGCAATCGCTATATAGCTCGTTTGCCGCGCCTCACTTGCGAGCAAGTCGTAATAACTTTCGGTGGGGCGGTTAATTTCAAGGTCATAACCGATATAGAAGAGCCGCCGCTGTTCATCGTAAAGGGGACGAAAATCCATTGCCTCATACAACGCTCCCGCCCGCCCCGCCAAATCTTGCGCCGCCGCGTCGTTCATAGCGTTTAATGCCGCTTGAGCCGTCAGTAAATACCCGGCGAAGTTGCCCGAATCGACCGTTGAGACGCTCATCGGGCGCAGCGGCGCAAGTGCGGCGGTGTCATACCAGTTGTATAGATGACCGTTCCACTTGACAAGTTGTTCCACGCCCGTCAATAACCGCTCAATAAATCGCAGGGCGGTTTCTGTATCGGTCAGCTTCAAGTCGAGCGCGGCAATCGCCGAGAGCAAACCAAGCCCGATGTTGGTAGGGGAGGTGCGGCGGGCAATTCCCGCCGCGGGCTGTTCCTGAAAGTTATCAGGCGGCAAAAAATGGTCGGCGGCGGTGACATTTTCGGTGAAATAGTCCCATATAAGTTTCGCGTGACGAAGGAGAAACGCGCGGTCGTCTTCGGATACACCCTTAGGAGATTTATCAGATTCAGAGGCGAGCGAGGCAAGAAACGGCGCGGTAAGCCAAAGCACTCCCAACGAAAATCCTAATCTGCCGCCTGTGAGTATAACAGTCGCGCCCCACAGCGCGGAGAAAAAGAACCTTGTGTAGTATTCAAAAATCGTTTTTGCGGCCTTTTTGTCAGAGGACGCGGCAGTGCGCCAACTGAGAAGTCTTTTATGGGAGAAACACATACGCCAAAAAGCCAGAAATATCGCGTTAATGTCGCTCAACGCCCGCATAGGCAGCAGCCACAGCTGGGTGATGGTCTGATAAAGAGCCGCTTTTGTTCCGGTAATGACAGTGGAGTGGTATCGCTGTCCGCCGTTAGCTCCCGAACGCGCGGCAAGCTGTCCGGCGGAGATAATTAGTTGCATAGATAACGATACAACAGATAAAGCTGCCAAAACCGCAAAACTTAAACCGCCGTACACGCACGCCAACGTCAATGTCAGCAGTAAGCTCGTTGGCGTGAGACTGCGGCGCAGGTTATCTAAAATCTGGAGGCGGCATAGCATACTAAGAGGATTCTTCTCGCGCCCGTCTGGTGTTTTAACGTGCCTTAACGCCCACGCGGCGATTTGCCAGTCGCCGCGCACCCAACGATGGGCGCGTTCAAGCCACGCGGAAACGCGCTCGGGGTAGCCATCGCTCCACTCAATATCGCCGATGAAGCCCGCGCGAAGATATGAACCTTCAAGCAAATCATGAGATAACACGCGGTTTTCGGGCAACCGCCCGTCCAGACAGCGCAGAAAAGCGTCGATGTGTATAATACCCTTGCCCACAAATACGCCGCGCCCGAACAAATCCTGATATACATCGGACACACTGCCCCCGTAAGGGTCTATCCCGCCGTGACCCGCAAAGAGCTGTGTAAAAAAGTTTAGCGAAGCGTTCTTTAAGCTGACAGCCATACGCGGTTGGAGCATGGCGTGACCCTGCGTGACAACGCGCCTTTTTATGTTTATTACCGGAATGTTCAACGGATGAATCATCGCGGCGGCGAGGGGGCGAAGCGAACCCGCCGAAAGCCGCGTATCGGAATCGAGCGTCAAAAGAAACTTAAAGTCGGTCAAACGCCCGGTGTCTCCCGCGCGTACCTCAATATCGCTTGGCAGACCGCGCATAGAGCGCATTAACGCCCCCAACGCACCGCGCTTGCGCTCATAGCCCATGTAGCAGTTTTCGCCCTTGCTGAAAGCGCGTTTCCGCGTAAACAGGTAAAACGACGCGCCATAGCGGCTGTTTAGTTCATCTATCGCGGCGGAAGCGAGAATTATATTGTCCGCCGGAATATCCGGTGTCTTTGAATCCGCTAAATCGCACAGCAATCCGAACGCCGCGTGTGTTCCCGCGTCACGGTTGGACAGATAGTAGCGTTCCAGCTTTTTCGCAAGCTCCTCACCGTCTGATATACGGGACAGAACCGAGGTAATCACGCACAGTGTCGCGCCCTCAGGCGGAAGCCCGTCTTTGCAATCCATACGCGGAATAAAAGCGGGGTGTTTGAGACGTACCGCAAAAAAATCACAGAGGTTCTTTGATATATCCAACGCCGGGAGAATCGCTAACAGCGGCGCGTACCACGCGCCGGAGAGAGCGAAAGCGGCGGCGACAATCAAAAGACTCGCGGAAATATAACTTAAAAAGTAAAAAAAGCCTGCCGGGGAATAATGTTCGCTGCCCAGAGGTTCGCGGAAAATATAGTGTCCGACATGGTTTTTGTCTTCGTTTTTTTCAGCGTAAGACACGCAGAGTTTAGCCGCCGCCACTTCGGACATATCACTTTTTTTCGCGAGCTTCGATATTTGACCGCGATAACGCATACGGGTCTCTTCACTCATTTTCGGGTAATGCCCGGACGGGTCGCCCGACAGCACACGCTCGACTGCGCTTGCGGATGTCAGCAAATCGCTCAAATCCGCGCCGGACAAGAATCTGAGGGATGTAATAACCGCGCCCATAGTCTCCGAAAGCTCGGCGTGCCGAGCCTTCGCTATACCGGACAGCTCCTCCGCACCCGCCGGGGGCGCACTGCCGCGCGAGAGCGCGGTTTGCGCCGCCTGTTCGGCGGCGAATGGGTTGCGGCGGGGGTCTTGACCGTAACCGAGAAGCATTTCGCGCATTTTAACGCAGGATTGCGCCGCAATGGCAATAAGCGCGGCTCTAAGCGTTGGGACGAGCAGACTTAACTCACGTTCGGTAAACGCTCTTTCGGTTTGAAAACCGTTCAAATAGAGCGTTAAGCGTTCAAGCGTTATTCCGCCGCGTGTCGCCCTGACGAGCGACATGAGGGCGGTATACAGCGCGGGTGCGCCTGTTTTTTTGTCGGAAGGTATGGCTCTGCCGCCGCGCAGGGCGAGAGCGGCCTCCTTACCCTCCCGCTCACAGAGATAGCGGTTATCCAGAAGCCATTCAAATTCCTGCGGGATATTACGCTGTGTTCGCGCCCACACGGACAGCCGCGCCGCCGTGTCATCGATGGTTTTAAGGTTACGCAAAAGAGCGCGGCGGATTTTTCCCATGGAACAGAGACCGTCGGTAAGAAGAAGTTTGGCCTCGTTTTCGCCGTAGCGTTCCAAACGGGAGTCGTCAACCGTATTCATAAATTCCTCCGTTGTACAATATTCCGTGTTCACATTTTTGCCAAATCACGGGATTTTATACAAGGAGAGGTTAGCTTCTACTCTTGCAATCCTGTCATTGTAGTGATAAAATGACAGTAAATTTGATAATGACATACTTGTAAAAGAGTAAAGGAGCAATAATAATGAGTAAATTGATAGACAACAGCATAACAATATATGAAGCATTGCAATACATAAAAAACGGGAAATATGTAATGCCTGCATTTCAGAGACAATTTGTTTGGAACACGGCTCAGATTGAAAAATTATGGGATTCGATTTTACTGAATTACCCCATATCTACATTTCTTTTTTGGCGCGTTGATGATTCTAACGTGACGGCAGATACCTATTTCTGCAAATTCCTATATGATGTAACTTTTGACAGCAAAAAATCAGCCGACAGTGCCAACTACGACCTAATAAGGATTAACACAAACAATACAGATATAGCAGTGCTGGATGGACAGCAACGGTTTACATCTCTATTTGTATCGCTGTTTGGGACTGCAAAAACAAGGCAAAAATACACAAGCAGAAAAACAGGTTCTTTAGACATAACTAAACTTGTAATAGAACTTGACAAGAACAAAATTACTACCGATGAAGAAGAATATAACAGCAAGAAATATGATATTAGATTTAGCGACAGAACCAGTCCTACTCATTTTGAAATAAAGAGCATACTTGATGAAAAATTCCAAAATGAAAGTACAAGAACAATGGCAATAGAGGACGCAATATCAAAAGTTTCCGACAACAGCAAAGACTACGCAAAGAATATTCTGCTTACACTGCATAGGAAGATATTTATCGAACCACTGGTTAGATACACTGAGGTTATAGACATGAATCATGATGATGCGCTAGAGATGTTTGTTAGGTTTAACAGCAGTGGTAAACCATTAAAAAAATCAGAGATTACAATGTCGATATTAGAAGCATATTGGCCTGAAGCAAAAACTGAGTTTGGCCATATACTTGGAGGTTCATATAAGGATTTCGGCTCAGATTTTATAATTCGTGCTGCTTTAATGTTATACGGTGATGTGGCAAAAGCTAACATAAACAGGAAAATCGCAGATAATCTAAAAAATAACTGGAGCGGTTTCAAGGTAGCGTTGGCAAATTTAGAGAAACTTCTAGTTGAGTTAAAAACAGATATTAGCCGATTTTCCGGTTATTGGAATGTGTTGTTGCCAATTCTGTATTATATTTATTACAACAAGGATTATATAAATAACATCAAAGCAGTTCGCGCATATCTGCTTAGAGCGATATTCTTTATCTATTTCCGATCAGGAACAACGGGGAAATTGCAGCAAATGAAGACTAAAATTAACGATTATAATGGTGAAATCACTATCGAAATGCTTGATGGGATGAATGAGTTGAGCGTTACACCCGGAAAGATTGATGATGTTCTAAATTCGGAAAAAGGCAGCAGAGTTGCTGACGAGGTTCTCTACTATTTAAGCACGGGATGGGTAAACAGCACAATTAAATATGAACAAGACCATCTGCACCCTGAAAGCAAGTTTAACCTCCACGATAAACCGCATACTGTTCAACCTGAGGATTGGAGAAAATGGCGCGGAAACCGCAATAGGCTTCCGAATCTACGTTATCTTGAAGGGATAATCAACGCAGGTAAGAGTGATATGCCGCTTGCATATTACTATGACAGTCTAACAAGTGAAAATCAAGCAAAATTTTACGAAGAAGCAATAATTCCACATGATGTATCTCTTGACATTGAAGGCTTCGACAAATTTTATGAAGCGCGAAAACAATTATTAGCAAAGAGAATCCGTGATTTGCTTGGCTGACAACAAATCATTACATCTCAAAGCGATTTAGTTTTGCAACCGTTATGTAGGGGTCGCAGTCCTCTGCGACCCGCTCAAAAATGAGCGGCTTGCCATTGTGTATTGCGTTGTACAATATTCCGTGTTCACATTTTTGCCAAATCACGGGATTTTATACAAGGAGAGGTTAGTTGCGGTCATCACGCCAAGTCAGTTGCTTGCGAAACTATAAATTTATGCTATCCCGTCAGCATAGGGTACTTGCTGTTTAGTCATCTAATATGTCGATAAATATGTTGACATTCTCGTGGCTTGTAGTATAATAGACGTATAAGCAGTAAACTAAAAAAGAGGTGAGTAATATGTTAGGCATAATGTCATTGAGCAACGCATTAAACGCAATGATTCCTATAACAAGATTCAACCGGGGGGAAGCCAATAAAATTTTTGATGAAGTCAGGGCGACAGGCTGTAAGGTTGTTGTAAAGAACAACGCTCCCGCCTGTGTTTTGCTTACTCCCGAAATGTATCAAAAAATGGTGGATATGCTGGAAGACCAATATCTGCTCGCTTTGGCGGAAGAACGCGAACGCAACGATGACGGGTACGTGATTTCTTTTCAAGAACTTCTCGCAAAAGACGGACTTACTCTTGAGGACATTGACAGCAAACCAAACCATTGAACATAACTAAAGCCGGGGCATTGGAAATCCCGCTGCAATAGGCGGGCACGTTGATTGTGTGACACTGTATTGACAATGATGAAACAACATGATATGATAAGCGTATAATGATATGGAGGTGTATGACATGAGCCAATCAGTGTTGAGTGTACGGATGGATGAAAATGTTAAACGCAGGTTTGACGCTTTTTGCGCCGATGCGGGGATGAACGCTTCCGTTGCGGTCAATCTGTTTGTACGGACAGTCATCCGTGAGAAAAAAATCCCATTCGAGATTACCGGGAATGACGACCCGTTTTATAGTGAAAAAAATCAGTCAAGACTTCGGGCATCCATTGAGCAGTTGGAAGCAGGACTAGGTGTGGAGCATGAACTCATTGAGGTGGACGATGAATAAATCATGGTCTGACAACGCATGGGAAGATTATTTGTATTGGCAGACGCAGGACAAAAAAACGCTCAAGCGAATCAATGAACTGCTGCGGGACATTGAGCGTGACCCGTTCGCGGGTAAAGGCAAACCCGAACCGTTGAAGTATGAGTGGCAGGGATATTGGAGCCGCCGTATCAATGACAGCGATAGATTGATTTACCGTATTTATAACAGTCGGTTTGAAATCGCGGCTTGCAGAAGTCATTATGACGATTAAAAAGCCGGGGTTACAACGACCCCGGCTTTACTCTTTTAGATTCAGCTATGTCCAAAATTCGGGCGGGTATGTTATACCGCCGATTTTTTTACGCTGTCTGTTTTCGGTATGTGGGATGTTTCAAAGGCGAGGTTCGCCTTTATCGTTTCTTTTCCTCGGTTATCAAGTGTCCTGTACTGATTAACTACATTCTGCTCGTCCTCGCTCAAAAGAACGGGATTCGCTTCGTAACGACCTAACAGATAATCAATGCTTACATCAAAGAAGTCGGCAAGCATACCCAGAGTTTCGTAATTCATCTGCCGTTTTCCAAGCTCATAGAGAGAATATGCGTCTCTTGTCAGTTGTAAACGGGCGGCTATTTCCTGTTGTGTAAAATTATGTTTATCTCGTAATCCTCGCAATCTCAATGAGTACATCATAGAATACCCCCTGTGTTAAGCCTATCGAAAAGTACAGGGGTATTCAATAGAATAGGCAATGTGTCGCAATATATTAGTATTGTTGTGAAATAATTGTTGACAACGCGACAAATTGTCTTTATAATAAAACTCAAATTGACAGCGTTTGACAAAATCAGGCACACAGCAAAAATTAGAAAAAGCCAAAGAGTATTTAAGAAAAACTGTTTCAAAGTGCAATACAAGCTATGCAAGCGAACGCGAATTAAAACCAATGGCAGAGAATAAACTTAACCAAATTGGGGGTTGCAAAATAAATAATGAAGGAAAAAATCACGCCTGTAGATTTCAACGAATTGGGTCAATTTATTTCTCTGGTTGAGAGTGAGCTTTTCACAGATTCGTTTAGTGAAAATACCATTCGCGCTGACTTACAGCTCAGAAGAAACAAGGATGTATTAAACCAATGGCAAACAAGTGCGTTAAGCGATAAAAAACGGATTTATATTCAAGAGCTTAACAAATGGTTGGACGGTACAAACAAGGTCTTGAATCTTGTACAAACCCATCAATCATGGGATTCGGAGTTGATTGCCAGATGTGAAAGGTGCAAAAATCAAGCAAATACGCTGCTTAATATTGTGCGAAGTTTTAGGTAAAAGTTCAGAACACAACGCAAAAGCCGGGGTCACAACGACCCCGGCTTACTCAATGTTACCTTAATCAGACACAAACGGCAAAAGCGCAATGTGCCTTGCCCGCTTAATCGCTTCGGTCAGCTCGCGCTGATGCGCGGTGCAAGTGCCGGTCATACGGCGGGGCAGTATCTTCGCGCGCTCCGATATATAGCGGCGCAGCTTTGACGCGTCTTTGTAATCAATAAGCGTTATTTTTTCGGCGCAAAACGTACACACCTTGCGGCGTTTGCGTGTGCGCGGCCCTTTATTATATCCACCATTACCTTCGGACATTATTCTATTTCCAACCTTTCAATTTTAATATTAAAACGGTAGCTCACCGTCATCGTCATGCAGCTCCTGAAAACTTGAAGGTTCAGCAGCGGGCTTGGGGTAATTCTGCGCGGGTGCTGACGGCGCGGGGTAATCGCCGCCCTCTCTCGCGGACTTAGATTCGGCAAACTCGATTTCCTCGACGACTATCTCGACCGATGAACGGTTATTGCCCTCCTTGTCCTTCCACTGCCTTTGCTGAAGCCTGCCGGAGAGACAGACCTTTGTGCCTTTTCTGAGCCATTTTGAAGCGAACTCCGCTCTTTTCTCCCAACATACAATGTCGAAAAAATCCGCCGTGCGGGTGTTTTCCTCGCGCGAGTATTTGTCTACCGCCAACCCGAACGAAGCAACGGCCGCGCCGCTTGGAATGTGCCTAAGCTCCGGGTCGCGGGTAAGACGACCCATCAGTATTACTTTATTCATGTTCAACCCTCCGCCTACACATTGTCAAGACAGATAATAAGCGAGCGCATGATTCCGTCGGTTATCTTGAACACGCGGTCAAGCTCCGCCGGAAAATCGGGTTTCGACTCGAAGGTTATGAACACATAGTAACCCTCGGTCAGGTCGTCTATGGGATACGCGAGCTTGCGCTTGCCCCATTCCTCAACCTCGCCGATTATGGTTGCGTTGTCAGACACAAGTGTCTTGAACTTCTCAACCATAGCGGCAACATCGTCTCCAAGAGAACAGTCGATGATGAAAGTAACCTCGTACTTTGCCATGATTTTTGCCATTACGATTACACCTCCTTATGGCCTTGCGGCCGCCGTATCTCCCCGGCGGCAAGGAAATGGCGGCGTGAAATACACGCCGTCAGTAATTATACATGATTTTGGAAAAATGTCAATCGTTTTTTTCACATTAGCAGTAGAATTTAATATCGTCTGTTCTAAAATGTTTCTTCCATTCGCTGTATATAAAGAAATACTCTGTCGAAAGCAAATCCAGCAGTTGATTAAGTTTATGTTTTGGAATATTGCTCTTATTGTGTTCTACCACAAAACCTCCGTTCTTGGTAAGCCATATCTTTGTCGCGTTTTCATGCGGATTACCTGCAGAAATGTGGATATGAATTGGTTCGCTATTATCGTTTGACCAAAAAAAGATTATATACTCGCCGACCTTAAACAACCTTGGCAATGTCGGCACCTCCAAGTTCTGCGTACTTATAGAATATGTGTGCCCCATCACGGCACGATCTTTCAAACATAGCTATTTCATCGTCTGTGAACCCATCTCTTATAATCCACTCATAAGACGGTAGCGAACATCTAGCCATATCAAACCCATATGGTTTCGGACGCTCAAAATGAACCTCAACAATTTTAAGCCCATTTTCTTCTATAATGTGTGAGTGCGTTACCAGTGTCTTATCTGCATATTCAACAAATGGGTACATCATATAAAAAACCTCCAAAATTCACTTTTATTGATGTTTCTATTATACCACGGATTGGGTGGCAAGGCAATAGCGAATCTAACCCCTAACCCTGCGTTTTATCTTCCCAACAACTCTTCTAACCTTCCCCATTCCAACAGCACCTAACGCTTTTTCCAACGTTGAGCCGGAATACGCGCCGAAAAACTCATCGCGTTTCGGATTGTGCGCCGGAGGTTTAATCAGCCTTGGATTGCCCGCAACAGCTTCACTCAAGGGGCGCGGAGCTATTGTATATTCCGGCGGTAGTTTTTCCATCATGTTCCGTCCCTTTTCCGTGTTAACCATAACCAGAGAAACGCCTTTACGCGCGTCATGGGGTATCTCAAGCCCCCAAAAGTCCCCGAGCGTAAAGTCCGCCGCGCGTTTGCCGTCCGCGTAGCGGCAGTTCCCGCACGAGCGGCGCAGAAACAGTCCCGCGCCGAATCCGTAACCGAAATCGGTGTCGTACAATTCCTTTGAATATGTCTTCCCGTTTGCGAATTTCACCGTAAAACGCGGGCGTTTCCCCGACTTATCACGGAAGTTCACGCTCTCCGCTTTCGCACCGAAACGATGTTCAAGACCTTTCAAGTATTTCCCGAAAACACCCGGTGACGGCACTCCCGAACATATGATGTCGCAGGTGTAAAGTCCGCCGCGCGCGCCGCCTAAAAATTTATGCAATCCGGCGACTTGGCACGGCGTACCGCTGAACAGCACCTTAACGCCGCTGTTCAGCAACGCGGCGGTTTCCTTATAGATACCCTCTGTATTACTCTGCAAATACTTCGAGCCTGAGAACGGCTTGCAGCCCTCCCAATCGCGGGCAACGCCGTGTCTCAGCGTGAAGTTTTCATCAAACGCCGCGCCTATGACCGCGCCGCCGCCCTTGATAACCGTTTTCGCGAGTATGCGGAAAAAACCGCCCGATGACGCGGCAAGCCTCTCCGAATCATCATTATGCCAGACGGCAAAAACCTCGTCCGGCATATCGCGCAGGGTGAGCGGACGCAGTTCGGGGCAGACTTTCCCGCACAGACCGCAATCGGTACAGCCCTCTCCGGCAAGGGGATATAAAAACCCTTCATCATCGTGTTCCATAGCGATGGCGGCGGCGGGGCAAATGTCGGCGCAAGCCCCGCATCCGGTACATTTATCTTTTGTAATTTGCATAAAACCCTCCTACCACGCCCTACGTTAACTACCGATTATTTCTTTGATAATTTCTCTGCCGATTTCTCTTTTTACCTTTCCGTGTCCGCCGCGCTCATGCTCGACAATAATCAAATCCTCACCAATGCGCCTGATGTCGCACCACGGTATAATGTGTTCGTCACACCTGCCGAAAACTCCCCAATACGCGGGCGGTCCTTTGACGATAATCGCAAGCAGTTGTCCGGTATGGGCGTTCAGTTCAACGTCATACGGAAACCCCAAACGCCTGCCGTCACAAATATTGATAACTTCCTTACAGCGCAAATCCACTATTCTGCATTTCATTGTATTTCCTCCTCCATTACTGCCCCGATTGGGTGTAATACAAGCATATGGAGGGGGCTTTGTCCGTTATTACAAACCGCGATTTATTTTGTTCAGCGCGGGTAAAACGAGTTTGAGTATTGTTCCGGTTATCACGCCCATAACAACACCCGAAATCAACAGTACAGGCAGATAGACGACTAAAGCCGGGGTTGAGAGCAGAACCGCAGCCATCGCGTACTGTCCTATGTTATGTCCGCAAGCTCCAGCAACGCTTATCGCGGCATATGAAATCTTATTCTTGAACACATAGTTCAAGAGAATAATCACGCCGATTGATAGCATTCCGCCGCACAGGCTCAGAAGTCCCGCCGTAAAACCCCGCGTGCTTAACACAAAAATAGCCTTGAGAAAATTCAGCGTAACCGCCGCCCATGGATTCACAAAGAAAAGGCAGTACATCGTAACGATGTTGCTCAATCCGGGCTTAACACCGGGCGGGAGCAGCGGCAGCGGCGGGATTAAATACTCCAACGCGGTGAGCGCGATAATCATTGCCAGCATAAGCCCCAAAAAGGTAACTTTCCTTACGCTCCTCATCAGCCCGCCACCATGTCGGGTTCGTCTGTCCCGCCTCTACCCGTTATATAAACGGATACCCTGTTGGGCAGGCAGACCGCCGCCTGTCCGGGATGTCTCAGATACCCGCCGCGTATGCAGTATTTATCGGGGCAGTCCGAGCGGATAAAGGCAATCGCGCCGTCTTGTACGGAGAAAAGGACAGCCGGAACTTGCTCCGGCGAAAACTCCGCGTCTCTGCTTAAATCCGCCGTAAACGCGAGCTGACCGTTAACCGAAATCTCCGCCGCTTCCGCGTAACGCCCCGATGGAGCGAAAATGATATACAGAATCAATGCCGTCAGAACCAACACGGCAAAAATCCAAATATCCTTTTTGTTGAAGAGGTGACGCAAATGTATACCTCCATCCTGCGGGCTATTTGTAGGGACGAACTGCGTTCGTCCGCTGTTATGCGGTTTGTAGGGGACGCTGTCCTCAGCGTCCCGCGGACGACCAAAGGTCGCCCCTACGGGAATCTACCCCACCGCCGAATATCCGCCCAATTCCTTGGACATTGCCGCATAACCGTCTGTTGCCATCCAATTCCCATCCGCGTCAATCCACAAAACCTCCGCTCCGCTCCGTTCCGCCAATGCCGCGCCATCCTCGTAAGGGAGTATGAACAGCGCGGTCGAGAGAATATCCGCCAACCCTGAATCCGGGTGAATGACGGCAACCTGCTTATATCGTGTTGCGGGCATTAGAGTTGCGGGGTCAATTATGTGGTGATACTTCTGCCCGTCAATGATATAGAACCGATGATAACCGCCGCTGCACGACAATGTAAGGTCGCGGTAATACACCGTGTCAGCCAGATTCTGCGAGCTTGCGGCGGTCAAATCGGGGTCGGGTATCCCAACGCCCCAACGTTCGCGCTCGCCGTCAAGCGGCTTTCCGATTGCCGTAACGCTGCCGCCCGCGTTGAGCAGAAGTGACTCTGCGCCCGCCTCCTCAACGGCCTTGGCGGCAACGCCCGCCGCGTATGACTTCGCAACCGCGCCGACATCCAGTGACATACCGGGGTTTCTTAGGAACACCGTTCCGGCGGCTTCGTCAATAACTAAGTCATTTATGTCCGTGTTCATTGCCGCTTCCATAAGTTTCCCCATTGGCGGCAATTCTGCGTTGTCCGGGTTCTCCGACCCGTCCGCGCGGTACTCGTGCCAAATACGCAGAACCGCCCCCATAGCGATATTTACCGTCCCGCCCGACAACTCGTATCCGTCCTTAGCCAACAGAAGCATATCTATAATGTCCCCGCTGACCTCAATCGGGGCAATCCCGGCGTTTTGGTTGACGGTATGAAGATTGTTTGTCCCGTCATAAGCGTTATAAATATCATAAAGTATGTGAAGCTCTCCCATGCGCTCAAAGATAATATTAGCGTATGTATCAAACTCGCCCTTGCTCCGGGCGTAACCGATAACGGTAATATTCGTGTCGAATAAACCGTCCAACTCCGTTCTGAATCTCTCATATCCCGATGTACGGCAGCCGCTCACGCCAAGCGTGATAAGCAACGCCGAAAAAACGCAAACCCATTTTTTAAGCACAAGATTTCCTCCGGGGCAGCAACCCTATCAAGTGATAGGTGGTATCTGTTACCGTTATTTTATCATCTATGTGTCAAACACGCAAGGCGCAAAAACACAAAAACCTAATCATTGCGTTTTGCCGGTGAATGTGATATATTCAGTTTGTCGAGTTATCTGAATATATAACAGGAGATGGCATTGTGGATAAAGATCATATTAACGCGCCGGCGGCGATACCCGAAATCGCGGCGGCGGCGGGAGTTGCAAAAACGCAGAGAGACGCGCTGAGGCAGCTCATGCTCGCGTTTTTGGCGGGAGCTTATATAGCGTTCGCAACCCAAGGCTCTACCATGGCATCGTTCAACCTTTTAGCGGGTGCGGATACATACGGGTTAGGAAGACTGATTTCCGGCTGCGTTTTCGGTATCGGACTGATGATGATTGTCATCGCGGGCGGAGAGCTTTTTTCGGGCAACGCGCTCTTGGTAGTCCCCCTGCTGCAAAGAAAAATTAACTTTTCCGCACTTCTCAAAAACTGGACACTTGTATATATCGGGAATTTTATCGGTGCTTTGCTTATCGTGCTGATGATGTTCCACTCCGGTCTGCTGAACAGCGGCGGCGGATTGTTCGGCGGTGTCACGATAAGAATCGCGTTCAGTAAAGTCTCGTTTTCGTTTTCATCGGCGTTTATTCTGGGCATAATGTGTAATTGGCTCGTGTGCGTTGCCGTTTGGATGGGTTACGCGGCGAAAGACATTACGGGTAAAATACTGTCTATATTCTTTGTTATTGGGTTGTTTGCCACATCGGGATTTGAGCATTGCGTGGTAAATATGTACGCCATACCTGCGGGTATTCTCGCGAAATCGAACGAGTTGTGGGCGGAAATGTCGGGGCTTGGAGCGGAACAGTTGGACAGTCTTAACTGGCGAGCGTTTTTTACGGACAACCTTGTACCCGTGACATTGGGGAACATAGTCGGCGGGGCGGTTTTTGTCGGTTGTTTTTATTGTGTGATATATAAGAAAAAGACGAAGAAGCAGCGGGGGATTTAATCCCCCGCTAACATATTTAAGGTATGCGTTATGCGCGCCTTGGCTTCCTCGCCCGTTGCGGATGACTGGATATATCCAATCATCTGCGATTTTTGCGCGTCGGTAAGGTTACCGTATGCGTTCATTGCTTTGGGGTTCTGCGCCAGTTCCATGCCGAATCCTAAAGGGATGTCGGGTACATTGGGGTTCGGGTTCTTGCCGATGCCGATAAAATTATCCATTGCCGTCCTCCTTTGGTTTTACATAGTTTAACCTCAGAAGCGGGAATTCATACCAAAATTGTTTACACCCCTACCCCGCACTCACCCTCGTCCCGCCAACACTCCGTATTTTCAACCCTCGGCACGTCCCGTCCCCGAAAACTTTTTCAATCTCGGCGCGGTATTCGTCCAAAATCCCGTTCGGCACATACGCCTGTACCGTACCCGCAAAGCCGCCGCCATGCACGCGCCACGCCCCGCCGCGTCCGGACAGAACCCTCTCGCTCAACGCGAGCGCAACAGCCAATCCCTGTTCCCTCTCACCTGCGTAAATATTTTGCAGGCACATGAACGAACTGCGCCCCGACTCGATAACAAGCCTTAAATATTCCTCGAAGCTGCCGCCCGACAGGGCGGCGGCTTGCTTTTCGACCCTCTCATTATCGGCGAAAAAGTGCATTGCGCGAAGTACGGCGCGGTCTCCCGCAGCAGCCCTAATTTCCGCGATTTTATCGCGGAACGCGCGTTCATCGACATCCCTTAGGTATTGTTTGCCGAAAAACTCCGCCACAGCCCGCATTTCCAACGGAATCGCGGCGTAGTCCGCCGTGAGGTCGGCGTGACTGCCCTTTGTGTCCACAACACATAGCGTGTATCCGCTCGATGAAAAGTCAAAGTCAATGGGCGTAACCGTTGTGTCCAAGAAGTCAATGCAAATAAAACCGCCCACAGACGACGCCATTTGATCCATCAGCCCTGACGGCTTGCCGAAGAACTCGTTTTCGGCGTACTTTCCCGCAATCGCTATTTCCTTCGGAGATACCTTGCCGCCGTTATACAGATAATTCAGAATATTTCCGACCGCGACCTCAAACGCCGCCGATGAAGACAACCCAGACCCCTTGAGTATGTCCGAGGTCGTGTAGGCATCGAAACCGCCTATGATATATCCGTTATTATTGAACCACGCGGTAACGCCGCGTATCAACGCGCCGCCGTGATTTTTCTCTTCATCGCGCGGAATCAAATCGGAGAGTTCTATTACATCCGGTTTATGTCCCTTGGATTCAAGGGTTATCACATTTCCGTTATTTGGAGAAGCGACACAGATGACATCGGAATCCACCGCCGCCGCAAGCACCCTGCCGTGCTGATGGTCGGTGTGGTTGCCGCCCAACTCAGTGCGTCCCGGCGCGGATATGAGAACCGCCATGCGTTCACCCCAACGATTCTCAAACGCTGAAATCGCGTCTATGTAACGCTCGCGTGCGGCTGTTACATCGGGGTATAACTTTGTAAAGGTTCTGTCAAACTCCCCCTTTTGAATCTGTTCGCGCAGTTCGCGTGTGGTCGTCATAATGAACCACCCTTTCTATAGCACTCCCAAAGCCCGGTCAATGTCAGGTTCGGATCGACTTGCCGTATTTCATCGGTATGTTCGGATATAAGCCGCGCAAGCCCTCCTGTGGCGATTGTCCGTATGTCGTCTGCTCCCATTTCACGCTTGAAAAGCCTTATTATATACTCCGTGCTGCCGACAAAACCGTAAACCGCGCCCGCCTGCATCTGTCCAACGGTGTCAGTACCGATTGCGCGGGGAGGTTTTTTCAGCTCTATTCGCGGAAGTTTAGCGGCTTTCACAAATAACGCCTCCATAGACAGCATCACCCCGGGGCAGATAACGCCTCCGACATATTCTCCGGCAGTGTTTAGCGCGTCAATCTTAGTCGCCGTGCCGAAGTCCACAACGATACATTGGTTTCCGTATTTCTCTCTCGCGCCGACAAGCGTTACCGCTCTGTCAACACCGAGCGGCTCAGAGCATAGATTAACAAGGGGAATATCCAGTGTCTCCCCCGCTATAAGCGGCACAAGTCCGAGATATTTGTCGGCGGCGTGGCGCAATGTGTACATCATCTGCGGCACAACGGAGCAGACCGCGACATCCTTGATTATCTTCAAGTCAAATCCGAAATGAGTGCAAAATTGTGAAATTGTCAGCCCTATTTCATCCGCCGTGCGGGCAATCTCTGTTGAGAGCCTGAACTTGGCTTTTATTTTTCCGTCTTCATCAAATAATCCGAACACCATATTGGTATTCCCAACGTCTATTGTTAATAACATTATAAAAACGGTATCCTTTCAATTTATTGAAATATCGCATAAGCACCCTATGTAGGGGCGACCTTTGGTCGCCCACGGGCGGCTAATAGCCGCCCCTACAGGGATGAAATATTCGTTCACAAACCCTGATGTTCTTTCATATAATATCACGAGGTGATACAGTTGAGCAATAATAATTTGGAATCATTGGCGAAAAATTTGTTGGAAAAAGGAAAGAGCAGTATCCCCGGGCTTGATAAATACATGGGTATTTTGGAGAGTGCCGAGGGTAAACGGCTTTTAGGTCAATTATCCGCAAGCGGCGGCGAATCCTTGACAGACGCGGCAAAAAAAGCGGCTGACGGCGATTCGGAAGCGACAAAGAAACTCATCCAAACCATAATGACAAGCAAAGAGGGCAGGGATTTAGCGCGGCAGATTATGGATATGGGAAAGGGATAAAAGTGTTAAGTGTTGAGTGTTAAGTGCTAAGTGAAAAACTTATAACCTAATAACTTAACACTTAGCACTTAACACTTAGCACTGATTAAAAGGGGGGCGATGTTTTGGATAATTTTGAAGAAAAATTGAATGCTGTTTTGTCATCGCCCGAGGCTATGGACAAGGTAATGAGTATGGCGCGGTCAATGGGCAATAATTCGGGAAGCTCCGGCAGTGCGCCGGACACACCGCTGCCCGCGGCCGGCGACACGCCCGACCTGTCGTCTCTGTTAGGCGCGTTCGGCGATGGCGGCATAGACCCGAAACTCCTCTCCGGCGCAATGCGGCTTTTCGGAGCTTATAACAAGGGCGGCGACCCGCAGAAAACCGCGCTGATACAGGCCGTAAAGCCATACTTGCGTCCCTCGCGGCGCGATCGTGTCGATAAAGCCATGCAGACGCTGAAGCTCGCCAGTGTGGCAAAAGAGGCATTGGGAGAAGATATATTCAGCAGCCTGTTGGGCGGCATTCTTGGAAGGAAGTAACGGTATGTACAGTAGATATTATCAAAACAACGGCTTCTTCGAGCCGCAGTACGAACAGCCTTTCACATACGCGCATGAGCGCAAGGAACACGAGGAGAAAGCGGAAAAGTCCGAGCCTCCTGTCTCTGAAAACGCCTCCCGTCATGACGCAAACCGCGCCGCTGAAAAAGAGAAAGCCTCACGCGATGAACAGGAACGCCGCGAACGGTATGAAAAAGAGCGGCGTGAGCGGCGCGAAAAACGTGAGCGTGAAGCCGAACGCCGCAGACGCGAGGAACGGGATCGAGAACGTGAGCGCGAACGGGAACGCGAGCGTGACAGACGCGGACGCAATCGCGGGCGCGGCCGTAATAGGGGGCGCGGTTTGTTCCAGAAGGACGGCGGCTTGCTCGGCGGCATTTTTGACGACCTCGACCTTGACACGGGCGACATTATACTGATAGCTCTGCTGTTTTATCTGTATCAGGAGAGCGGCGACACGGATTTGCTGATACTGCTTGCCGCCATATTCTTCTTCTAACTCAGTTCCCATACATACGCCCCTGACGGCAGTATAAAAACACTGTCATCGGGGCGTTCTATGCTTAATTCCAATAACTCGAACTTCCACGCAAGCTCGCCGCCTTGATGAGCCACGGCTTTAATCAGAAGCCCATGCTCAAGCCCGACAAAGTAGTCTATTCTTAAATAGCCCGCCATCGCGCTGATATGAGCGCACGGAATATCGTTGTCGAGCAGATACTCCGCGCTTATTATATTTTCCGATTCCAAAATGTCCTCATGCGTTGGCATACGGCTTGCCGCGTCCGGTGAAAACTCCCCCCGCGCCATGCCCTGCGCCTGACCGTCTAAAAACAGGTAAACCGTTGACGGCGCGAAAATCATTTCATCACGAAGCCTGCCGTTCTCATAACGCTCAATTTTTTGATAGCCGCCCAAAACATACAGTCTGTGTTCCCATTCCCGCTCCGCGCCATCGCCGTACAGCACGGTTCTCCCTAAACTGATATACTCACTCGGGCGCGGCATTGCGGCAATCAGCGTTGCCGCGTTATCGCGCGTGATTTCAACTAACTCCGGCGCAAGACCGGGCGGCGCGATGTCCTGAACCTGAGAGCCGATTTCCGACAGTTCATCAGGTTCGGGCGGCAGCTCAAAACCCTTGTTTGACGATTCGAGGCTTAACATAAAAAAAAGCGCGGCAAACACCAACACAGCGGCAATTATTGCCGAAATAGCTGCCAATGACGTGTTTTGCCACAGTTTCATTTCAAATTCCTTATTATTTCCACGATTCTCTCGCTTGCCTTGCCGTCACCGTATGGGTTGACGGCCTTCGCCATCTTCTCGTACTCACTCTTGTCGTTAAGTAGCAGTTTTGCCTCTCTCACTATCGTCTCGCGCTCAACGCCGACAAGTTTAACCGTTCCCGCTTCAACGGCTTCGGGGCGTTCCGTCTCGCGCCGCAGGACAAGCACGGGCTTGCCAAGCGCGGGTGCTTCTTCCTGCAATCCTCCCGAATCTGTCAGCACGAGCGTTGAACGCGCCATAAGGTTGTGCATATCCCATACATTTATCGGCTCGATAAGACGCGCACGCGGTATATCCGCAAGCGCGGCGTTCGCCGCGTCACGCACAATCGGGCTTAAATGCACGGGGAGAACAAGCTCGGTGTCGGGGCAGTCTGTCAGTATATCGGCGAAAGCGCGGAAAATACCCTCAAGGTCATTGTAATTCTCGCGCCGATGCACCGTTGCGAGTATCAGCCGTTTTGTGTTCGCCGTCTGCGGGCGACCAATGATCGCCCCTACAGCGGATTCAAACTCGTAATTATTACTGACTGTAATATTCAGCGCGTCTATTACAGTATTACCCGTAATATACACGCCGTCTGTTATGCCTTCGCGCCGCAGATTCTCCGCGTTGAGACTTGTGGGGCAGAAGTGCAGAGACGCTACACGCGAGGTCATGCGGCGGTTCATTTCTTCGGGGAACGGCGAATAGCGGTCGTCTGTCCTAAGTCCCGCCTCTACGTGTCCGACCGGGATTTTCGCGTAGAACGCCGCAAGCGCGGCGGCAAAAGAAGTCGATGTATCGCCGTGAACAAGCACCAAATCGGGCTTCAGCTCGTCAAGCGCACCCACCATACCGACTAACGTGCGGCTTGTGATGTCGGCAAGTGTCTGGCGTTCTGTCATAATATTCAAGTCTATGTCCGGCTTTATGTTGAATTTTTCAAGCACCGCGTCAAGCATTTCCCTGTGCTGTCCGGTAACACAGCACAGCGCGTCAATTTCCGGACACTCCTTTAGCTTTCGCAGCAAGGGTGACATCTTGACGGCGCACGGGCGCGTTCCGAAAACCGTGAGAACTCTCATTCCTCACCGTCCTCAGAGTCGGCGGAACCGTTTTTGCGACCGATTACGACAAGCGCGATACCGAGCGAAGCGGCGAACAGTATCGATGCCATAAGTATCATAGCCTTAATCTCACCCGCCGTGGTCAGCACCACGGCCGTTATTCCCAGCACGGCGGACATTACGTACAGAATCGCTACCGACTGCTTCTGCGTAAACCCCATGTCGATAAGCCTGTGATGTACATGGCTTCTGTCCGGGCTCATGGGATTCTTGCCCTTTGATATACGGCGCAGAATAGCGGCTATCGTGTCAAATATCGGCAGTCCGAGCAGCAGGAACGGCACGGCGAACGATATGATGGCATAGAGCTTGAATAACCCCAGAATGGATGACGTGGCGAGGATAAACCCCAAGAATGTCGCGCCCGTGTCGCCCATAAACATCTTTGCGGGGTTGAGGTTAAACGGCATGAACCCCATACAGCCGCCCGCAAGCGCGGCCATCAGCAGCGCGACATGGGGAAGCGGCAGTACAACCGCGATTAACAGCATTGAAATGGAAGCGATTGACGACACGCCGACCGCAAGCCCGTCCAACCCGTCAATAAGGTTAACGGAATTTGTTATTATAATAATCCATACGACCGTCAGCGGATACGCCCAAATACCCAAGTTGAGATACGGGCCGCCGATGCCGAAGATATAAAGCGGATTCGAGAACACATGAACTACCACGTCACAGAACACGGGTATCAGCGCGGCGGCAATCTGTACAATGAGTTTTATCCACGCTTTAAGGCGGTATATATCGTCAAGTACGCCCAAAACGATGATGATTACAGCTCCGATAAGTATCCCCGCGATTTGCGCGCTTATGTCGGTAAAGATGAATACCGCGAGTATAAATCCCGCGAAAATTGACAGACCCCCAAGACGGGTTACCGGTTTCTTGTGCATTCTGCGCCCGTCCTTGGGAACATCCACCGCGCCGACAATTTTGGCGAATTTCATTACAAACGGCGATGCTAAGTACGACACCGCGCACGCAACGGCGAACGCCAGAACGATATAAATTATCATTCTCGTGTCGCTAATCGTGTTGTCCGCGTTTTCAAGCGCGGCAACGGCAAACAGATTCAGCATTTATAAAACCCCATCGCGTTACGAACGCGCTCCAAAGTCTTGACGGCTATCGCGTTCGCGCGTTCCGCGCCGTCGCGCATATACGCGTCAAGCCGGGCGGTGTCGTCAAGATAACCCCTTATTTTCAGCCTGACGGGTTCAAGGCAGTCCGCGACTGCCTCGGCAACGGCGGGCTTGAAAATCCCGTAACCCTTTCCGTCAAACTCTTTTTCGATTTCGTCAAATGTTTTACCAGTCGCTACACTGTAAATCGTCATAAGGTTTGCCACTCCCGGCTTGTTCTCCGGGTCAAAGCGCACCCCGCCGTCTGAGTCTGTGACCGCGCGTTTGATTTTCTTGATTATCGTGTCTCTCTCGTCCATGATAAATATGGTTGCGTTGTCGTTATCATCGGTTTTGCTCATCTTCTTTTCCGGCTCGAGAAGGTTCATAACCCGCGCCCCTGTTTTGGCAATCTGCGGTTCGGGTACGGTGAATACATCGCCGAATTTGCCGTTAAAGCGCAGGCAAATATCCCGCGCAATCTCCACGTGCTGTTTCTGGTCTTCTCCGACAGGTACGATTTTCGCGTCATAGAGCAGAATATCCGCCGCCATCAGCACGGGATATGTGAACAACCCCGCGTTTATATTGTTCGCGTTGTTCTTTGACTTGTCCTTGAACTGTGTCATACGCGACAGTTCCCCGAACATCGTATGGCATGACAGCAGCCACGACAGCTCGCTGTGTGCCGGAACATGGCTCTGGAGGAACAGTATATTCTTTTCGGGGTCAAGCCCCAACGCCAGATATGTCGCGTACAGTTCCCGCGTATCTTGCCGCAATACTTGCGGCTCAAGAGTTACGGTGACGGCGTGGAGGTCTACCACACAGTATATACAGTCGTACTGTTCCGCCAGCGCGGGCCACTTGCCCGCCGTGGAATAATGCCCGAACGTCAGATGTCCCGTTGGCTTTATGCCGCTGAATACACGTTGTTTCATAATAATTCACCCAATATTTTAATTCCCTTCTCTATCTGCTCATCAGAGGGCATGGAAAAATTCAATCTGAATCCGGGCGTTACGGCTTCCGTGTCCGGCAGGAAAACGCCGCCCGCGACTAACGCCACTTTTCGCTCTAAAGCGCGGCGGTAGAACGGCATACTGTCATCGGTATCCCTAAGGCTTCCCCACAGGAACAAACCGCCTCCGGGTACGATTATATCCGCGCCGAGGTATTTTTCACACGCGCTTACCATCAAATCGCGTTTGCGGCGGTAGACTGAGCGGCATTCGGCTATATGCGCGTCAAAGTCATAGTTAGTCAGATACTCATGCGCCAGAACCTGCGGGAACAGCGCGGTATGCACGTCTTCACCCTGCTTTGCCACGACAATTTTTTCAACAATGCTTGCGTTTGCCGCTACATATCCCAAGCGCAGACCGGGGGAAATAGTTTTCGAGAACGAGCCGACATAGACGACCGTTCCTGTATCGTCAAGACTTTTTATGGTATCAGGCGGGGCGTTGTCATAATACAAATCGCCGTAGGGGTTGTCCTCCAATAATATGACGTTGTAATTTTTGCACAGTTCCAAAATTTTCTTTCTGCGCTCAAGCGTCATTGTAACGCCCTTTGGGTTTTGAAATGTGGGGATGGTATATAACATTCGGACATTAGCCGCCGATTTCAGCGCGTTTTCAAGGGATTCGGGGATGATACCCGCGCTGTCGGTTTCAATGCCGATAAGATTTATACTGTGTGAGCGGAAGGAGTTCAGCGCGCCGATAAAGCTCGGGCTTTCGCACAACACGGTATCGCCGGGGTCGCACAGCACCCGCGCCGTCAGTTCAATACCCTGCTGTCCGCCGGAGACGATGACCGTCATGTCCGTTTCGCGGACGATGTTACGAAGCCGTTCCGCCACTGCTTCTCTGAGCGGCGCGTAACCCTCTGTTATGCCGTATTGCAGCACGATGTCGGCGCGTTCCGCGAGAATCCGCGCCGCCAGTTCTCCCAGTTCCTTGCCGGGGAATGTTTCCGGCGACGGATTACCCGCCGCGAACGATATTACGCCCGGCAGACCCGTAACCTTGAACAGTTCACGAATTGCCGAGGGTTTTAAGTTTGCCATCGGCGCGGAGAAATTGTATGAAACCACATTATCACCCTTTTGGGGTATTATACCACAATGAGGGATTATGTCAATCAAAATGTTGGCTAGGGTCATTTCAAAAATTTTTTTCAAAAAGACTTGACAGAAATAATATGTTGTGTTATTATGACTGTATTAAATATTTATAGTCATTATTATGTCCGGAATAGAAAGGAGGATGTGTAGTGCCGAAAATACTCACTGACCGGGAAAAAGAGATGACTATGGACGCGATTTATCAAAAAACCGTTGAATTAATTAAGGAAAAAGGGCTGCGCGGCGTTACCGTTGACGACATAACGAGGCGGGCAAATATGGCAAAAGGCTCATTCTACAAATATTATCCAACAAAAGAAGAATGTTTGTATGAGGTTATCAAAAGGACGGAAAAAGAAATGTTCAGTAAAGTCAAAGAGATATTGGCAAATACAAAACCGAGCAAAGAAATAGTCGCCAAAGCCTTAAATGAAGTGTACATCGGGAATAACAGCATTATTCTTTACACAACCCCAAATGATTTTGAAACGCTAATGAGAAAATTGCCGGAGGAGTACGCCAAGCGGGAAGCGGAAAAAGCAGTGGATTATTTCGGACAGACCATGTACTTGCTGGGAATAGACGGAACAAAAATTAACTTGGGCATTCTTGATAATTTAATGAGCAGTTTGGCTTTCTTAGCGTCAAAAAAAAATAATCAAATTGAAAACAAAGAAGCAATGAGGCTGATTGTCAGCACCATTGCGGAATATTTAACCGGAGGGATTTACAATGAATAAAAAAAGCGCGTCTGTTATCTTCTTTTTACTGTGGACATTCGCAATATCTTATGGATTGTGGGCTATTTGCATTTTCGGGCAGCGGGTCGGGTGGTTTCCGTCCGGCAGTAATTGGTTTATGCCTTTTTACATTGTCGGGGGAAATGCTCCGCCGATTGCCGCATACCTTACTTTGAAACGCTCCGACCCCGATTTTACTTTTAAGAAATTTCTAAAATTTACCTTTGACGTTAAACAAAAACCCTTATATTACGCTTTAACGTTTTTGACGGTTGCAATATTTTTTATTGTTCCCGCAATTACCGGCAATCTTGAAACCGGAGCCGCACCGGGACTTGAGAATCAAGGAATATCCGGGCAAGTACCGTTGTATCTGACATTACTTGCAATACCCGTATTTTTCTTCGGCGGCGGTTCGGAGGAAATAGGGTGGCGCGGGATATTACAGCCGGAGCTTGAAAAGAAGATGCCGTTCCTGCCTTCAACACTTATAACAGCCGTCATTTGGACGCTGTGGCACTTGCCGCTGTGGTGGATTAACGGCACGGGGCAAGCGGAGGTGAATTTTTGGTTCTTTCTTATTACGGTAATCGGATTTTCATTTGGGTACGCCGCCGTGAGGCGCGTAAGCGGAAGTTTGTTTCTGTGCGTTTTGATGCACTGCGCGTGGAACTCCTTACAAGGCACATGGCCTGTAAAATACGACTTGATGACACGGTCAAGCATAGCCATAGCTTTTGTGCTGTTCTCCGTAATAGTCGTGTACATTCACAAAAAAGTTTTGCAGCATAAAGATACATAAGAGATAAACATGGTTGTTCACCCCATATATTGATATGGGGTGATTTTGTGTTGTATGCAGACGCGCATTGCGATTCCATCGCGCCGCTGTACCATCCCCGTCAGCTTGACGCTGAACGGTTGGGAAGTGTTTGCGGCGAGGGGATTCAGTTCATGGCGGCTTTTTCGCCGGATTTCAGCGGCGTTTTAAGTATGCTTGATGATATGGATACATTCGAGGCGGCGGTTTCTGCCTATGCGGCGGACTGGCGCATAGTCCGTGCCGTTGAGGGCGGCGACTGTCTTCGCGGCGATATGTCGCGTCTTGATACGCTCTATGAGCGCGGCGTCCGCTCGTTGGGGCTTACGTGGAATAACAAAAACGAGCTGTCAGGCGGCGCGAACACGCCGGATATAGGACTGACCGCTTTCGGCGCGGAGGTTATAGAACGCTGCGAGGAGCTTGGTATATTGGTTGACTTGGCGCATATATCGCTGAAAGGTTTTTTTGACGCGCTGAAAGTCTGCAAAAAGCCGCCGATTGTGTCACACACGGCGGCATATGCCCTCCATTCTCACAAACGCAGCCTGACCGATGGGCAGATACGCGCCGTTGCGGAGCGCGGCGGCGTTATCGGCGTGTGTCTGTATCCGGATTTTCTGGGCGGGGATGATATAGATGATGTTGTAAGGCACATCGAGCATATCCGCAAGGTCGGCGGGCGGGCGTGCACCGGAATAGGGACGGATTTTGACGGTATCGAGCGGCTGCCCAAGGGTATTTCGGGCGTTCAGGATATGCCTAAGTTACTGGAGAGATTGGATGAACAGACAATAGGGTTGAATTTCGCGAGAATTGTCGGAGAAATCGGATGTGCTATTTTACTGAATCAATCATTTCCGACAGAGTAAATAATTTTACGCAACCTTTATCATGCTCTTTTCTGAGCAATTCTCCGTAAGACATTTTTTTTGCAAAAATATATAAATGGTTGACATTATAGTGAAACAGCTCACTTTTTCGTTTCAATTCATGAAAAACATCTATACCAATGTCAGAATTTGTCCATTTACATTCGGCAAATAAGGCTTTGTCATCCCGCACAGCCATAATATCTATCTCCTCTTGCGTATGCAGGGCGGGATTTGTACCCCACCAACGTCCGAATTTGCTTGCAAAAAATGGAAGGGTGTTTTGCTTGGCTTGCTCAAAAAGCCACTGCTTGCATATATCTTCAAAAATAAGCCCCATATATGCGTTCAACAGCGGCTTAATCTCATTTTCAAAAACAAGACTTCCAAGACCTGCCGTGATTGCGCTAATGTTCGGAAAGACAAAACGATACCAAAACCTAAAAAGATTATCCTCAAGTCTGTAGATACTTCTCTTGCTTATAGTTTTACCAAAAGGATACTCTTTTCGTACCAAGCCAAGGGTTATCAACGAAGTAAGATATTTAGCGCACTTGTTACTTTCCAGACCGGATTTCGTTGCAATTTCGTTCAAGCGCGACGCGCCGCAGGCGATGGATTCTATAATGACGTTATAAGTTGACGGCTCGCGCAACTCTTGTTTTATGAGATTTGACGGCTCTTCAAAAAAATGTCCCGATGTCGAAAGGAATAAGTTAACAATGTTTTCATGAACATTACTTTGAGCGTTGATTTTATTAAGGTACTCAGGAACCCCGCCCGTCATGCCGTATAATACCGCTTTATCAATAGGTTCAAAATTACTTAAAAACGGCAGCGACTCAAAAAAGGTGAACGGCAATATCTTAAACTGAGCCGTGCGGCGGCCATAGAGAGGACTTTGATACCCCAACACTTGATTTTCCATAAAGCTCATGCTTGAGCCGCAGAGTATAAGCATCAATTTAGAACGCTCTCTGTTATGGTCAATCATTATTTGAATCAGTGACGATATTCCGCGATATGATTCAGCAAGATAAGGAAATTCATCTATTACGAAAATAATCCTTTCATTTTCAGCAATTTCAAAAAGTGTTTCCAACGCGCTCTCATAATCGCGGAACACAGGCGCGGAATTTTTCCCCCCGATACATCTGCTTAATGACAGCAAATTATCCGAAGCGGTGCTTTCGCTCGCGGCAAAAAATATTGATTTTTTCCCCTTTACAAACTCACGGATAAGGGTGGTTTTCCCGACGCGCCGCCGGCCATATATTACCGCAAGCTCAAAACATCCGCTGTTGTACATTCCGTTCAGTTTTTCAAGCTCAGTATGGCGACCGTAAAACATCGTATACCTCCAATAATAAAACTTATAAGTTTGATACTTATAAGTTTCATTATAATGCGGGCAAGCAAAAAAGTCAATAGTGATATGCAAAATTTTTAATACGACCCCTGACAAAATATACTTGCCTTTGCCGCTCATGTCTGGTAAAATCATATTGTGTATTGCAAAACTACTTTACAACGGGAGGAGCATTGATGTATTCCGCGTTAATTATAATATCTCTCATAATAATGATTTGCATTTTTTTAAGCAAAGCGTTTTATCGGTTGGCTGTCCCGTCACTGATAATCTTTCTTGCCCTTGGCATGATAATGAGTTCGGGCATTATCGGCGGTATATACTTCGACAATTTTGAAGTCGCGGAAAACATCTCTTTCTTCGCTCTCGTCCTCATTATGTTTTACGGTGGTTTCGGGACGAAATGGGATACGGCGAAGCCAATGGCGATAAAAGCGGGGCTTATGTCATCGTTCGGAACGGTAGTAACTGCGCTTGTGATAGGGTTTTTCTGCTCTGTTATATTGAAAATTCCGTTTTTATACGGCTTACTGTTCGGCTCTGTCGTTGGTTCGACCGATGCCGCGTCCGTGTTTTCAATCCTGCGTTCGCGAAAGTTGAACCTTAAAAACGGGATTGCCCCGCTGCTTGAGGTTGAGAGCGGCAGTAACGACCCCTTTGCGTATATGATGACAATTCTGTGCATCTCCGCCATTCAGACACAAGGCGGCGAAACGCCGATTATCAGGCTTATCGGCGATATTGCGATGCAGATTGGCTTGGCTGTCCTCATAGGGGCTGTCGTTTCATTTTTAACGGTACTTATGCTTAAACGCCTGCATTTTGAAGAGACAGGATTTTACCCCCTGTTGCTCTTAGCTATTGTTATATTCAGTTTTTCTGCGTGCGGACTTGCCGGAGGAAACGGTTTCTTATGCGTTTACATACTGGGAATTGCCGTGGGCAACAGCCAATTTATCACAAAGATAAATACGGTGCATTTCTTTGACAGCCTGTCTTGGCTTATGCAAATCATGCTCTTCTTTATCCTTGGACTGCTCTCATTCCCGGATAAACTGCTGACCGTTGCCATCCCCGGAATATTAATTTCAATTTTACTTATATTTGTGGCGCGACCCATAGCGACCTTCAGCATATTGGGCTGGTTTAAGATTCCCGTAAAGCAGCTGACGTTAATCTCATGGGTAGGACTTCGCGGCGCGGCATCTATCGTTTTTGCCATTATATCCGTCATAGCACTCGGGGACAGCTTGGCGTATGACCTTTTTCATCTGGTGTTCTTTGTAGCTCTGTTCTCCGTTTTGATACAGGGAACGCTTACGCCGTATGTGGCAAAAAAACTTGATATGGTAGATAAAGACGATGAAAATTCGGTTATGAAAACATTTACCGACTATTTTGAGGAGTCGCATACAGAGCTTTTTGAACACAGGATAAGCTCGGCGGATAAACTCTCGGGCAAGCTCATTATCGAAAGCGAAATTCCCGAAAGTATTTTAATTGTCATGATAAAAAGAGACAATGAGATTATACTTCCAAAAGGATTAACCATGCTTTTGGAAGATGATGTTTTGGTAGTAGTGGGAGAAGGATTTGAATTTTTCGATCAATGACGTATTTGTGTAGGGGCGGTCATTGGCCGCCCGTGGGAGGCTTGTCACCCTGAACGAAGTGAAGGGTCTTCATTCTGAAGATTCTTCGCTGCGCTCAGAATGCCGCCCCTACCCAAACACCGGATTTTTGTTCAGCTCGGCATACGCATCGGGGACCGCGCCTACAATTATTGTTTCGGCAATACATACCTGAATGTCTACGTGCCGCGGTACCGACGACCCCGGCAGCAGCACGCCTATATCAGTACCGATGTTAATCAAAATCTGATGCCGCGTCTGGTTGATACCCTCCGATGTAAACTGATTGCTGAACGTTACGTCAGCCGTTCCGACAGGCACGAGCTTCACGCTGATACTCGGACCGCGCCCCAACAGCATATCAATATCCATCAGGTTACCTATGGGAATTTTTACGCTTGTCTTCGCGAGCCTTCCGATTTTGTCGATTGCCGCCGCGTGGATGTCGTTTTTAACGCGGTTTGCCATAACCATATCGGTTTTCAGCGCGGTAATGCGTCCCGCGTCATCTTTTTCAAAATGTATGAGGTCATCGTAGGTTATTTCCATACGGGCGATGGACTCCGCAACCGCCTGATTTATTGCTTGTGACGCGAGATGGTGCGCCCGCGCGCCCGCCAGCTGCTCGATTTGCGGGCGCATACGGCTTTGAATCCACAGCGCGAAAATCACTATCAAAAGGCACAGAGCCGCAAGTGCTATGAAAATAACGCCGTTTTTTCTCCTTTTCGGCCTCGGGCGTGTAACGCCGTACCACCACCAACTAAGCCTGCCTGAACGCATATAAACAACCCCTCTCCATAGACTATGAGAAGGGTTGTTTGTTTATGCGGAACGATGGGACGGAACGCGCGGTATGGGGCAGATAGAGCGGAACGCCGAGGGCGGTAGATAGGACGGAACGCCGAGGGCGTCGTTCCCTACAGGCGACGTCCGGATTTGACGGGCATTTCGTCTCTCATTGTTTCCAGATAATGGTTGTAATCGCGTCTTACGCTCATGCAGATAGGCATTCCGTAATGCTCGCACATTATATCAATTAACCGCTCGCTGTTAGCTGACAGCCTTTCCCATGATTCATCGGCGTTTTTCCTGTTACCGCCTCTGATTGACTGTGCCATCTGCACGGTATACACAAGGTTTTGATTCAGTGCTTCCGCCATAGCTTTCGCGGTATCATTGCTGATATTCGGTCTCATATGGTCGAGAATTTCCCCGTTATTGGTGGTAACAAGCCGCGATATTTTCTGCACATCGGGCCGCCCGTCAAGAACACTGTTCACGAGCGTGTGCGTCCAGAGCATATGCCGCCACCACAACGGAAGCAGCCGCTCAAAGTGTTCGTTCCTTTCATTGTGCCGTCCGTCATCACGATTACGGCGTTCATCTTCCTCGCGGCGGCGATGTTCGTCTTCCTCGCGGTGACGGCGATGTTCTTCTTCCTCTCGAAGTTCGTCATCACGGCGGACATTAGCGCGTTCCGGCATTGGCATTGGTTGACGCGCAATCTCCGGCTCGGGCATAGGATGACGCACGGTCTGAGGTTCGGGCATAGGATGACGCAGCCACGGCATCTCGGTTAAATAATCAGCTTCGTTTTCCTGCACAATCATGTTTTCACGCGCAAGCGCGTCTAACGGCTCTGAGAGCTGCTCGGGCATTCTTAGCGGCATAGAATTCATATAGACACCTCCAAAATATATGATATTCTATGCCGTTTTTGAAAAAATGTTATTAAGCGGCGGAAAACGTCAAGAAAAATCTCTGTTGACAAGCGGCACGGTCTATGTTAATATTGAACAGTGTTAAATATTTATACACTGTACAGGCAGGTGAACAACCATGTCAAGAACAAGGCAGGAGAAACATTCCGAGGAAGTACGCAGCCGAATACTTGATATATCAAAGCGTATTATATCTGAGGAGGGTGTTGCCGCGCTGTCCATACGCCGTATCACAAAGGAGATGGACTACTCTGCGGGTATCGTCTACCACTACTTTAAGAGCAAAGAAGAAATCCTTTCGTGCGTCTTACGCGAGGGCTATCAACGGATTCTAAGAGCAATCCCCCGTCCTGACAGCGGGCTTGCTCCCGATGAAGCAATCCGCGCAGCCATCAAAGGCTATATAGAGGCAGCTCTTTCTTGCCCCTTTGAGTACAAGGCGGTCATGCTCGACTCATCACCGCAGGTCTTGGCGTTCACGTCCGTATTGGGCAGTCTTGAGAACCGCCCCGCGTTTTCCGCTCTGGTATCGACACTTGAAGCGGGCATATCGGGTGGGCTGTTTTCCCCTTGCGACACCACTCTCACCGCGCAAGCCATCTGGAGCGCGATGTTCGGACTGTTAATCCGACTTATCATTGAGGGCAATGTAACCCCTGAGCGGCGGTCGTCATTGATTGACCGCCAGATTGAAATTATTTTGAAAGGACTAAGATTATGAAAACATTGATTCTCTACGCCACAAAACACGGAGCTGCGCGTGAAGTCGCGCAGCGTATCGCAAAACTGATAGACGGGGCGGCACTCCATGATTTGAAACAGGGCGGCGTACCGTCACTCGCGGAATATGACTGTATCATTATCGGAGGCTCTATCTACGTGGGTATGCTACGCAAAGAAGCTAAGACATTTTTGACACAAAACGCGGACGCTTTGCGGGGTAAGCGGCTCGGCTTGTTTTTATGTGGTATGCAAGCAAGCGAGGAGCAGACGTTTTTCAAGTCTAACTTCCCGGCGGAAATTCTGCAAGCGGCAAAGGCGGCGAGCTTTATGGGCGGGATATTCGACCCTAAGAAAGCAGGGATAATGGAGCGGTTTATAGTGAAAGTGGCTGCCAAGCAGTCGGAATATATTGACAACATTGACAACGAGAAAATCAAAAAGTTCGCGGAGGTCATGCGGGGATGAAGAAGAAACTTTTAATCGCCGGCGGTATCGTCCTCGTCATCCTCATCGGTATGTTCCTCACCGTAACAAACGGTCTGTCAGAGGGCGCGAAGGTCACGCTGAACGGTATTGACCTCACAACCGTCCCGGACGGCAGCTATACCGGTACATATGACTTCAAGCGTTGGTCAAATAAGGTGGTTGTCCATGTGAAGGACAACCAAATCACGGCTATCGACATCGTTGACGACATACCCGGCGCGACTGTGACGGATTGCTCCGGCGAGATGTTCCGCCGCGTCATCGCGGCACAGGACACGCGGGTGGATGCCGTTTCAGGCGCGACAGTTACCTCGAAAGCGTACTTAAAGGCAATAGAGGATGCTGTTCCGTAGGGTCGGACTTCCATGCCCGACCGTTTGAAAGAAGGCAGGCGCGGAGAAATTTATCTTCATATAATGTGTGAAATAACAAGAAATCATCTTGACAAAATGTGTTTATTATAGTAAAATGATGTTCGGATAATGTGAGGTGATGCTTGTGAAACGCTTGCTGATGGATGATTTAATTCGTTGGAAAAACAAAGAGAACCGTTTGCCGTTGATTCTGAAAGGGGCGCGTCAGGTCGGGAAAACTTGGCTGCTTAACGAGTTTGGCAAGACAGCGTTTGACGATGTGCTTTATATAAACTTTGAAAACGCGCCGGGTTTGAAAGAATCCTTTGACGGCGACATTTCGCCGCAAAGGATTATAGACTTGCTCGGAGCTTTGCACGGGAAACGGATTAAACCGCGGGAAACGCTTATGATATTTGACGAGGTGCAGGAAATTCCCCGCGCTCTAACCGTCTTAAAATACTTCGCGGAAACCGCTCCCGAGTACGCTATATGCTGTGCCGGTTCGCTGCTTGGCGTTGCCCTGCACAGCGGTACGTCTTTCCCGGTCGGCAAGGTGGATTTCCTTACACTGCAACCGCTTAATTTTGAGGAATTTTTACTGGCGAACGGCGAGGAAGAATTGATTCGATTTGTGAGAAGCGATGACATACGCGAGATACCAAAGGCGATAGCCGACAAACTCACCGATTATCTGAAACTCTACTTTGTCATAGGCGGTATGCCGGCGGCGGTTGACACATGGCTCGCCGCGCGGGATTTTTCTTTGGTAGAAGAACGGCAGCGCGATATACTCGAAACCTACGAAAACGACTTTTCCAAACACGCGCCGAAAAATATTGTACCAAAACTGCGGTACTTATGGAACAGCGTACCGTCACAGCTTGCGAAAGAAAACAAGAAATTTATTTACGGTCTTGTACGCGAGGGAGCAAGGGCAAGGGACTATGAAGAAGCGATGCTGTGGCTGCTCGACAGCGGACTTTTACGCAAGGTTGGCAGGATAACGAAAGCCGCAACGCCGCTTAAAGCCTACGAAGATTTGAAAGCGTTTAAGTTGTATCATCTTGATGTGGGCTTGCTCCGTGTTATGAGCGAGCTGTCGCCGGACGCGATTCTTGACGGCATTAAGATATTTGAGGAATTTAAGGGTGCGCTGACGGAGCAGTTTGTATTAACTGAGCTTTCGGGAAAGGATTTTATCCGAAATATCTACTACTGGACTTCGGAAGCGACAGCGGAGGTTGATTTTGTCTTTGCCGACAACACAGACATTTACCCTGTCGAAGTCAAGTCGGGAAAAAACTTACAGGCGAGAAGTTTGAGAGTGTACCGTGAACGGTACACTCCCAAATTGGCTATACGCACATCATTGTCAAATTTGCGGCTTGACAACGGATTGCTCAATGTTCCGCTGTTTGCCCTGTTTAACCTCGAAAACTATCTTCGTTAGAATCTATGTCCCCAACAACCCCTAAATTACATCCACCGCCGGATACTCGCCGTTTTCTATTACGTGATGCGACGGGTCAAAGCAGAAGCTGCCATCGTTATATGGTATTACGCGCCCGTCATCATAAAACTCCAACGCCGACCAGTCGCATAACTTGTACAGCCGCTTAAATCCGTCAAGCCTGTCCGACTGTTTTAGGTCGCGGCGCAAGTCCGCGCGTTCGTTCAGGCGTTCTATGCCCGCCGCGCTCATGTTCCGTTCCGGTTCATCGCCGCGCGTCACATCAAAGCTGCCTATCGTGCGGGAAATCTGCTCCTGAAGCGCGGCTATCATTGGCATACAGTTAATTCCGGTGTGCGCGCCTAAAAGACGCTGAATACGCCCGCTCTGCCCCGCCTTTACTTTCAGCACCGCGCCCGGAATATTTGTAATTTCCTGCCCCTCGGCGAGCGCGTCCTCCTCGACTAAAAACATATCGTTCGATGTCAGCGCATCGTTGTACATAGCGATTGCCAACTCACGGTCTACAGCGTCAACCAGTTCCAATATCGGAGCTATTTCCGAACGCTGCCAGAAATTATTTTCATCGGCAATACGCCAGTAGTGAATGAACGGGTAGCTGTTGTTACGGGTATTCTCCCAATATTTGGGAATGTGACGGACTTCTACTTCTCCCAAAAGTATGCTGCACGCGATGTCGCCCTCATCGTCTCGATACCAGTGCTCCAAGACGCGAATAGTATCCTCGCTTTCAACCGCGCCCAGAGCGGCGAACACGTCCGTATCACCCAATGAGCTGTCAAGTTCATCAAGCGACAGTCCGATTTTCCTAAGAGCTTCGCCGTAGAGCCTGACAGCCTTCCTTTTGTTTATGTAGTAGACGTAATCGACATATTCGCATAGCTCGATGTCACTTGACTTGTTCGTGGGGTCGGGAAAAAGGCTCTCTATCGGCACATCGATAATCCTTATGTCTCCCGCACCGCCGCCCACGTCCGAGTCGTAAAAACACTTCCAAAACGCCGAACCGTATTTCAAAAGACGGCGTTCGTTGCGTGAGTTCTGCGATTCCAGTTTGTTGTTTTCAAGAATGTACACAACGGCGCGGCGGCGCAGTTCCGCCTGCTCGGCGTACTCTCCTCCGGGTATTACAAACTTGTACTCGGGTACTTTAGTATCAATCTGCGTCTCAACGTGCATATACACATCGGTGCAGACGGCGGGCGTGAAGCCCATGTTTTCCATAAACGCGGTTCTGCGTTTGCCTTCGTAATAATCCGACAGCTTTGTCCATTCGCGCTCCCTCTCGGAGCGGGAATCTTTCGCCCTGCGGTACAGCTCGAGCGCGGTCTCTTCGCGCCCCTCGCGGGTCTTATAGTTAATTATCATAATAATTTTCCTTTCAATGTACTCTTTAAGGTTGTTTCTATGCTCGCCGCCCGATTGGGGCAGGGGCGGCCGGATGTAAAATAGCGCAGCGCGTCCGGCGCGTGTGTCAGTTCATGGGGTTGAGATGCCACATCGTTTGGGTCGTGTTTGTCATGTGACAGGGCGGGCAGCGTGCGTATGAGATTCGGGCAGTTCTCAAAAATCACCAGTCCCGGCCTCATGTCGCCGTTCACATCCGGAGAGAACGCCAGCCACTCGCGCAGATTCATCCACCCCGCAACGCGCCTGTTGTCGGTCTTATACAGCGAAACACCGCTGCTTGCGAAAATTTCGGCGACACTCTTGCCCGTATCCTGCCCCCTGCTGAATAAATCAGGCGGGGCAAATGTGGCGGCAATGTCCTCACCGCGCGGGGTCATACCTTTGATCAACTGCGCCGCAGTAGACGCGATAACATTGGGTTGATACAGCTCGCGGTAAACGTAGGCGCGTCCGCGCTCGTCCAGAGCTATCCAATAGCACGCCAGCATATCCAACCCATAGTCCAAGGCGCGGTATCTGCGCCAGCTCTCGGGTAACATGAACGGGCAGACGACATGATTCTCGCGGCTGAACTCGCTGAAATACTGACCTTCAAAAATGTCCCAGTCGCCTTTCAGCAATGCGCGGCGTTCATTTTTCGGCAGATTTTCCAACCTGCGGGCATATTTAGGGTCTCTGGCGAGTAAAAACAGGTTCTCATGTACTGTTGTCGGGATATAAAGCCGCGAGCCGGAATGCGCCTTGAGCAGTCTGCTTGGGGGCATGGGGTCGATAAAACGCGCCTTGACCCATTTGTGTCCGCGACCGCCCGGATTCGTTGAGGATTTCATCTGTTTGGGGTATACATTTGTCCCGCGCAGGCGCGACATAAGGTAGAGGTATTGTTCCTCGGTAAAGTGCGTCAGTTCGTCAAAACGTATCACGTCATACTCTGCCGACTGGTATCTGTACACATCGGTATCAGTGTCACAGTAGCCGAAATCAATCAGCGAGCCGTTGAAAAATCGTATCACGCGCTCAACCTTGTTATAGCGGTACAGCTCGGGCGGATAGAGTTCGAGTGCCATACGTATAAGGCTTTTTTCCAGTTCAGGGTATGTGCGCCGCATAATAAGCTGCTTTGAGCGCGGATACACAAGAGCCGCGCGGAATGCGTCGAGCAGCTGCGCGTATGACTTGCCGCCGCCCGCCGCGCCTCCGAACAGCACTTCATCCGCGCCCGCAGCTATGAAAAATGATTGCTTGCGCGTCAGCTTAAAGCCGTATTCCGGCAGGGGAAACGGCAGTTCAAACGCCGCCCTATCACTTGATAGGGTCTTCTCGCCGTTCACTCTATCACCTGATAGGTTACTTGGACTGTTTGGGGAGCATCGGGGCTGCCGTCCTCCGTAACGCGGGACAGTATGGCTTCGGCGCATTTGCGCCGCGTTTCCGGCGGCATTTCGGGGTCAGTGACCGCATTCGCCATGAATTTCAGCGCGTCTTTAACCGCCTTTTTAGGAACGCTCGCCGTTCTTTTTTTAGATTCCATCAGAGTCACCTCCTAACGCGGAGGATACAGAAGCGGATAGCGACTTTTTATGACTATTGACATATTTGTGCTGTTGGTATAATCTGTAGGGGCGATAAAAACGGGCGGACGAACGGCCGCCCCTACGTGGGCGATAATAACGGGACGATAAAAACGGCGCGAACGAACGGCCGCCCCTACGTGGGCGATAAAAACGGCGCGATAATAACGGCGCGCCGGGGGCGTCGCGCCCTACAATATAACAGAAATGGTGAAAAATATGAATCTTAACAAACACGTTTTATGGGTGACGCGGAGCGCGGCGTTCATCGCCCTGCTTATTGTTACGCAGGCCTTAACGGCATCATTCGGTAATCAGTTCATTACCGGATCGGCGGTTAATCTGATACTTATCATCGCGACAATGACTTGCGGAACTTGGACTGGGCTTGCGGTCGCCGTCATTTCGCCTTTCGGGGCGTTTCTGCTCGGCATAGGGCCGGCGCAGCTGCCGATTATACCGTTTCAAATGGCGGGTAACGCGGCGATAACGCTGATATGGGGTTATCTCGGCAACCTGAAACTTAAAAATGTGTATGTATCACGCTTGATTGCCATGATTGCGGGTGCTGTCGGTAAATTTTTGGTGTTATATTTCGGTGTCGTCAAGATTGCCGTGCCGTTTCTGCTCAATGTACCGGAAGAGAGAGCCGCCGTAATTTCGGGCTTGTTCTCTTTCCCTCAGCTCGTCACGGCTTCGATTGGCGGCGCGATTGCGGTTGTTATACTTCCGGTTATTATGAAAGCGGTTAAGAGAGTGTAGAATATTTTTAGTAGAGTGTCTCGCAAGGTGAAGTATGGAATTACTTATTTCCTTTTGATTGGTTATGTGTTCTGCAAAGCATTTGACAGTTTCCGATGTCGGTTGCGCCGCCATTGCTCCACGCCGATACATGGTCAGCGTCCATTTCCTTTAGCGTCCATATCTTAGCTTTATTTGAATCATGTCCTATTGCACAAAGAGGACAGTTTGAATTATTATCGCTTTTTGCTTGTGAGGTCTGTTGTTTATACACGGATTGTTTCGCAGCTTCATCAAAAACACGCACTTCTAATAGTTTTGTATCGGTTTCACCGCCTAAGATATACTCAAAAATTCCGCGTTTGCTTTTCACATAGAAATCGCCATATAACCTTTGAACCGCCTCCGATACTTTGGCGGGATTGTATGACTGATTGTGGTACTGTTCATACAAACGTCCCCATTCTAACCCGCACATTTCTTTTTCAACATCACGGAAAACTCCGGCAACCCAGTCTATAACAGAAGTAAAATAATTTTTCAGTTCAGTAATATTGCTGTCGTATCTGTGTTCTGCCATATAACTATCTATTTCTTGACCTTTGGAAGCGGCAACCCACGATAACGCCGTTGCTAAGTAATCTTGCCGCAAGGCAGTTCCTTTTATGTATGCGCTCCATTCGTGAGTATTAGCGTTGCCGGAATTGCTAAACTCCGCCTTTGCAGAAGTTATAAACGCCCCGGAGTAAATTGCGT
>Ga0082212_10001213_pt1 | contig 37916 bp, 31 predicted proteins | sample TergutNt197P3_FD_71548 | JGI IMG/M metagenome (GOLD analysis project Ga0082212, IMG submission 71548) | Neocapritermes taracua P3 segment gut microbial communities from Petit-Saut dam, French Guiana - Nt197 P3 | ecosystem: Host-associated > Arthropoda: Insects > Digestive system > Gut ...
TCTCATGGTCTAATTTTAAACCGTATTCTTTCGGGGGGTGACATTTTCTCAGATCAATTTACATCCTGACATTATCACAGGTTAACCACAACGTGCTAACCCGAAACTTGCTAAGCGCTGCGATATCTGCTAGACTGTTTTACGTGTTAGTATAGGTGAGCGATATCAGCCTGCAAGCGGTATCCGTTCGCTGAACCATAGCAACTTGATAGGAGGTACTTGGATATATGGCTAATACCTGTGCAATTTGCGCCAAAAAAGTCTCAACGGGCATGCGCGTCAGCCACTCTCATATTCGCTCCAAACGCACCTGGAAGCCCAATCTTCAACGCGTTAAAGCTATTGTTGATAACAGCCCCACCCATATCCGCGTCTGCACACGCTGTCTGCGTTCCGGCAAAGTCAAACGGGCTGTTTAATCAATACCCTTATCGTTGACCCATTGAGACATCAGCATCACAGCAAAGCTGAAACACAAAACAGGGAACACTCAACTTATATTTTATAGGCAGTTGATCGTTCCCTATTTTGTTAGTTACAGTCCCTTAGAGCCACCAATAACGCCGTTCCCCGGTAAATCTCCAACCAGTTCGGCCCTGTACTCCCAACAATATTGCTGACACCCCGGGGCCTCTTCCGATAAAGCACCAGGCGATCCAGAGGGTACTCAAGCCCCGCCCCGCCGGCTTCCACTTCCGCACTCAGAGGAAGAACCGAAAAAACACAGCCCTGATAGGCTTCCAGATCCTGCCGTCCCGGCCCCATGACCCATGCCTCACTTTTTGCGTCACGCATGGACACACGCCGGCCCAGTTCAGCATATTTTATCAATAATCCAATATTTCCCAGCCACTGATCGACGCGACCCCCTCCCGCGCCCACAAGGACCACTTCATCAGGGCCGGCCTGCTCGTGAGCCCAGTCCAGGGCCAGTTCAAGATCCGTTTCATTTTTCGCCTGAGGATAGCGCTCGATACATACCCTGTTATGTTCGCATAAAGCCAATGTCTCCCCTGTCACTGAATCCAGATCTCCGATCACGATATCCGGCATCCGCCCGCACATCACTGTCCAATCGGCGCCCCCGTCCGCGGCAATCACCTTTTTTACCTCAGAACCCTGCAGGATCTTTTTCCCCCATTCAACATCCCACTCGCCATGGGCAACAACAATATACATTCGTGATGTCTCCTTATAAATATATATTATGATAGCACACGAATGATATAACATAAAACATAATTTTTTATCGAAAATCATGCTATAATAGCTATAAAAAGAGGAAAAGGTGATGAGAGTGCCGGACATCAAACAGTATGAACCCTTATGGAACACATGGTATATCGACTCCCTCCTGGGCAAAGGCAGTTTTGGCGAAGTCTACAAAGTCCACCGGGAAGCTTTCGGCAAAACCCATTATTCAGCTGTCAAAATCATATCCATCCCCCACGATGCAGAAGAAATACGCAATATGGAAAACGAGGGACTTGACGCCCTTTCCATACGCAATTTTCTGCAGGCACTGCTGTCCGAACTTGTCAGTGAAATCGATTTGATGAACGAACTGCGCGGAAACAGCAATATTGTCAGCTTCGAGGATTATCAGGTTATTGACAAACCCATCGGCTGGGATATGCTGATCCGCATGGAGTTATTAAAAAGCCTCTCCCAACATGCCCATGAGATACTCACCCATGCCGAAACCCTCAAGCTTGGCATCCATATTTGCCGGGCTCTGGAGCTGTGCGCACAAAAAAACATCATCCACCGGGACATCAAACCGGAAAATATCTTTATATCCCAATACGGTGAATATAAGCTGGGAGACTTTGGCATTGCCCGTCGGCTCGAGCAAACCCTGGCCGGACTCTCCAAGAAAGGCACCTCTAATTATATGGCGCCGGAAGTTTTCCGGGGAGAACCCTACGGCGCCGATGTAGACCTCTATTCCCTGGGCATCGTCTTGTACCGCTTCCTGAACCGGGGCCGGATCCCATTTTTGCCGGACTTCCCTCATCCCATCCTGCCTCACGACCGGGATCACGCATTGCAGGCACGTATGAACGGGTATCCTGTCCCCGATCTTAAAGACGTCAGCCCCCAACTGAACGCTATTGTACAAAAAGCCTGCGCGTACAGCCGCCATGTACGATATTCCAGCCCCTCAGAGATGCGCGAGGATCTGGAAGCCGTGGCCGGAATTACGAGGGCGCCGGGAACAGCAGGCGTCACAACGCCCCTCATCATAACATCACCCACACATCCAATGCCGCCGGCAGACGCGGCTTCCCCGGCATCGCCCGATAACCAGACTTCCGTGCTGGCAGGTGACTCATATCAACCCGGAAACACTCCAACCTATGCCCCATCTCCTAAACTCCCTTATGCGCCCTCATCTGCGCCCTCATCTGCACCCTCTTCTGCGCCCTCATCTGAACCCTCATCTGCACCCCCCTATACCTCCTCCTCAGCACCCACTGTTCTCTCTTCAGCAAGCAGGAGCAGGCCCAAGGAACGAAAACCCCGCCGAATCGCTTTACTCTTAAGCTGTGCTATCTTTGTGGCTGGCATGGTGCTTGTCCTCATTTTCTCAATAGGACCTCTGATGGAGAAGGTAAGCGGCATCACTCAAGATATCACCAGCGATACCCTGTCATTCCTCAATATAGATAACACGGACGAGAACACCCCTGACACACTTTATGCCGCCATAAGCAGCAAGATCAGCAATCCGGATTCTTCATCCAAAGAACTGCCCAATACCTTCACCTTTACCGCCAAAGTTCTTTCCGAAACAGAAACAAGAACTGTTGAAGGCCAGGAACGCGTGTATCAGCGCGCGACTATTGCCCGCAAAGCTGACAAGTATTTTTTGTTGGATGTCAACGACCTCCAGGAATATCCAAAATCAGGGGATATCATCCGTGTTACCAGCACCTCATACAGCACCCTTGACTGGGTCGTCGATAACAAAAAGAATTCCCTTCTAAGTATCAAAGCGGACAGCATTCACTCCATCGAACCGAAAACCCTTGCAGCCAATACCAGCCCCACCGTTGATGCCGGCACTTGGTCTGCCAGCTCCGGTACCATAGAGTTCAAGGGAGCTCATTTTTCCCAAGACCCCTTCAAGAAAAAAGTTGTCGTGATTTATTTTAACTATACCAACACTTCAGATCAAGCAGCTTCGGTACACTGGAACCGGGCAGACAAGCAGCCTTATATGTTTATGGGCGACAATAACACATGCCTGGAAGACAATATATTTCCTGCGAAAGAAGTGGACGATCAGGCCCTGAAAACTCACGACAACACTGCCCCGGGAAAAACCACCTATTATTACTCTATGTTTACGGTTCCGAATGACACGAACACCTCACGCCTTTATATCAAAAGATATGATGACGATTTTAATCTGACAGATAACATCTCTATTGATGTGGCCCCTTCATTAGCTCAGATGAAGTAGAAAGCTGCCGCCACGCCTCCGCCGGCTGCGGCTGCTGAAAAACCGCCGCCCCAGCCACAATAATCTGAGCCCCGGCCTGAACCGCCATCTGCGCCGTCGCCCTATTCATCCCCCCATCAACCTCAATGCGGAACTTGGCCCCCGTATCCGCCCGCCACTGAGCCGCCTTTGTGATCTTTTCCAGGGCACTCTCAATAAATTCCTGCCCGCCAAACCCCGGATTAACACTCATAATCAAAACCATATCCAGCTCCTGCGCCACACACTCCAATACTTCAAACGGCGTCGCCGGATTCAGCGCCACACCCACTTGGAGCCCCGCCCCTCGAATTTGCTGGATCAGTCTATGCATATGGAATGTGCTTTCCCAATGCACAGTAATATGATCAGCGCCCGCTTCCGCAAAAGCATCAATATAAGCCTCCGGCCGCTCAATCATAAGGTGAGCGTCAAAAAACATCCGCGAATGGGGCCGCAGCGCCCGAACCCCCAGAGGACCTATAGAAATATTCGGCACAAAATGCCCATCCATCACATCAATATGTAGGATCTTCGCCCCCGCCTCTTCCAGTTCCGCCACTTGGCGGCCCAAACAGGCAAAATCTGCCGATAAAATCGACGGTGCAACTTGTATATCCATGGCTTACCCCTTCTCCGTCTTATACCCATCAGGAATCTCGAAAATCCCCTCCGGAATTTCCACGCTCCACTCCAGAATCACCATCCGGAAAGAGTGGCGCTTCTTATTATCATCTTCCGAAAACGCTTCAATCCTGACCAGCTTCTTGGCATCATCAAAGAAAAAACGGAAGTCACCTGAGTCGGTAGTATACTCCTCATACTCACACGCCACTCCCTCCAGCTCCGCAGTCCCCGTCTCCTTAAACACATACCCTTGGGTGGGAAACATCCAGCGATCCTTTTCCTCAGGCTCCGAAACCTGATCCACTTTTTCTTTATGATCCAGGATATGCTTCTTCCCCTCCACAATCAGCATCGTACTATCCACATCCTCCCCGGATATGACTCTAATGGAAAGACTTTTCTCCCGTACAGCGACCTCATACTCCTCTTTGATCTCAGCCTCCGTCTTTTCATCTTCATATTCACCACGATACTTAATATAGTAACTTTGACTCTCAAACACATCAATATACTGGGCAGCCAGCATCTCCCTCTCGTCGGTCTCATCACCAAGATCTTCCTGCTGCGCAGGAGCTTGCGGCGTCAGATCACATCCGGTCATACAGCAAAAAACAAACAGAACTGCAGCACATATGAGGACACCCCTCTTCACTGTTCCCTTCCCCTTTCTTTTCAATACCTTCTCTGTTTCTTCAGCTCTTGTAAAAAAAACAGATAATGCTCATACCTCTGTCCCTCAATCATCCCCTCCTCCACAGCTGTGCGCACAGCACACCGAGGTTCACTCTCATGCAAACAGCTGGAAAACCGGCATTTCCGGCGATAGGGATCCATCTCCGGAAACCCACGCTGCAACTCTTCCTTTTCCATCCGAGGGAGATACAGAGCTGAAAATCCAGGCGTATCCGCCACCAGACCCCCCGCCACATCCAAGAGCTCCACATGGCGTGTGGTATGACGTCCGCGGCCAATTTTTTCACTGACCGCACCAGTTTTCAATTTCAATTCCCCATCCAGCATATTCAGAAAACTGGACTTGCCGGCCCCCGAAGGACCCGCCAACACCGAAATCTTTCCCCGCAGCAAATCCTCCGCTTCCCCACGGCTTGTGCCGTCTATATCCATATTGGACAACACAAGTACAGACAAGCCGATCCGCCGGTAAACCTCCGGCATAGACAGATCCGCGCCGCTGCCCCTTTGATCCCTCAATAGATCAATCTTGGTAAACACAACAGCCGCCTCCAGAGTGCTGCTCCAAGCCTGAATGAGAATTCTATCCAGCAATTTATAATCCGGATCAGGAGAAATCAGCGGAAACACCAAAACCACCTGTTCCACATTAGCAACAGGGGGCCTCGTCAGCTCACTGGTACGGGGATACACATGTTCTATCGTCGCGGTCGCCTGTGTCGTCACCCTTGCCGCCACCTCCTGTGCCGGCAGGATACGCACCCGATCCCCCGGTAAAAAATCCTGCTGCTTCACACGGAACCGCCCGCGCAGGGAGCATTCCCAAACCTCCCCCTGAGCCATCACATAGTAGAATCCACCGTATCCTTTCAGCAAAACCCCCTTTAGCATAACCCATCCTTCCTATTATGGATTCGGTCCCGGACCCTGGGAAATATAGAGGATAATCGTCATTCCCGGAGTTAATGTCTGCCCGACCTCAGGAAATGTGGCTGCAATTGTATTGACCGAATAGTCCGGTGATGCATATGGATATATTCTCCGACTTACATTATACCCCTGCCCTCGCAGTTCATTCTCAACAACATTAGGATCCTGCCCCCGATAATCCTTCATAACCAGGTTTGGCCCCGTACTGACTGCCAAGGTAATCTTCCCCGATCTTGGGTGAGTTGTGCCGGCAACAGGGTCCTGAGAAATGATCTGATCTTTCTCAACCCGATCATCAGGCTTTTCTTCTATTGTAACATTTTTCTTGCTAAATCCTTGTTTCTCCAAACTCGTATACGCTTCCGACACTGTGAGACCCTTCAGATTGGGTATCTCCGCCACATCTTCCTTGTCCTGATCTCCTTTGCTGACGGTAACCTTGATCGTACGTTCTTGCTTAGAGTCCTCTCCTGCTTTTGGATCCTGGCTTATGACATACCCTTTTTCCACTTCCGTAGACCATTCCTCTATGATCTGCATTTTCAACTTCTTCTTTTCGAGCTCCACTTGAGCCTGCTCACTCGTCAACCCCGTTAAATCAGGAACCTTCACATTTGTCGCATACATCCAATTGACAAACACAACCGCAAATACAACAATACTCAAGATGGCCGCCGTGGGAAGAATGATCAGCCAAGGCGATATTTCATGCTTGCCGATTCTGATGAGCCGCCGGCCCTTTTTCTTTGCCGGCGTCTTCCCCGGCACGTCCGGCATCCGCGTGCTCCTGGTCATTTGGTCCCCAAAATCCCGATGCAGTACTGTCTGGCCGCTATCATCAAAACCCGGCCTGGACGCAAGAGCCTGTCCCGCCCTCACCCGAGCCAAATCATCCAACAATTCCTTCGCGTTGCGGTACCGATCATCTGTGGATTTTGCCATGGCACGGGCAATCACACCATCCAGTTCATTGCCCTGACCCAATTGGCCCGGCAGCTGTGGAGTCTCCTGCAGATGCTTGAGAGCAATACTGATGGGCGTATCCCCGTCATAGGGCAATTGTCCCGTAATCAGTTCATAAATAATGATACCCAACGAATAAATATCTGATTGTTCAGTAACAATAGCCCCCCGGGCTTGCTCCGGCGACAAATAATGAACAGACCCAATAATATCCCCCGTGTGAGTCAGCGTCGCTGATGTGGCCGCGCGGGCAATGCCAAAATCTGTCACTTTGGCCCGGCCATCAGGGGTTACCATAATATTTTGCGGCTTGATATCCCGATGAACTATGTCATTCGCATGGGCGTGTCGCAGCGCTTCCCCCACCTGGTAAACAATATTGATCGCATCCATGAGCTGAAGAGGTCCGTTTTCCCGCACAATATCCTTTAACGTCTTGCCCTGAATGTACTCCATGACAATATAGTCAATATCTCCGTCACGACCCACATCATAAATCGACACAATATTAGAGTGAGACAAACTCGCGGCCGACTGAGCCTCACGACGGAATCTTTTCACAAAAGCCTCGTCGCTCACAAACTGCTCCCTCAGCACCTTAATAGCCACCGATCTTTCCAACAGGGTATCCTTCGCCTTGTACACAAGAGCCATGCCCCCCGAACCCAGCTTGCCCTCAATTTTATATCTGTCTCCCAGCAATCTCTCCATCAGTTACTGCTCACCTCCTTTCTTAGTCAAAGCTTCCTGAATAATTTTAGTGGCCACCGGCGCCGCCACCTTGCCGCCGGCCCCTCCGTTTTCCACCAAGACCACCACCGCCACCCGAGGATCGTCCGCCGGCGCAAAGGCCGCATACCACGCATGAGTCTGGCCCGATCCCCCCGGTTCCGCCGACCCCGTCTTCGCCGCCACCGTGACCCCGGGGATCATCCCCAACCCGGCCGTCCCTTGAGGATCCCGGACAGCCTCAATCATCCCGTTTTTGATCTTAGCCGCCTGAGCCGCCGACAAAGGCTGACGCCACACCTTCGGTTCCGCCTCCTCAATCATATTCTGGTCAGGCCCCAACACCCGCTGTACCAGATACGGTGACATCATTGTCCCCTCATTTGCCACCGCCGCCACAATCAAAGCCATATGAAAAGGGCTGATCAGCACCTGTCCCTGCCCAAACAAGCTCGATGCCTTCAAGTTAACATCCATATTGTCCCCCACAGCGGACGAATTGGAAATCGCGCTTTTCTCCAAAGACAGGTCAAAAGGAATCCTATCCCCAAACCCAAACCCGGAAACAGCCTTCTTAAACGCATCATCACCAGCTTGAATCCCTCTTTCCGCAAAATAAGTATTACAAGAATACGCCAAAGCCATATCATAATTCACCCAGCCATGGGCATTCCCATTCTGCTCAGAAATAGTCTGCCCGTTAATCACCGTCGATCCCGTACAGTGGTAGAGTTCCCCTGTATCAACGCCTCCCTGAAACAAGACCATCGAAGAGACAATCTTCATCACAGATCCCGGCGGAAACCGGCTAAAAGCATGGTTCGACATCGGACTGTTATTTCCTCCTATAATTGACTCCCAATTCTCCTCCAAAGCATTAGGGTCAAAACGGGGACTGCTCACCAAAGCCAGAACCTCCCCCGTCTTCGGATCCAACACCACCGCCGAACCCACCCTTCCCTCCATCGCCTCCACCGCCACCTTCTGCAGATCCGCATCCAGAGTCAGCACAATATCGTACCCCTTTTTTTCTTCAGAAAACTCCCGTTTTAGCATATCAAGCCAAGAGCCTCCGGTCAAGCCCAATAACGTTTTTTCTCGAGCTTTTTCCACTCCCGACGACCCATAAACCTTTGAACTATACCCCAGCCAAGGTTCACACATATCCCCCGTCGGATAAGACCGCACATATTTTTGTGATCCCGGCTCCTCCGCCTCCTTACTCATAGCCAGCACCTTGCCGCTCCGGTCAAAAATCCCCCCCCGCAAGACATTCTGGCCATAAAGGGTCAACCGGCTATTGCCCGTATATGTTGACAATTCATCCGCCTTGACAACCTGCCAGAACACCAATCCGCCACTGACAAACAAAAAAGACAACGCCAGAATAATAGCCACCTGCCGCGTCGTGCGAAAAAGAGACAGCTGGAGGATATCCGCCTTCTGAGATTTTTTTTGCAGCAGCCCCCATTCAGAGCTCATACACTTCACCCCTCTTCGCCACAGCCCCAGGCCCAATCCTCGCCGACATATGAGACATATTCGCCAGCAGCCCCAAAAGCAGAAAATGCAGCACCAACGAATTCCCCCCCAAGCTGACCCAAGGCAGCACCAGCCCCGTCAACGGAAACAATTTCAGCACCCCGGCCAAAATCACCAGAGATTCCACCCCCAGCAAAATACCCACGCCGGCCGCTAAAATCTGCCCAAAACGATCCACCACTCGGAGACTCGTCACAAAACAACGGACAATCAAAACAATAAAGAGGGCAATCAACGCCACCGCCCCTATAAAGCCAAGCTCCTCCGCAATCACCGCAAAAATAAAATCCGATTCCGCCACCGGAATCTGAGAAGCCCCGGCGCCCTGACCCAACCCCGTTCCAAAGATCCCCCCCGCCGCAAGAGCAAAAAGAGACTGCGCCATCTGATACCCATCGCCGGCCACATCCGCCCAAGGATCCAGCCATCCATCCACACGAACCCTGACATGAGAAAAGAGGAAATAAGCCAAAACAGCGCAAACCCCCGCCAAAGGCAAAGAAGAAACCAGATACAACTTGCGTCCCGTCACCAAATACATCATCAGAACAAAAAGGAAAAAGAAGACCATCGCCGTCCCCAAGCTCCTTTGAGCCGCCAAAGACCCCAACACCAAAACCATAAGCATCAAGAAAGGCCCGATCACCCGGCGGCCCGGCAAAGACAAAGGCCCCAGCTGAATATTGCCAATACTGAGCAGCTCCTTATTGGCATTCAGATACGCCGCCAAAAACAGCAGCGCACACACCTTCACCATCTCCTCCGGCTGGACACTAAGCGCTCCAACTTGAAACCAACGTGTCGCCCCAAACTGACTCATTCCAAAAACCAGCGTCACCCCCAACAGGATCACAGCCAGGACGCCCCATAAATACCTATAATTCCCCAGCCGGCGATAATCCTTGAGCCCAAACACCACCCCATAATAGGCCACAATCCCCACACAGGCCCAGACGATATGCATAGACAAATCCTTATTGCCCAGATCCGCATCAATGCGCATGACAAACACCAAACCCATAGACATAATCATGAGCACCAGAGACAGCAACACCCCATCGCCGCGAAAACGCGTAACATATTCCACAAACATCCCAATTATGACAAGCCCCGAAAAAACACCCAGCTGCCAGACCTCCCAAGGCGCCTTCCCCTGCAGCACAAGAATTCCCCAGCCCAGCCACAAAACGCCCAGAGCCATGACCCGCAGAAAAAATACGTTCAGATACTCCTTCACGCCATGCACTATCTCTGCCCCGGCTCATTCCGATTAAATTCATGTGTTGATCCAAATTGAATCGTTGACTCCCCTCCAACCGGACCCTCACCCGACCTCTCACCCGGCCCCTCAGGCACTCCTTCAGCCGATCCTTCCGCCGGATCCACACTCAGATCTTCCTCCTCAACCGAGCAGCAGACCATCGTATAATTATCCGTCGCTCCCCGGGCCAAGATCATATGACTCAGGCACTTCAGATAAGCTTGCCAGGGATGCTCCGGTGCTTCCTCATCAGACGACCCAAGATCTTCCTCTCCAAACATCTCCCCAGCCCCGGCAAACACTTGGGCCATTTCATCTTCATGGAGCAAATTCGTCGCGCCATCGGTGGTCAGCAAGAACATATCCCCCACATTCAGCCCAATCCGAAAACAATCCACGTCCAATTCCATCCCCATCCCCAAAGCCCTTGACAGCATATTGCGATTCGGGTGATCCTTAGCCTGCAGCTCCGTCAGCTGCCCGCTGCGCACCAACTCCGCCACCACAGAATGATCCTCCGTCAGTTGAGTCAATATGTTATTGCGCCACAAGTACACCCGGCTATCCCCCACATGCCCAATAATCCCTTGGGCCTCCTTAACAACCAGCGCCGAAAGAGTCGTTCCCATCCCCTCCCGCATGGCCTGAGACATCCCCTCGCGCATAATCTGCATATTCGCATTATGTATGCCCATGACCAGGATCTCCGCCGCCTTCTGCGCCGAGCTGTGGGCCAACTCCACAGCCCTCTCCTCCAGAACCTGAACCGCTATCTGTGACGCAACCTCTCCCGCCCGATGCCCCCCCATGCCATCAGCCACAGCCGCCACACCATATTGGGGAAGCGCGATAAAATTATCTTCATTACCCTTGCGGACAAGCCCCACACAGCTAATTCCATAAGCTTTCATGATTTAACCTCTTTTATAAATATAATTTAAAATAAGTCCATAAGTCCGTCTATTCAAAACGTCCATCGCGAATACTGGAACGTCACACTTCCCACTTTAATAAAATCCCCCGGCACAAGCTGAATCTTCTCCGAAATCCTCTCCCCATTCACCCACGTTCCATTAGTACTGCCCTTATCCTCCAAAACCGTCATTCCGCCCCGATGTACAAAATGAGCATGCTCCACCGAACAAAACTGATCCGCCAACGGCACATCATTGGTATTGCCCCGTCCCACCTTCAGACCCGGCGTCTCAATCTTAAACTTGCGGCCCTTAGGCAAATACTCCGTCCCATTCAAGACTTCCAAGCACGCCGCGCCCAAATCCGAATTCTTCGGCGCCAGACCCCGAGCCCGCAAATCCGCCAACTGAATCGTCAAAACCCGGATCAAAAACAGATAGATCCCGACAACAAAAACAATCTTGCCGAGAAAAATCAATATCTGCACCTTACCCCTCACTTTCCTTGATATTCCGGCATCTGGAAGACAAAAGTCGTCTGACCCACACGAACACGATCCCCCGGCTTCAGGATGTACTTATCAATATGCACCCCATTCACATACGTCCCATTCGTGCTGCCCAAATCCTCAATACACCATCTCATTCCCTCCCGGAAAACCGTCAGGTGCTGGCGGGACACCTCATCATCCTGCAACGCCAAATCGCACGCATTCTGCCTCCCCACAATAATCGCATCCTGATCCAAGTGAAAGATCTTGCCCAAATGAAAACCCTCCACAAATTCAAGATAGGCATCTATTTCGAGATTCCCATGAGAATTCCTGCTAGGCTCCTCCCCCTCCCGCCGATTCCCCCCCTTGTCCTCACTCGCCAACTCCCTCTCCCGGGACACGGAACCCCTCTCTCGGGACACGGAACCCCTTTCCCGGGACACGGAACCCCTTTCCTGCGCCATAACAGAGGTTTTTTCGACATAATTTTCCTCGGCAAACCTCTCGAATTTCTCCGGCTGCCAACTGGCGACAGCCTGATCATCAAATCCCACTTCAAGCTTAATCTTACCCGAAGCCACATTCTTTTCTTCCGCCAGCTCAATAAAAGGCGGCGTCAAAAACGTAAATCCCTGCTTCGTGCCCTCCTCATAAATATGGCGGGACAGCTCCTTCAGGAAAGTATGCCCAAAATTTGTAATCGCCCGATAATCCTCAGGGTTCAGCGTCACCCTGTAAACATTTGGCACATAGACATTTGTGACGCTAATCTGTTTGTTGCGCTGCATCGCGCGCAGCAATTCTCTGGCTACCTCCACAGGCTGAATGCTCTCCGCATTTTTTTTAAAGAGGAAAGTAAAAATCACCTCAGCCACATCCTCACATTTTGATAATAGGTTCACAGGCCTCAACCCTCCCAACACCCTCTCTCCCAGACTTTCCCCTTAACTGCCCGCAAGCCGCCTCAATATCCGCGCCCTTTTCTTCTCGTAGGCTGACAGGAATACGCTCTCGCTCCAGAACCGCCATATAGCGGGACATTTGCCTCCCCGAAGGCCGTTCATAGTGCGGTTGGGTGGGGTTCACAGAAACCGGATTTACAGGAATCAGATTCACATGGGCAGTCATCCCCTTGAGCAGCTTCGTCAAAGCTTCAGCCTCCTCAAGAGTGCAAGTCTCCTGAGTTAGAGCCATCTCGAAAGTAATCCGCCTGTGGGTCTGCGCACTATAGTACCGGCACGCCTCCATAAGGACAGCCAGCGGATACCTTTTATTCATCGGCACCAACGTATCCCGCACAGCATCACAACTCGAATGCAGCGACACCGCCAACCCAATCTGAGACCTCGCCGCCGCCAAATGCAAAATACCCGGCGCCACACCACAAGTTGAAATCGTCATTTTGCGCATCCCCATATTCAAGCCCCGTTCAGCATGGAAAAGGTCAATCGCCTGCATCACCGGCTCCCTGTTCAAGAAAGGTTCACCCATTCCCATAAAAACCAAATTGCCGATCTTAAAATCAGGCCTCATTTCCTTCTCAGCCCGGATGACCTCCAAGGCTTGGGCCACAATCTCTCCCGCCGTCAGGTTTCGCCGGAATCCATCCCGTCCCGTCGCGCAAAAAACACACCCCACAGCACAACCCGCCTGAGTAGACACGCAAAGCGTCCAGCGCTTCGCCTCTCCATCCGGAATAAGAACCGTCTCAATACATTCCCCATCCGCCATGCAGAACAGATATTTGCGGGTTCCATCCAACGAACATCGCCGATCCGCCAGAGCCACAGATCCAAAGAACAGATCGCAGCTCAATGTCTTCCGGATCTCCGTCCCCAAAGACGGAATCTCATCCCAACACTGTGCCCCCCGGCGGTGCACCCCGGCAAAAATCTGGCGCCCCCGGTACTCAGGAAACCCCCGTTCGCCACACAGCGCCATCAGGTCCTTTTCGGAACAAGATCTGACATCTTTACCCATCACACATTCCTTAATACTCACTGTATTATTCACCCATTTCAGCCATTATAAACCTGACACCTCCCATGGCCGGTGAAAAGAACCTCTTAACAGTATCATATCAAAAAATACCCCCAAAGGTAAATATATATATTGATAAAATTAAAAAATACATTAATCACCAATACAATGTCAAAGTTATTTCCTTACAGTCCCTAACTGTCAGCTGTTCTCACCTGGCCCAAAACATGGCCGATCAAGTCATTGCGCATCTCATCCAGGCGCTGAACCCCGGCGCATTCGTGAGCCAGACTCTTCAGGCGCTGCCGCAGGCGCCGCATCTCCTCGAGAATCGCCGCCAGCTCCGGCCCATGGCACTCCTTCAGCCCCAACTCTTTCAGCTTGACAGGATTCCCTCTCCAGAGCGCCAGACTTTTCCATGGAAAAATAATTCCAATGACACGGAAGGGATAAATAGGATGAAGAACGATTTCAATCCTTTGCCCCAAAGATTTGATTTCATCAAGGATCGTGCGCCACATCTCGTCAGAGTCCTCATCATCCACACAAATACGATCGAAATTACGCAGATAACGAGTCGCGCAATTCGTCCACCCTTCCCCCTGCAGAGCATGAAGAAAACAGAAAGAGACCTTGTTCGTTTTGATGATCGCTAAAACCGTACTCAAATCCTCACAGGACATCTCCCCCATCCCTTGGAGACCTTGGTAAAAACGCGGAAGTTCCTTATGCTCCATGAAATCCGCATGGTCATCCCCCTCCTGTCCCTGCGGATATTCAAGAGCCAGCTGCTCCTCGCGCCGACGCCCCAGATCTTCCAGCCTCGCCAAAATATCCTCAATCTCTTGCCGGCGCTCCTCCCACTTCGCCTTGTACACGCATTCCTCCAAATCAATACGCACCGTCAGCCGGCCGGACATCGGAGTGTCAGAGATCGATCGGTCTGCCGTCAAGCTGCCGCCGGAAACGTCGCCGGCTCCCTCCCGGCCAAATTCGTTAATATCAATGATAAAGACACTGGATCCCGGCAAAAACAGTCCCGCCAACAGATCCGGATCACAGGCCTGCCGGATATAATCCACATCATAGCACCGGTCGGACAGTTGGATCCCCAACATTTTAATAAAAGTTGATTTATCCAAGCCTGTGTTTCCCATAAGGTAATATGTACACAGGCATTCTTCCGTCACGTCCGGTACCAGAGATATATGACCACGAGGGGTATACGCCTCTAAATAGTAATGGCGTACATTCGCGCGGATAGCCATCGCCATTCCTCCATTCAACCGGGTATAACCGGCTTGAATTTTTCTGAGATATCTTGTGTTGTGATATCTTATGCGAGGCGTCTCTGCGTGGTGATTAGCTAAGGGACTGTAACTAAATGCGGAAGCCGGAAGATTAGAACCCCGCCCCGCCATGAGTACCCCCACTGCTGCTTACATGAGTACTGCTCCCACCACCTTCCGTCAAAGTGCGGGCTTCAATGGCTCGCGCAACAGCCTCATCTGCAGTTTCAAAAATATTGAGTACCTGCGCCAGGGCATCAATCATGTTATTCAGTAAAGATGTAACAGCCCCATCTATACCAGCGATTTCTTCATTGATCTTTTTAAGAACCTCGACAGCTTCTCCGCTGATATCCTCAGGGATGTTCAGGCTTATGGCGTCCCTCTTGATGACAATATCGGCGGCCAGGTTGATGAGTTGCATCCTTTTTGAGAGAAAAAGGGGTTTATTAATCTTGATAAAGGAGCTTGATGTTGATGGAGCATCCATGTTTAGAGCCATATTGTTGGTTCCTCCCATCTCTTTTTTTATTTATTTATCAATCTTTTTGTCCTATTAGACCCATGTTAACCTGATAGACCACTAGTACCTTACAGACGCGAAGCGTCAATAAAAAACAAGAAAATCCAATACTGACCACTAACCACTGATCACTGACCACTTGCGGGCAAAGCCCGCATTAGAGCCCAACAGCACTAAAGCTGTCATCCTCATTTACTTTTTCAACAAAAGCCTCAATTTCTGTGCCCAGTAGTTTCATCTCTTCTCTTATTAAGCCTTGGTATTGGGAGGCATGATCCGCGAAAGCGGCTACGCTTTTAGCGGTTTGACCTGCCATGACATCAAGCTCGGAGATTTCACGAAGTATTTGAAGGAAGTTCTTGAAAAATTCATCTTCATAAAGATCCCCTATTTGGGTGTAGGCCTCTTTCAGGGCTGTAAAGGATTCCGGAGTAAATTTCATAGATGGAATTCTCCTTTCTTGGTTATGAGATGTCGATCACAGATCAAGGGTGGTCTCATAATCAGGATCGAGATACTTCTTGTGCAGTTCGTTGACTTGGTCGGGGGTGAGGCTTTCGAAGGAATAGGAAAAACGGTATGGCGTTTTTCTGCTTTTGTCCTTATTGTTTTCTTTATCATAAGCGAACAGGAGGCTATCAATCTGTGTGCGATAATCAAACAGAACATCTGTAGACGCATACCATGTGATATAGGCATTGATTTGTTGATTATCTAGATATGTTTTGGGTGTGCTGTCAGGGTTAGCCGCATTTTCCAAAAATTCCCTCACATCCATCAGAGTTAGTATCTGACCCGTTTCTTGGGTATAGCAATTGAGGTTGGTTTGGAGATATGTCTCTCTAACTTGCTCATAAGGACGATAGCCTGCAAAATCAATTTCCTCATCTTGTTTTATGTCGGCCCCTCTGTTCATGGCCAAAGCTACATTTTGAGTGATGTAAAGAGATGCGAGTTTGTCCTTCTCTCTGGTTTCCTCCATTTCTTGAGAACTTTTTTCTGCAACAGCACCTCCGACCAAGAAAGTCCCTATGTAATAGACCGCCACAAGTCCTCCAATCAGAAGGAGCATGCTTAAAACATAAATGAGGATCATTTTGTCATTATTCATAATTAGGCTTTCTTTGTTTTTTCTTTTCTCTTTTGTTTGCATCTCATCATTAGCCATTTTCTTGCCCCCACCGTTCAGGTTTTTGGTATATTGATACAATTCTTTTTAATCTTTTTCTATTATGAATTTCTCGTATTCTTCATAAAGCTCCTTGATCTCCGCAGAAGAAAGTTGTGTCAGGCTTGTATAAGGATAATCGGGATGAGCTTCCTTATATTCTCCACTCATAAAGTCCATCAGACATGCACTAATTTCCTCTATAAAGCCATAACGACCAAAATAATCTAACGCAAAACGGGCATTCTCACTAACATCTGGCGCATTCTTGCCAATGACTAGGAGCTCGAGCGCGCCAATTTCCATTTGTTGAGAAGTAACAGCTTTCTCGCTAAGCGCGTTGTAAACTTTCGTATAGTTTCGCAATAGAGATTCTCTAATATATACATCACGAATGACAACGGTGGTATTGTTCACTTCCCAGAGTTCCCGGTCATTATCCATCTTAAACGCACGAGAAATTTGAGTCAGACGTCTTTTTTCTTCTTCGATTATAACTGATTTTTTTTCCTTAATTCTGTCTATTTCCTTAGGGAAAATGCCTGCAAAAACATAAACAATCATGATAATTGTAACGCTGTATATAATGATCCATTTACCGATATTAAAATTCCTGTCACCCATATTTTTTTCTCCTTTTTAAATTCATCACAAATTATATTTCACTAATATCTTTTCGAGTATCTTTTCGAGCATTTATAGATCAGGAAACTCTTTGTAGATTTCGTATAATTCCTGTATTTCAGCATCAGAGAGTTCTTTCAGACTTTTTTGCGGAAAGTCTGGATACTTTTCTTTAAAATTTTGATTATTCTTATAACCTTCTAGCTCTCCATATAAATCTATATGTTTCTTATGCCAATCCGAATACTCTGACGCCATACGGGCATTCTCGTTAGCGTCCGCTGCGCTTTTGCCTTTGAGCAATATCTCAGCTGCTCCTCTTTCCGCTTGCTCTAGCGTCAATGTGCTTCCCGTAAGTAGATTATACAATCTCAGATAGTTTGCTAGCTTGGCTTCATTGATATATGCACCATTCATGGTAACAATGCCATCATTTATTTCCACGTTGCTAGCAACTTTAAATGCTTGAACAAAATCAGCAAGTTCAATATCGCGGATAATTTCGTCCACCTTACTGTTGTGAGTATCGATTTCACGCGCAAGAGCCAATAAATCAACTATCCCAGACGGAAGAGTAAGCACAGAGCCGGAAACCCCCGTCCCGCTAATCGAATTTGAACCGGCTTCTAGCATAACAAGCTTGAGAGCCGCTACGGCAAGTTCTTGATCTCTATTTCGACGCAGGGATTCAGTGACATTGATAGCGTTGTCCTTGATGTATGCACTTGGGTCTGCTGCAAAGCCATATAGCTCACCCTTGTAAGGACTTCCAAGCCAATCATCACGATAGTTCTCCTTCATCTTCTGTCCCAATATATTAAAGTTATAGACTCTTTCTCCTACGCTAAATTGGTAATTATATTTGTATCCTCCTCCATCAAGAGCTTCGTATGCCAAGTTCATTTTCCAAATTGGATCTGACCCGTTGAACCTTGTATGGAATGTGATTTCCGAATGATTGGTAATAAGGCCCTGAAGAATAAGGGCTTTATCCAGTTCTGCGCTTAGTTCTCCCCTCTTTTCACTATCAGCCAAGTTGAAAAGTGTCTTCATATTCTCACCACTCATGTTGGTGGCAATCGTCTCATCAATATAGCGCTTGGCAACCTCCTCAAACACGGGCCACATCTTCAATGTATGTTTGTCAAAAAATTGCGGGGACAATTCCAGTAACACCTTAGGAACCTCCTCCCCTCTCTGCCAGTTATGGCTATACCCATGTTCAATAAGCTTAGAAAAATTGTCCGTATCAATTTGCACAGTTCCGTCATCCTTCACAACAGTCATACTCTGCGTGACCTTAACAAGCGCCAGCAGCTCCCATTCAGCTGTTTCTTTCAGGTCTTTTTGAATCAGTGCGTCAATTTCCGGCCAATTATAGGTCCTATTACCATTCGCATCAATAATAACGAGTTGCTCAAACAGGCGGTTAGCAGCCATATTGATAAAGGTGCTGTCAATATTTGCAAGTTGGCGCTGAAGGACGAGAGGGGACACGGTAAGAAGCGTCGGCCCCCCCATGGCGGGCTTAATGACATTCGCCATAGCGCCAAAATCCTTCTTGATGCAGCTCATGTTGGTCTGCATCTTCCCAAAGAATCCTGCCCAAGTCTGATCATCCCTATTGATGTTGGCAAAAGCGGTATCCACACCTGACACCCCTTGGGCTTTGGTGTATTGAATTAGATCCAGCGCTTCAAAATAGGGTCCTATATACACATAAATCTCAGGGAAAACATCGTTGTATTGTCTGGCCAACATATCCCAGCGCTCCCTGACATCTCTATTTCCAGCGTCACCCTTCTGGATTGTTTCAATGACTGTGGTTTTAGCGGCGTCTGAAAAGTCACGTGTCACTTTGTCCGCCATAAATTATCCCTCCATTTTATTCATGTGCATTTTATACAATATCTACCCTCTGAAATAGAAACTGCGTGCCTATTGTACCAATTAAGCTTATATGCTACGCCGCAACTGGCTGAGAGTATCATTAACAGAACTCAATGCTGCCTCCAGAGCTGCAATCTCTTCTTGCACCTCTTTGATTCTTGCCCATATCCTTTGAACCAAGTTCTCATAGCCGTCAGCTGCGATGGTACCCGCCTTCGGCAACATCTCAGAAGAAGCATACTCTGCATAGCCAACCGCAACTTGAACAGGATTTTCCTGTAGGGGATTCAGCTCTTCAGTAATCCCAAGCTCATAACGCCAATAATCTCCAAAGTTTTCGTTTTCTCTGGCGCAGGCCAGCAAGAGAGCGTACAGCACCTCAAGCTTTTCATTCAGAGAGGAAATGTTCGATATTATGTCTTGAGCTTTGGTTTCATTTGCTTGTATATCTCTGAGAATTTGATCTCTGTCTGAGGCCATGTCAGTCTTCCCTTCCCTGCTTCATAATGATTGACAAATTGATATATAGATCAATAAATATCTGCTTCTTATGACGGGTCTCCTGATATTTAAGCCCTTTTGTGAATTATTATACTATATGTATATTATACCAACATCCTCGTTAATATTATGATTCGATTGGACGAATTGGTCAAGTAGTTTTCTATTATTTTATTATATTTTTTATTTCTATACTTTCCTTTCCATGAATGAGTAGCTTTTAATCTCATCCAAACTCATACCACCAATTGACTGACGGTTTGCTGTTCATTTTGCTAGGGCGTGTCTGAAGACCCGCCCTAAGGCTCCCGGCGCATCCGGCTGATAAAAAACCCATCCATGCCATGAACATGGGGCAAAATCTGCCACATCCCCTTTTTCCATTGCTTCCAATCCTCCGGACCTGTCATCTCCCGTCCAAAGGCCAGATCCTCACTGATATCATCCGGCACAAAATCAGGCCGGTTCCCCCGAAAGGCCTTAACCACCTCAAAATTCTCCTCCGGCTCCACACTGCACGTGGTATACATCAGAACCCCACCCGGCTTAACAAAATCCGCCGCCCGGGACAGAATCGCCAACTGCAAAGGCGGCCGATCCGCCACACCCTCCGGACTTATCCGCCAGCGCAAATCAGCCCGGCGGCGCAGCACGCCCAAGCCCGAACAGGGCACATCCACCATCACACGATCAAACAAACCCGGCAAACCAAAAAGCACACACCCATTCCCCAGCCTCGTCTCCACACTAGAAATCCCCAGCCGCTGGCACATCTGCCGAACCAACTCCAGTTTTTTCGTCGAAGCATCCACAGCCACAATCTCCCCACAGTCGCCCATCCTTTGAGCGATGGAACCCGTCTTCCCTCCCGGAGCGCTGCAGACATCCAGAACCCTTTCTCCCGGTTCCGCCCCCGTCAACCACCCCGCCAACTGAGAGCTCTCATCCTGAACCACAAAATATCCCTGTTCATAGGACGGCAGCCTCTCCACCGGCCCCGCCAGATCCTCAATACAAAGCCCATCCGGCGCCCACCGGGACAGAGTCACCCCCCGGCACCCTTCCTCTTCCAGCCGAACCCGCAGATCTTCCCGGTTCCCCTTCAGGGTGTTCGCCCGCACACACAGAGCCGCTTCGCTATTGTTAGCTCCACACAGCTCCTCTGTCCGCACCGCGCCCCACCGGTCAATCCATCTTTTCACCAGCCATTGGGGATGAGAATAGCGCGTGGAGAGAGCATAAACAGCATCCTTTTTTTCATCCGGCCACTCAAAATCCCACATTGTTTGAGCCACCCGCCGCAGCACAGCATTGGTCAGCCCCGTATATCGTTCAGAGCTATTCCCCACAACCCGGACCAGCTTCACGCTCTCATCCACCACAGCCGATACAGGCAAGCGATCCATCCACAAAATCTGAAAAGCCCCCATACGCAGAATCTGACGCACCTCAACAGGCAAGACTCCCACAGGTTTGCGCAAGTGGCGGCGCAGTGCATAATCCAAAGTCAAACGATGTTTAAGCACCCCATTCACCAAAGCTGTACACAATTGACGGTCACGGCCCTTTGTCAGTACAGGCAGATCTTGCCGCAGAAGAATATTCGCAAAAGCCTTATCCCGTTCAATTCTTGTCAAAAGACGCGCCGCCAGAGACCGTGCGTTTACCTCATCAGCCATACTCACCTTCTCTGCGACATAAGGATAAACCTTACCAATTGCAGGATTGCCATTAACGCCGCCGCCACATAGGTCAGCGCCGCCGCACTCAGCATTTTCCTGGCCTGCTTGACCTCTTGAGCCCCCACCAGCACCCCATCCCTCTCCAAAAAAGACAAAGCTTTGCTGCTGGCATTGAACTCCACCGGCAGCGTAATCACTTGGAAAAGAACCGCAAAAGCAAACAAATAGATCCCGATCATGATCAGCCAAGAAGACACACTTGTCCCCGCCAAGGCCTCCGCCCCCGCGCCCATAATCACTCCAATAAAAAACAGAATCGGCCCCGCCCCACTGCCAAAACTCGCCACCGGCGCAAAAGCGGAACGCATCTTGAGCGGAACATATCCATCCGCATGTTGAACCGCGTGGCCCGTTTCATGAGCCGCCACCGCCACCGCAGCAATAGTCGGCTCCCCGTAGATTCCCGGACTCAGACGAACCGTATGGCTGCGCGGATCATAATGGTCAGACAACACACCCTGTGTCTTCTCCACACGCACAGTATACAGCCCATTCTGATCCAGAATCTTGCGAGCCACCTGGGCTCCTGTTAATCCGCAGGCTGCCCCAACTTTGGAGAACCTGTTATAAGACCCTCTGACCTTCGCCTGAGCATAAAGAGCCAAAATGAAAGCCAGGATCAGCAAGATATACGTCCAATTATACATACCCTATTCTCCCCTTTCTCATGTAAAGCATTCCCCCGTTTCCATAGCCCTCCCATTATAAAAATCTCTCCCTGACATGCGTTTTTTACCCGCAGGTTGTACTTCCAAAATTTCCAAGACACCCTCGCCAACAGCCTCATTTTCGACACACCCTGCATCCGCCTTCTCTTCCTGCCCCGTCCGGCACAACAGCCCCCGGGCCGAAATCCCCACCAGGCGCCCACAACACCCCTGCGCATCTCCCGATTCCGAATTTTCCAATACCACATCATTGACCTGAGCATATTCCGGTCTCACAAGACGGCTCCGCCAAATTTTAACCTTCTCCCCTCGAAACCACGTATACGCCCCCGGCCAAGGATTCAGTCCCCGGATTTGATTATGAATCACAGAAGCCGGCCGCGTCCATTGGATTTTTTCATCATCAGCTCCCAGCTTAGCCGCATAAGTTCCTTCCGGCGGCTGAGGTTTTGCCGCACCCACACCCCGCTCCAGATCCCTCAGCGTCTCCAGCAGCAACCGGGCCCCTGCCGCCGCCAACTCATCATGAATCTCCCCCATGGTCGCCTCCGGGCCAATACATACCCGCTCCACAGCCAGCACATCCCCCGTATCCAAACCCTTATCCATGCGCATAATCGTCACCCCCGTCTCCCTGTCCCCATTCATCACAGCGCGGTGGATAGGCGCCGCCCCCCGATAAGCAGGCAGCAGAGACGCATGAACATTGACACACCCATAACGAGGCGCCGCTAAAATCCCTTCCGGCAGAATCTGCCCATAGGCCGCAACCACAATACAGTCAGGCGCCAACTCCGTTAAAAACCCCTCCGCCCCCTTCAGCGTCTCCGGCTGAAAGACCGGCAGACCCAAAGCCAGAGAGCGCTCTTTCACAGAACACGCCCTTTCCTTTTTGCCCCGGCCCGCCACCCGGTCAGGCTGGCACAACACCCCAATCACCTCATGTTCAGAACCCACCAGCGTCACCAGTGCCGGCACAGCAAAATCAGGCGTTCCCATAAAAACAATACGCATGAGCACAATCCCCTCTTACCACTTTACGTTTCCACCTTCTCCAAACGGCTCGCTTTATCCACAAACAAGACCCCATCCAAGTGATCAATCTCATGTTGAAACACGCGGGCCAGCAGCCCCTCCGTCTCATAGACCTGTACCGCTCCTGTACGGTCCAGCGCCCGCACACGGATATATCTGCCACGCACCACCTCGCCCTGCACGCCCGGCACACTCAAACACCCCTCCACCCCCCGAACCTCACCTTTAACCTCGAGAATTTCCGGATTAATCAACTCAATAAAATCCTCCCCCACATGAACAATCGCCACACGCTTCAACACTCCGATCTGTGGCGCCGCCAGCCCCACACCCTGAGCTTCCCTCAGCGTATCCGCCATATTATCTAAAAGCTTTAGAATATTCGGCGTGATTTCCGCCACGCACTTTGCTTTTTCCCGCAAAATATCCTCACCCATATTGACAATTCTAAAAACAGCCATAGCTCCTCCTGCGATAAGTTCTTTTGTGGCAGCTCACTAATTCTACACAAATAAGATACATAATATTATATCATCATGACCTCAATCCGCAAAAAAATAAGGACCCTCCCCCGCCGGCAGAAACCGGCGGGCAAAAAATCCTCACCTTAAGTATTTGTGAAAAACTTCCCTAGCAAGACATCAGGTCACCCCTTCAGCCGCTAGAACACGTGAGAAACATTGAGAAAACAGACACCAAGAACACCAAACGTTAGGATATCGCGGAAATCCTGTCTCCGTTTATCCTTTGTTCTCTCTCTTTTCGCCTCTTTTCCCTCTGTTCCGAAACCTTTTGCGCTTGCATATAGCTCCTCTGGCGGGCCACCTGAGCCGCGCACTCACTGCAGTAACGCTGGTTCCCCGATCTGACAGTGTATTCTATGCCACACACACGACACGTATCAACACTGCCCACCGTCCTTTTCGAGGAATCCTTTTTTTGTTGCGCGTTCTGCTTCAAAACAATCCTTTTGCAATACCGGCAAAACTCTCTACGAGAATGCCCGGTAATGACCACTCCGCACTCACGGCATCTTCTTGTTGTTTCCATAAACCTCATTCTCCCTCATTCTTACTTAATATCTCTCTAAAGTTAATATCTTTCGACTTAATAATCATAATACCTGCAAGAATAATTGTCCAGATTTAATTCTTTTTTAACATATAAAGATATTGACAGTCCATAGCATATTTCCCATGACCATAATTTAATTCCTCAACATGTTCCGGGGCGTGTCTGAAACCTAGTGCAGCACTCAGGGACTGTAACTAATGCAAAGGATTTACCTCGATATTTAGAGCCACGCCTGCCGCCGCATTCGACCCGTAAAACCTTTCCACACCCCCATGCACTATTTTCCGCAGCCACACAACCCTCTTCCCTTTCACCAATATTTGCCAACGAAAACTATTGCGCACTTTGCTCACCACCGCCGGAGCCGGTCCAAGAATCTGCACATCCCGCACATCTTGGGGACATCCCTCCAGATATCCCCTCAACGCAGCCGCCAACTCCTGAGCTCCGCGCGCCACATGCTCCTCCTGCTCATGCAACACCGTCACCCTGATAAAATGCGCAAAAGGCGGATACATCGCCCCATGCCGAAAAGCAATCTCATCCCGAAAAAACCGCCGATACTCATAATCCGCCACATCCCTCAGCACCCCGTCCTCCGGCATATACGTCTGCACAATCACCTCCCCCGGCTTCCTGTGCCGGCCCGCCCGGCCCGCCACCTGAGTCAGCAATTGAAACGTCCTCTCCCGGGCGCGAAAATCAGGCATATTCAGCAGCGGATCCGCCAGAACAACGCCCACCAACGTCACCTCGGGAAAATCAAGCCCCTTAGCCAGCATCTGCGTTCCCACCAAAATATCCGCCTCCCGCCGGCGAAACGTTTCCACAATGCGCGTCCCCCGGCCCCGGCCCTCCGCCGCATCCGTATCCAGCCGCAGCACCCTCGCCGCCGGAAAATGCGCCGCCACCTCCTCCTCCAGGCGCTGAGTTCCCTGGCCAAAAAACTTCAGATAAATACTGCCGCATTCCGGACAATGATGTTCCACACTCCCCCGATGATCACAGTAATGACACCGCAGCATCTGGTTCTGACTGTGATACGTCATCGCCACATCACAGTTGGGGCACTTCGCCACATACCCGCATTCCCGGCAAAAAACATAAGTCGCATACCCGCGCCGGTTCAGAAAAAGAATACACTGCTCCCCCCGCGCCAGCCGTTCCCCCACCCCTTCCACAAGTTTTTGGGAAAAGATGCTCTTATTCCCCCGGGCCAATTCCTGAGCCATATCCACAATATGAACCCGAGGCAGCACCTGCCGGCCAAAACGCTCCGTAAGCTCCACAAGCTCTATCTTCTCAAGCTGGGCCAGCGCATAACTCTCCACAGAAGGCGTTGCGCTTCCCAGCACCACCACACCCCCGCTCCGGCGGACACGCCACCGGACCACATCCCGAACATGGTACTTCGGATTCTCCTCCTGCTGGTAAGCACTGTCATGCTCCTCATCCACAATAACAATCTCCAGATCCGCCAGCGGCGCAAACACCGCCGAACGGGCGCCAATGACAACCTTAACCTGACCCGCCAGAATCCCGGCCCAAATCCTCTGCTTATCCGCAGCCGACAATTTAGAATGAACAACCGCCGCCCCATCGCCAAAATCAGCCAAAAAATACCGCGCTACCTGAGACGTCAGAGAAATCTCCGGCACCAGAACAATAGCCCCCCGCCCCCGGGAAACCACGTCAGCCACCAGGGCACGATACACCAGAGTCTTCCCACTTCCCGTCACCCCGTGCAGCAGCATGGTTTCGCCTATTCCAGACTTCACACCGCGCTCCAAGCCGCTCAAAATAGCCTGAACCGCCTCCTGTTGAGCCGGTGTCAACTGGGCAAAAATCCCGCGGAACAAAGCCTTGTTCTCTTCTCTCGCGGTATCCTCCCTCGCGGTATCTTCCCTTCCGGAGACTTGTCCCTTTTCAGGCAATATTTCTGTGCCCTGTCCATTTTGTCCATTGCCCGAGACTCGAATCTCCCACCGCAGCACTCCCAAGCCCGCCAGCTGTTCCACCAGCTGTTCCACATTCTTCACGATGGTTATGTTAGTGGGCACACCCTGCTCCCGTAAGCGCATATAGTAAACATTGACCGGTAGTCCTCCGCGCCGTGCCCGCAGCAAAACCTTGACCGCCAAGAACGCATCTGGTTGAGACTCACGCCACTCTTTGACATCCTCCAGAGTCACCTGAGGAATAGCCCACTTTTCCACTTTATGCCGCCAAAAAGGCCACACCGCATGCAGACTCTGGGCAATTGGACACATCGTCGTTTCGGCCATCCAGAAAGCCAACTCCAGGAGTTCCCCGGGCAGAATACTCTGCCGCTCCAAGATCTCTGAGACCGGGCGCAACACAACATCCTGAACCTCTGGAGGCACAGTATCCGACACATAAGCTACCATCCCACGAACCTGACGGCTCTTCAGGGGAACCAGAACCGTCATCCCCACCTCAACCGGCATCTCCCGCGGGATACTGTATGTATAAACCCGATCTAAGCGTCGATTAGCGACATCCAGCAAAACATGAGCATACTTTACGTCTTCATAATCTCCATGGATAAAGTTGATATTGTTCAACTTCCCCTCATCTCCTTAGCCAGCAGTGATTCTGGTGCACTCAATACTGAATAATATAAATATCGGCGCACACGTGCGCCGTTTCTTATTTTCCTATTATTCAATATGAATTATTATTATACTGTACCCTTAGCGCAAATGCAAAACATGTGTACCTATCAACCCGTTTCCCATCTCAATCTCAAACCCCAGCACAACAAAACACTCAGTAAAATAAGCTTCCACTATTTATGATCATATCATTAGTCAACATCTTAATATGGCAGGGGATGTAGGAATCGAACCCACACTCACGGTTTTGGAGACCGTTGTTCTACCTTTAAACTAATCCCCTAGGCACGCTCATAATTATAACTAATCCTTTTACTGCTGTCAATGACCCGCGATGCGGTGATGTGATGCGGTGAGAAAACATCTTAGGGACTGTAACTAAATAACTTTGTTGATTGGGATGTTATTGATAATTTCTTGAATAATTGCAGTCTTGGCATCTGCATAATCCTGCACATATCTCCACGTATGCTGAGAAAGCTCACGTTTTACCTTCTCATACCGATCCCTATCATCATCATGGCTTCGCAGCCAATTACGGAAACGGAGCATCTGTTCGATCTCAGGTGTGTTCTCGCTGAAAACATGCAGGTTAACAGACACACTGCAGCGTCCCCTTAATAAACGGTGTTGAAACCAGTCCGGCTCCCGTATATGCAATGTATAGCCAATCAACTCCAAGTCTGGAACATAGGACACTTCATCAGAGGAATCAACGACAACAAGCAGCACGTCAATAATGGGCTTGGCACTTAGTCCCGGTACGGAAGTGGATCCAACATGATATATGTGCACCGCTCTGTTTCCAAGGGCGATACGGATCCTGTCCGCTTCCTGCTCAAACAGGACAGGCCAGAGCGGATTGTACTCTTCAAGCACAATTTTCCCATTATGCAGTTCCTGTTTAGAGGTGACAGCGTCGGCCTTAAAGGTGACCGTATCTCTATTATCCATATAAGCTCCGCCTTTCAAGCGTGTCTATTTACAAGTTTAACAGTCCAGAGCAGAGCGGGCAAGAATTTCTTCCCAAGCCGGGCGCACCAATTAAGGGACTGTAACTCAGTGTTGCAGCCCTCCCCAGTCTTCTCACCTTCTCACCAAAACCCTTGCATTTGATGAAACAATTGCGCATACTATTACTGCGGCCATTTAACATGGCAAAAAATATAGAAAAGGCGGGAACCCGCCTAAAAGGGGTGTTTATAATGAACTCATTTAGCATTGTGGTTGACTCAAATTGTGATTTGCCTCCTGAATATATCCAAGAACACGGTATTGAGGTGCTGTCCATGCCTTTTGACTTGGACGGCCGGGCTCATGATTTAGGATACTGGCAGGAAATCTCCGCCAAGGACTATTATGACGCGTTACGCAACGGCAGTGTCGCCAAGACATCACAAATCAATCCCGGATTATTTACATTATCTTTCACGGAATATGCCCAACAGGGGAAAGACGCGCTGTTTCTTATTCTCAGCAGCGGCCTTTCCAATACATACCAGAGCGCACTGGTTGCCCTGTCGGAAGTTAAAAAGCTCTCTGAATGCGCCATCTATCCCATCGACAGCCTGAGTGCCACAACAGGACACGGCCTTCTGGTGATGCAGGCTGTGAAAAAACGTGAGGAAGGCTGGTCGGCTGCTGAAACAGCGGCTTGGTTGGAAGAGAAAAAGCATAGCTGCCTGGCATTTTTCACGGTGGATGATCTGATGTATCTGCATAGGGGCGGACGCCTCAGCAAACTTTCGGCCATCGCCGGATCGGTACTGGGCGTTAAACCTGTTTTGAATTTTGCCCCTGACGGAACCCTCAATCTCAAAGAAAAAGTGCGTGGCAGAAAAGCGGCGCTGGAGCTGATGACCAGCCAGTTAAAACGCAGCCTCAATCCTAATACCGAGCTGGACACCGTCCTGATCACCCATACCGATTGTCTGCAGGATGCCCAGGTATTAGCCGATATGGTTAAGGCTGCTGTTGCCGTGCGCCATGTCATCATCATGATGATGGGGCCAATCATTGGAGCACACCTTGGCCCCGGCGCGGTTACACTCGTCTTTGAGGCAGATATGACCCGGGAAGAATATGAGAAGCGGTTTTATGCGTGAAGAACGCTTCTCATCATCACCCATAGCCAATACCTCTTTTCATACTGTGTAAAATCGATCTTTGGCTATGCCTTATCAGGGTTCGCGAGATCACTCAGACCCGCGAATACCTCCGCCAGATCTATTGTGCAGCCCGGCAACACATGAGAAGACATTATAGCATCTTTAGGCCAAGCAGAAGTTATATATTTTCCATTTTCATTTATATGAATATTCACTGTTTGGGTGACAGGATCCACGATCCAATACTCGCGAACACCGGCCTGAAGGTATGTGTTGAACTTGACTACACGATCATGAGATCCCGAAGACGGCGACAATATTTCTACCACCAGGTCGGGGGGACCCTGGCAGCCTTTTTCATCAAGTTTCGCACTGTCGCAAACCACCAGAATATCAGGCTGGACAACAGTATCGTCCCCCTCATCTGCATTGAGCCGAACATCAAAAGGAGCCATATAAACCTCACATGGGTTACCCTTTAGAAAATTATACAATTGATTGAATAAGGCTCCACTGATGCGTTGATGGGTCCTGGAAGGCGCCGTCATCATATAGGGGATGCCATCAATCAGTTCACAGCGGATCGTCTCATCCCATGTCTTGTAGTCCGCATAAGTGTAATGTTTATTTCGCACCATATGGGTATTATAGCATACTTTGCTATCTTCATCGCTGATACAATCTGATACAATCGCTTTTTCCATTCACTCACTTCACCGGCTCGACTTTACCGGCTCGACTTTACCGAACGGCGCCCCACTGCCACAGCCCCTTTCCCGGTCTGATTTCTCCACATCTGGGCAATCCCGAAAATGACCGTCGGCGCCAGAGACACGATGAGGATGAGCCCCCACTGCCAGCCATAAAGGGCCGTCGTTTTAAACGCCTCTTGCAGCAGCGGATGATAGAGCACCGCCAGCTGCATAACGAAGGAAACCGCGACCGCTCCCACAAGCCACAGATTGGAAAAGGGATTGATTTCAAAAATCCCTTTGGTTTCCGACCGGCATTCAAAAACATGCCACAATTGAGCCATCACCAAGGTCGTAAACGCCATGGTCCGCGCGGTCAGCAGATCCACTCCATACCACAGAGCCAGCACAAAAACCGCTAAGGTACTCAATCCGATCAGCACGCCGCGAACAGCGATTTTTTTGCCCAACCCCCGGCCAAAGATGCTTTCCTGAGGATCCCGGGGCGGCCGGCGCATGGTATTCTCCTCAGCTTTTTCCAATCCCAGCGCGATCGCCGGCAATCCGTCCGTCACCAAGTTCACCCACAAGATCTGAATCGCTAACAGGGGCAGCGGCAGCCCCACCAGCACCCCGATAAACATCGTCAGCACCTCACCAAAATTACAGGCCATCAGATAGCGGATGAATTTGCGGATATTATCGTAAATCCCCCGCCCTTCCTCCACCGCTGCCACAATAGTGGCAAAATTATCATCCACCACCACCATATCCGAAGCTTCCTTGGTCACATCCGTGCCGCTGATCCCCATCGAAATCCCAATATCCGCTTCCTTAACCGCCGGCGCGTCGTTAACGCCATCCCCTGTCATAGCAACAATTTCCCCATTGGCTTTAAACCCCCGTACAAGGCGGATCTTATCCTGAGGCGCCACCCGGGCAAAAACCCGTACATCCCGAATCTGCCGGGCCATTTCCTCATCATCCATGCGGTTCAACTCGGCGCCGGTCAGAACTGTGTCCTTCCGGCCTCCTAAAATCCCCAGATCCTTTGCCACAGCCCGAGCTGTCAGTTTATGATCCCCCGTGATCATCACCGGCTGGATCCCCGCCGTTTTGCAGAGAGCAATGGCCTTCTGAGCACTGGGCCGGGGAGGATCGATCAGACCCATCAGCCCAAGGAAAATCAGATCTTTTTCCTGATCCTCCGGCCTTTGGGCCATTCCCCCATTCCGGGCTGTTCCCTCATCCGGAACCATCCGTTCCGCTACCGCCAACACGCGCAGCGCCTGGCGCGCCATGTCATTGTTCACCTGAATGATCTGCTTCCGGCGTTCCGGCGTCAACTCCATCACACCCTTTTGGGTCAGCTCCCATTTGCACAGATCCAGCATGACATCAGGCGCCCCTTTGGCATAGGCCATCCATGTCCTCTTCTGGCGGTACACCACCATCATCCGTTTGCGTTCAGAGTCGAAAGGGATTTCCGCAATACGTTCTTCATCCCGTTCCATTTCCTCGCGCCAGATCCCGGCTTTGGCCGCCGCCACCAGCAAAGCTCCCTCCGTAGGATCCCCTTCCACGCTCCAGGCCCCTTTCCCCTTCTTGTCTTTGTCCCGGAACAGTCCGGCCCAACGCATGCCTTTGCGGGTCAGCACAGAATTGTTGCACAGGGCCGCGCCTTTGAGCAGTTCCTGCAGAACCTCTTCCTTGCGGCTGTAGGGATCCGCCCCTTCAAAAGTCCCTTTTGGGTCATAGCCCTGTCCGCTGACCGCAATATGTTTCCGGTCGCAATAGATCCGTGTCACCGTCATTTCATTTTGAGTCAGGGTCCCTGTTTTATCCGAGCAAATCACCGTCGCACAGCCCAAGGTTTCCACCGCCGGCAAATGACGGATCACAGCCTTCCTCTTCACCATGCGCTGTACGCCAATAGCCAAAGCCACTGTCACAATGGCCGGAAGCCCTTCCGGGATCGCCGCCACCGCCAGAGACACCCCGGCCATGAACATCTTGGCGAATCCCTCTCCCTGGATCAGGCCCGTCAGCACCACCACCAAACACGCCCCCAGGCTCAAGGCCACAAGCCATTTACCCAGCTCGGCCAGGCGTTTTTGCAGTGGAGTCTGTTCCTCCTCAACCTGCTGCAGCATGCTGGCAATGGTCCCCATCTCCGTCTCCATGCCCGTTCCCACCACAACGCCTATCCCACGCCCATGAACCATCACAGTGCCCATAAACCCCAGATTTTTTCTGTCCCCTAAGGCCAGATACTCATCTTCCAAAGTCCGGGTATGCTTCTGCACAGCTTCCGATTCTCCGGTCAAAGCCGACTCTTCCACCTTGGCGTTGATGGTATGTAGCCAGCGCACATCCGCGGGAACCCGGTCTCCCGCCTCCACCAAAACAATATCTCCCGGCACAAGCTCCGCCGCCGGAATGCGCATCTCGTATTTTTCCCGGCGCACCAGAGCCTCCGGCGACGTCATGCTGCGCAGGGATTCCATAGATTTTTCCGCGCGGAATTCCTGGACGAACCCCAAGATGGCATTAAGGAGAAGAATCGCTAAAATCGTAACCGCGTCCGCCACTTCGCCTAAGAGGCCGGAAACCAGCGTGGCTCCCACCAGCACCATCACCATGAAATCCTTAAACTGCCCCAGAAACATGAAAACCGGGTTAACGCCCTTCTTTTCCGTCAAAACATTGTGGCCGATTTCCACCAGCCGGTGGCCCACCTCATGCTCGTCCAACCCTCTGTCAGGATCCACATCAAGCATGCCACAGATTTCTTCCGGACTTGATGTGTGCCAGATCGGACACGGCTGCTCGGGTATTTGCGGACTCGTTTTCTGCCCCATAATAGAAATAACCCCCCTCCCCTGTGTACGAGTTATCTTCATCGCTCATTTGTACATGCTATTCAGGCTTGTCTTTAAAAAGACCTGCCAGGCACAATTTGGCAAACCTCCGCATTTTGAGGCACTGAGGCGGCGCCCGGCACACTTTGAGATATTGACAAATTATGAGTATTATGCTAAAATGATGGCAAAAAACTGAACGTGTGTATCGCTTGATGTGTATAAAATCATTATCATATTTTATGAGGGGGAGTATTATGAACACGTACAATCAAGGCAACATCGAACAGGGCGCGGTAAAACAGGAACAAGGAAAGGATAAATTGGAGCTGATTGTCGTCATCATGCTTGGCATAACCGCGCTCCTGACCGCATGGGCAGTCTGGGTAGGTTCCGTGCACGGGAGTAACCAATCCCAAAACTATACCGAGGGCAACATCCTCTCAGGAATAGGAAACGCGGAATATAACAGAGGAATCCAAATGTTGATGACAGATATGTTGATGTACAACGAATTCAACAACATGGTAACCGACCTGGCTTATGCCAAAAAAATCGGAGACAGCGCTGAAGCCGCTAAACTGGAATGGAAAATTCAACGGGAAATTGACGATCTCACTAACACCGCGAACGAAACCACAACTGACGAAGAAATGCACAAGGTATATCAGGAACTCATCCTCGCCTTATCTCAGGCTGCGGAAGAAGGCAAACCCCTTGATATGGCTGATCTCGTTCAAATTGAAGGATACATGGATTTGTATTTGAAACCAGCAACAGAGATTTGGGAAGAGGCCAAACACCTCGTCGATCAAGGCAATTCCGATAATGCCAACGCCAACAGATTCGGGCTTGTCGCGGTGTTCACCGCAATGACTTTGTTTATGCTGGGTATTATATCCTCTTTAAAGCGCAGCTCAAACAAGCGTGTCGCGTTCGGTATTGCGATAGGAACTTTCTTGATTGCGACAATCTATATGATGTCCCAGTCGTTCCCTGATAACCTATTATCGTTCTTCGGCGGTTAGAGCTCTTTTTCAGCAATAATCATTGTCGCAGCGCCCTTGTGCCAAATTTTTTCCACCCCAACAAAACCCGCCTGCACAAACAACTTGATTTGATTGTCAACCGTACAGGGCGTGTCGAGATGATAAAACTCGCCATCCGAAATATTCTGCTCAGCGCGGAGTCTCTTGCTCTCGGCAACCCCGTGATCTTCCTCCTCTTGAGTATCAACCATGTAATCACATTCAATATATTTTCCGCCGGGCTTCAAGGCTTTGCGAATGTTTATATACAGCCCGGTTTTCTCCTCATGAGTAAGATGATGCATGGTTTGAAATGAAATAACGCAGTCATATTTTTCTGAACCGAAATCATAGCCAAGATAACTTGCGCAGACCCGTATAACGTTCTTGTCGCTGTACTTTTCGGCAAGCTTATCAAGCATGGCCTGTGTCAAGTCAATGCCGGTTACGCAGACATCCGGATGGAGCCAGAAAATTTCTTCGAGTTCCAAGCCGGTGCCACAGCCCAAGTCCAGCAATGTTTGGGCCTCAGCAGGAATGCGTTTCGCCAGCTCTTTGTGCCCTTCTGCGATACCTTCGATGTTTTGCAGCATATGAGCATCATATATATCAATGCGGGCGCTAAAAAAATCGTCCATCTTTTCGAGGGTATTTCCGGTTCCAAGCACATCTCTTGCCTGTTTTGTGACAGCTTTTATAAACTCGCCTTTTGCGTTGGTATACCCGTCCCGGTCATGCTCAAATCGCCCTTTAAGCTTGACCTTAAGTTCGGCATATTTGGCGGCTGCCTCCGGATGTAGCGTTAGATAATCACGAAAGTGCACTTCGTCCCAGTCGCCGGGATAACGCACATGGATATGATAGACTTTTTCCGCAAAACCCTGTGATGTGTATCCTTTGAGGAACATAATATGTGGCGGTTTGTTATCAGGATCAGGGACAGTGGGCTTTCTAATGCAGATGTATTCATCACTGGGCAGGGAAGCAATCAGCTTTTCAATATTGGTGTCCACAGCAATCTCCAGCAAAATATCTACTGTGGGTTTGGCGGTCAGCCCAGGAACCGATGTGCTGCCAATATGATTGATACGGACAATAGCATCATCACTGATAAGCTCAAGCAACCGTTCCTTTTCCTCATCATACCACTGCGGCCAAGCAGGATTGTATTTGCTGAGAATGATAGGGAATCGTTTCGCTCGCTCTGCATCGGTCATGTGTTCAGGGGCGTGCAGCGGTGTCTTAATGCCGGCCAGGCGCCTCTTGCGTCTGAGAGAAAACCCTACGCACAGCAAGAGGATACCCCCTGAAAGGAGTGTCACAGCTATGCCTAAATAGAGATGCTTGGGCACATATTTTAAGGTGACGCTATGAACGCCTTGAGGGGCGCCTTGAGGGGCGCCTTGCACGGTTCCTTGAGGGATTTCGACGGCCATAAGCGTATCAAATACCTTGATCGCCGGCGTACGATTTCCGTCAACATGGAAGTGCCAGTTCTCTTCGTAAGGAATGGTAAACAAGAGATAGGTTTTATCGCTTTGATTGGTGACCTCGCCCTCTAAATAAGCACCTGTATAGGAATTTATCATATATGGTGAAGAGGACACTTCCTCATAATACTCATTAAAAACTCTCATATTTTGGTAGTAAAACAAAGCGCCCTCCATAAAGACCTCATCTTCATTAAGTTTTATTCTGAGGGTGATGGGAGTGTCGCTGACAGTACGCTTTCCAAGATCAAGAATATTGTGGTTATACGTATTAAAATAGGACCCTAAGGAGTTATCATCTCCTGTGGAGGTATCATTAATAAAGATTTCCACATCTCTGATCTCGTGAGCCGGGAAAAAGGCATATAAAGGATCGGCGCTTATGTTGTTGATAGAGTATTCTATAAAAGCCTCCTGAGTGGCATCTTGTTTTCTATAACAGACACCGTCTTCATAGTCTTCCTCTCTCAGATTCGTGAATGCTATAGTTTTAATTTCAGCAGGGTAAAACAGCGCCTCCTCAGGAGTGTTTTCAGGGGCCTGCTCAACAGCCTGCTCAGGGGCCTGCTCAGGGGCCTGCTCAACGACCTCCTCAGGAGTGTGCGCCATGGCGTTCCATATACTATTTTGCAGGGCAAACGGATCTTTTTCTGACAAGGTCACTTGCAGGACATCCTCACGGACCATAAAAGCCAAAGGCAGAGCGTATGGATTTTTATAAACCAGAACATCATCTTGCCGCCATAGGAGTTCGTAGGGTTTTTTAATTTGATCTGTTGTAAGCAAATACTTTATACCGAACAGGCTGTCAACAGAAATGGTAGATCCTTGATTATAGTAAGACCAGTAGTCGACATAGGTGCGAAACCCCATTTTCTCCATAAAGGCTTTGACAAATTGTTTTTCGGTTGAACTAAAGTGCGTAAGCCCGTGATAATTGAACAGCATAGGATCATTAAAATTATAACGGTAGGTTTGTTCCACCCGATAAAAGGTGGAGTCCATCTCTTTGAGTTGATCATGAATGGCTTTATTCTTTTGAGTATAGGTATAATAATTGTCGTATGGCGTGTACTCCACAGAACGCAATGTTAAATAGCTGTTAACCCCCAGATCCATCAGACAGAGACACAACGCGGCGACAATATAAATTTTTAGAGGACGCTTGGCGTAGAGGAAAAAGGTGGTGAGAATGAGCAGGAAAATGAAAACACTGATATATATTTTTGCGGAACTTGTATGCGGGTATTGATACTTTTCGACAATCATAGAGAATCCCAACACTATCGCAAAAATCGAAACGCTTACTTTTGGAGTAAGAATAGGCTTGGATTTTTGATATCCTTTGTAAGCTATGAGAATGAGTAGAAAGCTAAAAATAAAACTATAGCGATAGGGGAACCCAAAAGGAGAATTAAAGCCATGCCATATCGCATCACATATATTGATAGTGAAGGATACTATGAGGACCGATAAGAGTATGCCGGAACCGATTTTTTCTTTACGGGATATTTTTTTATTAAGAAAAAATATCACACAAAACAAAATAATAAGCATACCACAATAGATGTTAGGGAGTTCCTGAGACTCATTCCCAATATAGAATTTGGAGAAGAAATCCATGAGCGCAAAATTCGTTTCAACGGTATGGGGGAAAAGTGCGAAACTGGCTTTTCCCCCACGAAGCGCCTGTAATGTTGGGAGCAGAATAAAGGCGGATAATCCTCCGGCTAACAGAGAATACCCTCCAAAACGGTGTATGGAGCGAAATATTTCTTTGTTTTTCCAAGAAACTGTGATTTGGTTTTGAAAGAATAGAAGGGAACAGAAAAAATACACAAGAGAAAATAAGCAAAGCATGAACCCTATATAATAGTTTGAAATGATCGCAGCCCCCAAGGATAGGATATAGAGAAAGGGAGACTGCTTTTTTATTATTTTTTCAATGCCATAGACAATAAGGGGTAACACTATGACCCCGTCCAGCCACATAATATGGGGTTGGTAGACCATCATGTAGGCCATTAAAGCATAGGACGTGGAAAAGAGCAGAGAGCTTCTTCGCAGCGCCTCCCGGTTCAAGAAGATGTTCATCGTCAGACCGCAGAGTCCGGTTTTTATCAAGGTCAACACCATAACAGCGGTTGGTAAACTTTCGGTTTTAAAGAATAAGAGGATGAAGTTCAACGGGCTCAACAAATAGTAGGCGCCTAATCCGATCATGTCTCCGCCCAGATTTTTAGAAAAGGTATAAAAGAGGCTCCCGTCTTCTAAGACAACGTGCCTAAAATATGACAAGAAGCTGATGTATTGGCCATTCAAATCACTTGTTAATAATGATTTATCTCCAAAGGGGTGAATTCCAAGAAAACAATATACCGTGAGCAGGGTGAGCATAGGGATGGAAAAGGCTGTGATATATGTGTATAGGTGTTGGCGGGTTTTTTTCGGTATTTTCATCTTATTTTTCATCAATGGCAATGAGGACAGTCCCCCTTTGTAAAGGGTTGATTTATTCTATTGAAATAATTATAGTCCCCAATACCTTGTATAGCAAATATCTCATTAATGCGGGCTTTGCCCGCAAGTGGTCAGTGATCAGTGGTTAGTGGTCAGCCTTCAAAAACAGGTTCAATAATAAACTTACCATCAGAACCAACAAAACCCCATTTTCCATCTCTCTCCATAGTACCGCCTATCTCCGTGGCAAGTGAAGATGAAAAATACTGATCATGTTACTGTAAATAAAATCTGTCAGGAGCCTGTGCCCCGGTAATAGGGCATGACCATATAGGCGGTATCGTTGGCCTCGATGAAGCGCAGCACGGCGACCAGGCCGGGGTGGCGGAATCTGGCGAGGATGTGCTCCTCAGCATATGCGGATTGAACAAGCCGCGAAGCGGCGTAATCTCGTCATTATATATGCCGGAGCGGAACACCGCAAATCAATCACATAGACAAGCTATG